>ENA-OQNT01000283-OQNT01000283.1-human-gut-metagenome-genome-assembly--contig:-NODE-283-length-12318-cov-3.715610_pt1 | contig 12318 bp, 13 predicted proteins | sample MGYA00242634_ERZ504890 | MGnify/ENA primary metagenome ERZ504890 (study PRJEB26092, sample SAMD00036379) | human gut metagenome | host: Homo sapiens | study: EMG produced TPA metagenomics assembly of... | reverse complement strand
AAGTGTGAGGTCATGGCGCAGTATCTCGTTCAGACGGCTTATGTAAGATTCAAGGTACAGTATGAAGAAAGCCGGGCGCAGTGCGGACACTACAACCTGCTTCTTTCAAGCACAAGAATAACACTTTTCAGTTGTACCGTCAACAACTAAAAACAAATTTTGGAAGATTGAACAACTACATAAGATTTTATTTGTGAAAAAGAAAAATACCGCCCACGCAGCGCAGCGATGATTTTGTCGGGTGAAACGGCGGCAAAATAGATCGGGTGTGTTGCGGGGCGGTAAAAATCTTCATGGGGAATAAATCCTCGCCGTTCTGTACTTTTCTACAAATTTGGTGGGATTTGCGATAAAGGGTATCATGGATTGCGGAGCGCGTCAAGATGGTTTTGCAAAATTTATTGTGGTAAAGCGGTGATAGTAGGACTTATACAAATCAAAACACCGCCCGATTCTGGTGAAGGAGAACCAGAATTGAACGGTGCAAATGGAAGAAGGAGAAAAGCGTAGAAAATCAGACGATGCAATCTGGGAGCAGCGCATGGAGCTGTGTCAGCAGTTCTTCGCAGGAATCGGAATAAATCACAAGGGTAAGCGGATTGCTCAGGTCGAGACTGTAAATGCCAAGCAGGGATTTGGCATCAATGGTATATCGCCCGGAGACTAAGTCCATCTCATAGGGATATTTGGACAGCAAATCTACAAAGTCCTTGACCTGATCGACCTGCCGCATTCTGATCTGTAATTTTGTCATAGGGTATCCTTTCTTTTACATCAGTGGGATAGAGGCAATGCAGTTCTGAATTTCCACCATGGAGGGCATTGCAGGGATTGCGCCGCCCTTTGTCGTGGTCAGACTGCCCGCTGCATTGCCGAAGCGGACGATTTCTTCAAGCTCAAATGCAGGGAGGGTACGCAAATCCTCCGCAGCTTTTCTCCGGAGCTGGTAGTGAATTGCGCCCATGAAAGCATCGCCTGCACCCGTCGTGTCCACGGTAGGCACATCATAGGTGGGAAGATGCCCTGCGCTCACAGCGTTCCGGTAATAAGCACCCTTTGCACCCAGCGATACCAGCACAAGAGATGGCCCCATTTCGAGCAGGGCTTGTGAGCCGCGGGCAAGGTCGCTTTCGTTTGTGATAAGCTGCATTTCTTCCTCGGAAACTTTCAGAAGATCCGCCAGCTTGACACCTTCCTGCATCTGGACAACGGCATCTGCCGGGTGCTCCCACAGAAGCGGACGGTAATTGGGGTCAAAGCTGACCAGCTTGCCCTGCTGCCGTGCATACCGCGCAGCTTCCAACGTGGCGGTGCGGCTTGGGTCGGAGGTCAGAGAGACAGAGCCGAAATGGAAGATGGCAGCATCGTCAATCAGATTCCTGTTGACTTCTGCCGAAGTCAGCATCACATCGGCACCGGGGTTCCGGTAAAAGGTAAAGGAGCGGTCTCCCTTGCTGTCAAGCTGTACGAAGGCAAGGGTCGTGGGAATCTTTTCGTCAATCACCAGACCGGACACATCAATGCTGCTTTCCACAAGGGTCTGGCGGAGAAAATCGCCAAATCCGTCTTTGCCGACTTTTCCGATGAATGCTGTTTTGCCGCCCAGACGGGCATTCATGGCAAGGACATTGGCGGGTGCACCGCCGGGATTCCGGGCAAACAATTCGATGCCCTGTGCATTGGTTCCGTTCGGGGTAAAGTCGATCAGGCTTTCTCCCAAAGCTACAACATCAAACATGGTATCACCTCAACCTGTTTTTTTAGCGTTCAGTTCGGACATAATCTGGTTATACGAACGCTTACTGATTCGGTAGAAGAACAGGACAATCGCTGTTATCAGCCACAGCACACCGGGAAGCAGCGAGAATGCATAGTGCATCGCATTCTGCACGGCAGCATTCTGCACCTGATTGGGGGCAAAACTCAATGTACTCAGCACACCAGCCAGCGCAGAGGTGCCAATCGCCATGCCCAGCTTGTTCCCCAGTGAAACGAATGCGTACTGGAAACCATCGTTGCGGACACCGGTTTTCCACTCGCCATACTCCACGCAGTCGGGAACGATGGCATAGATGGCGGTATTGAATCCGCAGAAGAAGAACTGGGACAGTGCAGCGAATGTATAGAACGGAATGGGAGAAGAAACTGCACTGAAGAAATAGAGCGCAATCAGGGAAACGCCGGTTCCGGCAGCGAAAAGGGAAGCGGTGTGCCCTTTGTTGCCCAGCTTTTCAAACACGAAGGGGAATGCCGCAGCACCCAGAATGGAGGGAACGATCAGGATCATCGAGTAGATGGTAAACAGATTCTCGTTGCCTTCCACATATTTGAAGTAATAGAGCAGGTCGGCATTGCGGCCATACAGCGTCACACCGAACAGGAACTGACCCGCCAGTGCAATCAGGTAGGGCTTGTTCTGAAGTGCTGCATCCAACTGCTTTTTCAGTGAGACTTTTTTCCGCTCCGGGGGCTGGACGACCTCTTTGGTTTTGGCAAAACAGAACCAGTGACAGAGGGTGAAGATACCGCCGTAAAGGACGGTCACCAGAAGATATCCCCGTGCTGCATTATCACCGCCAAAAGCAGAGATCAAAGGCAGGGTGATGATGTTGATGATATTGATGGCGATCATGGCACAGACGGAGCGGGAGGTGTTGATTTTCGCACGCTCCTCGATGTTCTGGGTCAGGGTGCCGCAGAGCGTACCATAAGGGATGTTCACGCAAGTATAGCCCAGAACCAGTACACAGTAAGTAATGTACATATACAGGCTCTTAGCACTGTCTGACCATGTGGGGTGCGCCCAGAACGTCAGCACGAGCACCACAGCAGTTGCCGGTGCGCCGAACAGCAGCCATGGACGGTAGCGTCCCCAGCGGGAACGGGTGCGGTCGCTCAGCGAACCGATCACGGGGTCATTGATGGCATCCCAGAAGCGGGAGACCAGCATCAGGAGGGACACTGCCGCCATGCTGATGCCGCAGACATCGGTGTAAAAAATCATCAAGAAGTTGCCAACGAACATCCAGCTGAAGTTGCAGCCCACATCGCCCATGCCGTAAGCGATTTTACTGATCAGAGGGACTTTGATGTTCGTATCCTGCTGTTTCGGCTCTGCTGCGTAACTCATACGGCGCGCTCCTTTCTCCTCTTGACGCGATGCTTATAATTTCTGGCAGAACTCTATTCTCTCTTTATTCGGGCCTTCGACCATGAAAAAGCGAACACCGTTTTCCCAGAACGGCAGTGACTGGATGCTGGAATGCAGCAGGTGCATCCCTGCCTCTTTTGCCGCAGCAAAGGCGGCTTCGATATCGGTCGTTGCCAGAGCTACATGGTCGATTGCTCCGGCCTTTTCCGCCGCACGATGGTTTTCATAGGTTTCGATCATCAGATCGCCAAGCTGAAGAAACGCAACGCGCTCCCCGGCGGCTTTGTTCACCGTTTCCAGCGCAGAAACAAACCCCAGCTTCTTGTAAAATGCAATGGTCTTGTCGAGATCATTTGTTGGGATGCCAATGTGCGCCACACCGGTCAGAACCTGCGGAAAGCTCATACCTTCGTTTCCTCCGCAATCTTCACCACTGCTTTGACGATGTTGGCCTTGTCCGAAATGCTCTTGTCCATGGCATTCTGGATGTCGTCAAAGTCAAAGATGTTGGTCACAATACCCTTCAGATTGATTTTGCCGGAAGCAACGGCATCGATCGCCATGGGGTAAATGTGGCGATAACGGAACACGGTCTTGAAGGTCAGTTCCTTGTCCAGTGCAAGGCTCATAGGCAGGGTCATCTCGCCGGATTTGGAGTAACCAACCAGAACGATGTTTGTCGCCCTTCTGCGCCATCTCAATGGCCTGGCGGGTAGTGATTTCTGTACCAGCAGTCTCGATAACGAGGTCGCAGCCCAGACCATCGGTCAGGTCGAGAATCGTCTGGACAGCATCCTTTTCGCGGCTGTTGATCACACCGTCTGCACCCAGTTCAAGAGCCTTATCCAGACGCTTCTGCATGATATCTACAACGTAAACACGGGAAACACCCTCGGCTTTCAGCGCCATCATGGAGACCAGACCAATGCAGCCTGCACCCATGACCACCGCAGTCTGACCGGCATGAGCACCGCCCTGATTGGCGGCGTGGAAACCAACGGCCAGAGGCTCGATCAGCGCACCTTCCATGGTGCTTACGTTGTCCGGTAGCTTGAAGCAGAGGTTTGCTTCATGTGCCACATACTCCTGAAAAACACCGTCTACCGGCGGGGTAGCGAAGAACACGACATCCGGGCAGAGGTTGTATTTGCCCTCACGGCAGAACTTGCAGTGACCGCAGGTCTTGCCCGGCTCCAGCGCAACGCGGTCGCCGACTTTCAGATGCTTGACAGCACTGCCAACTTCCACGACTGTGCCGCCCGGCTCGTGGCCCAGCACGAACGGTGGCTTGACCACATAATTGCCGATCGCACCCGTTTCATAGTAGTGCATATCGCTGCCGCAGATGCCAACGTATTCCAGCTTGACAAGAACTTCGTCCTCTTTGGGTGTGGGGATCGGGCGGGTGGTGTAGCCCATCTTGCCGATGCCGTTCATGACTGCAACTTTCATTGTGCCTTTCATAAGATGACCTCCGTTTTTATTTGTTTATTAACTTTTATAAAGTGTTTATGAATGTGACTACAAATTAACACACCGCACAACCAAAGTCAAGCCCTTTTTCGCGGATTCGGAGAACTGCACAAGGAAAAAGCGGCGGAATTGTGCAAAAAAACGAGGACGGCAGGTGCCGTCCTCGATGGGAAGGTTTATAGGTTCTGAATAAAGGCTTCGATATGGAGCAGAGCGGCTCCCAGCGCAGAGGCTTCCAGCCTATAGCGGCTGAACTTCAGGTAGGAACTGTCCGGCTCAAACGTATTACGCTCGACCAGCATTTCCCGGAGCGGTTCGCCAAACTCTGCCAGAAAGCCGCCAACGTAGCCGCCAACAATTACATCACAGTCGAAGGTCATGCGCAGATTATTGACTGCTACAGCAAGGTAAGAAAGGTATTCATTCCATGCCGTTTGCAAAGCTGCATTGCCGGAGCGCAACCCGTCAAAGAATAGTGCAAGATTTCCGTCGGTCAGCTGGGAGAGGACTTTTGCAGAGCAATAGGCATCCAGACAGCCCTTTTTTCCGCAGTAGCAGGGGCGGCCATCGGGAACGAGCGTGTTGTGCCCGAACTCTCCGGCACGAAGATGGTCGCCGCCATAGAGCGCTCCACCGGTCAGAATCGCACCGCCGACACTGTTGCTCAGAGAAAGGTAGACAAGGCTGCGGGGAGATTCGAGGTCGCGCACTTCAGCAAGTCCGGCAGCGTTCGCGTCGTTGATGAACCGGCAGGAGAATGGGATGTAACGGCTGAATTCTTCGGTAGGAACATTCCGCAGACCCAAGGCATGAGAGTAAACCAATGTCTGCCCCTCTTTGTCCAGAATACCGGGCAGCGAAATGCCGACGCCCAAGATTTTTTCGACCGGGCAGCCCTCTTTTTCAATCAGCCCCTGCACGATTCCGGCAAGCATTTCCGCATAGGTGTCCGACCGCTCATAAAGACGCTTTTTACGCTCATAGTGGAGAAGGTTACCGGACAGATCGACCAGAACTGCTCCGACATGATTCTGGGTGATCTCCAGTCCGACCGCAAGTCTGGCATTCCGCACGGGAGCAAATGCTCTCGCCTTGCGCCCACCGGTAGATTCAAAGGTGCCGACCTCCTGCACCAGTCCCATCGCTATCAGTTCTTTGACATTCTGCAATACGGTCGGCCAGCTGTTGTTGACTTTTGCCGCAAGCTCCGGCTGCGAGATTCGGTCGCAGGAAAAAATGCTGCGAATCGTTCGGATGCGGTTGATTTTTTTAACATCACGGTTATTTGCGCCGCTGCCGGTCATGGGCTCACTCACCTCCAAGAGCAGATTCAACATTTGAAAGAAGATTTATAAAGCTCTTTCTTATTATAGAGAATCTGGCGAGATTCTGCAAGGGAAACATTTACAAAAAAGCGTTAGCCGAAAAGAGCGAGTTGCTTATGGATAAGAAGCGATGCTACCAGCTTATGGCAAACCATAGGTCGGTGGGCACCGTGTTCTTTATAGGGACTTAATCTTCCAGCCTGCCGTGGTCGCATCCCAGCGAGAGATAGTGCTCCATCTCTCCTCCCAGCACAAGCTGAGCGTACTCCAAGGGCTTATTATACAGCAGCCAGTCCAGCTCTGCCCGCTGTGCCGGGGTGTTGCCACACTCATCCTCGACGGCGATGCAGTCGATGGCAAGAGTGGTGCCATCCTCGAACCGGGCTTCCACCCGGTTGGTGTCCATATTGAAGCGGCAGGAAAGTAGTTTGTTCATGGTGAACCTCATTTCTATATCAAACGGTGTCTGTTCGGATGTCCTAAACCCTGCCATAAAACCGGTGGTTGATTTGTCCATTGGGCTTTGTTTTGCCCGTCTGCACATTTTTGCACACTTTTTGCACACCTGAATAGCTGGATAACGGTTGCAAAGTATTACACTGTATGCAAACAATGCGGTGTGTGCAAAGGCGTGTTTTGCGATGATGCGATAAAAATAATGCTTCTTCGAACTTTTGAAATTTGACGAATGATGCACCTTGGATTCTTTTAATCAGAGGGCCAGGGATTCGAGTTCCCTCGAGCGCACCAAAAGGACGATAAATCGTTGAATTAAACGGTTTGTCGTCTTTTTTGTTTTATACGGGCTTTTTGAGCTTGTACCTATGATTTTTTCAAAAATTTTAGAGGTCAGAGGTACAAAAATGAAGAAGATTCAGAAAAGTGCAGTCCGGTTTGATAATCTAAAACAAGATTTTTTGGATGATAAGAAGTATTCTGGCACGGCAGAAGCCACGTTGAACGGCTATCAGTATGATATTACACGGTTTTTAAAGTTCCTGTCAGATGAGCAGTTAGCCGTGAATGAGGCAAGTAGATAGAACAATTGATCGATTTGTGCTATACTTATCAATAAGAAATCAAAGATGTGTATGATGACCTTGTCAACAGCAAACTGGATATGATCGAGGGCTTCGTGCCGATCTCTGCCATCCAGTATGATGCTAAGATGCAGGAAGCAGAAAGACTTTAAGGGGATTGCGACTTGTAGGATTGCTTTAAATTATCGAGTTAATCCGCAGGCTGAATAGATTCACTCGAATCGAATAAAAACGAAAAAATGCCCGCTCACCGTGGAGATCCGGCTCCATCGGTGGGCGGGCATATCCAATAAAACACCAGGATACTATTATGCTTTTCGTAGTTCAGCTGGGATCTTGTTCTGGCTCAGATATCCCACAGGGAGGGCGCAGAGGTGGAAACTGCGGCGGCACCTGCGCGCATGGCGGCCATGACGTCGGCTTTGTCCCGCAGCAGGCCGCCTGCAATGACAGGCACCTGTGTGCGGGCGCTGATCTCGGCGATGACCCGGGGCATGATGCCGGGAAGGATCTCGACAAAATCCGGCTTGCCCTGCTCCAGCTGGCCGGACAGGCTGGTCAGCGAGAGGGAATCCAGGATGAATGCCCGCTGGACGGTCAGCAGGCCGCGGTGGCGCGCCCGGCGGATCAGGGTCGGGCGGGTGGAGATGATGCCGTCCGGGTGGCACAGGGCGTTGAGGGAGTCCACCGCGATCTCCCGCGACGAAAGGCCGTCCACAAGGTCGATGTGAACCACGGCCAGTTTTCCGGCATCATGTATGCGGTGCACCAGCCCGTCTACGGTGAGCAGGGTGCTCGCCAGCAGAAAAACGGCGCTGCAGGGCGAAGCCAGCGCAGCAGTCAGGGCTTCGTCCGTTTTCACGGCGGCGATCACCGGTTCGTCCAGCAGGGTTTCAGCAAGAGGATGCATTGGGTAAGACTCCTTTCGAGCCAGATTTACAGAGATAGGGAGCAATCAGAAGATACGGCCCTTTCAGAAAACTCTAAAAGGGCCGCACCATGCGCAAACCAAGTTTATAAAAAATTGAGGGGTTTGTAAAGAGGATTAAAGAGGCATTATTTATGTGCCTGCACGGCTGCATTATTTTTCTTCAGCAGTACAGCGCATGCTATGGTAACTACAAAGCCGATCGCGATCAGTGCGTAGACCAGAGCAGTGCCAGCGTACTGTGTTCCGGGGGTGTGCACGCGAATCTCGCAGATGCCCCACTCGCTGACAGCTGCAAGAATACCGCAGAAGATGCCGCCAAGGTAGGGATTGCCCGTGTGCTGGTACAGGAGACGACAAATCAGGATCGCAACAAAGATGAAGCCGGGCAGCGCATACACTGCAGTTGCGGCAGAAGCCAGACCGCCGAACATCGGGTTCGAGCCGGTAGCCTTGAAGATGCCGTAAACGTAGCAGAGGATGAACAGAGTGGGAACCGATGCGATAAAGCTGATCAGAAGGTTAGAAAGCAGCTTGTTTTTGCCGAGCGCCGTGCTAAAGTTAAAACTGTTGACGCTGATGGACATGACAATGTAGTACACGAGATACATGGGTACAACAAGGAGCATACCCGGGATGCGGTTGGCTCCAAACTTCATAAAGCCCCAGTAAACGATCAGGAAGTTCACATCCACAAAATAGTCGACGGCAAAAACCATCAGGATCAGGGCAAAGACTGCAAGCAGGGCCGCGCCGATGGATTTGAGGAGTGCATGCCCGGAAATAGCGATGCCGGTATTCCGGAAGGAGAAACCGTGTTTTTTGCCGTAGGCCATGTACCACACCGTGCACAGAACAAGAGTCAGTGCGCCGCACAGCAGAGAGATCAGGCCGTGGTACGCAGGGTTGGCCGAGTGGAAAAGTGCATCGCGGTAAGATGCCAGTCCCTGCTTGTTCAGGAATCGAATAATGAGGATGGACAGGACGGCGCTGATGATCTGGATGCCCCAGAACCATGCAACTGCGTTCTTATCGCCAACTGGGCGAAGGTCCTGCTCGCCATTGTCGGCACACTGGAATGTCTTGACGGAGTTGACCAGCCAGACCATCAGAGACCCGGCAAACAGCAGCAGACCGGACAGGGCGATGATCTTGAAGATGTTCCAGATGGTATAGGTGTAGCTGCTGGCGCTCAGAGCAGTGCTAGTGGGCATAACACGGTTAAAGAAGGTCAACACACGGTTCATGACCAGCGGGGACCACCAACCAGCCATATGCGTCTCGTTAGAAACAAAGATCTGGCGGCTTCCGGTCTTTCCGCCGTAATCCTGCTCATAAACGGTCTCTGCCACGCGCTGTTCACTGGTGGTTGCGGGGTCGATACCGAAATACAGGAAGGACTGTGCACTGTTGTTGATCACATATTCTGCCGGGCTGGAAAGGTTGGCTGCATACTTGTTGGCGTCGTTGGAATAGGTACCGTTATCATTAGCTTTTTCCGAGAAGAAGAACTCGTCGTTCTTGTCTGCGAGAACTGCGACATCTCGGGCACCGTAAACATCGGTGTAGCCCTCGCTGTTACGCACGATGGGATCGCTGTGGATCAGGAAAATGGCCTTGACAACATTCAGACTGTCGTTATCGCACTGCAGTGCTTCACCAGCTGCCTTGCCACCGCGGGAGTAGCCCAGCAGCGAAACTCGGTCGGTATCAACGTAGGGCAGAGTCACGCCGTAGCGTACCGCATCATAAAGGCCGCGGCCCTGGGTGAGCCATTCGGAGTCCGGCAGAGGTTCGCTTTCGCCCATGCCGTACATATCCACGCCGATCGCAACATAGCCGCGGCGGGCGAGCTCAATGCAGTAGTGCTGCATTTCTTCTTTGTTGTTGTTTCCGCCATGCTGTACAAAAATAGCGGGCGCAGGCGTTTCAGCGGTGGCGTTTTCCGGAATATAAACATCCATCGCAAGGGTATGACCGGATTCGGATTCAATGGTAACGTTCCGGATGGTCGTTTTGCCGGAGTTCGTCTGTAAAATGAAAGAACCGGCAATGCCTACGATGATGAGCGCGATGCTGACGATGAGACTGATCAGCGGCCTTGAAAGTTTTTTCTCGTTCATATGGGGGACCTCCTTTTTGAATCTGATTTTTCCGTAATAAAAATGGGGACACACTGCATCTGGACGATACAGTGCATCCCCATCTCACTTCTCTTGGGATGCTTCTAGTATAGCGTTTTGTAACAAAATGTCAATAGAAAATAAACAATTAAAAATATTTTGTGCGCGAGCTATAAAGTCGGGCGAAAACTATCAATGCTCTGCCCAGTCGCAGCTTCGGCCCACAGCCTTGTGCCAGCCGGCCAGCAGACGGGTGCGCTCAGCCTCGTCTATCTGCGGGGCAAAGGTCATATTGCAATGCCACAGGCTGCGGATCTCGTCCCGGTCCTTCCATACGCCGGTGGCAAGGCCCGCCAGATAGGCAGCGCCCAGAGCAGTCGTTTCCCGGATGGCCGGGCGCAGCACGGTCTTGTTCAGGATGTCAGCCTGGAACTGCATCAGGAACTGGTCACGGGAGGCGCCGCCATCCACCTTCAGCGAGGTGATGGGCACGCCGGTGTCCTTTTCCATAGCAGCCACGAGGTCCGCGCTCTGGTAGGCAATGGACTCCTCTGCCGCGCGGATGATGTGGTTCTGGGTGGTGCCGCGAGTGATGCCCACAATGGCACCGCGGGCATACATATCCCAGTACGGTGCACCCAGACCAGTAAAGGCCGGCACGATGTAAATGCCGCCGTTATCCGGCACCTTCTGGGCATAGTATTCCGCATCGCGGCTCTCCTGGATCATGCGCAGGCCGTCGCGCACCCACTGGATGACGGCACCACCCACAAAGACGCTGCCCTCCAGCGCATACTCCACCTTACCGTTCAGGCTGATGGCGATGGTAGAGATCAGGCCGTTCCGGCTGCGGCAGATGGTGTCGCCGGTGTTCATCAGCAAAAAGCAGCCGGTGCCGTAGGTGTTCTTGGCCTCGCCCTTGCCAAAGCAGCTCTGTCCGAACAGCGCAGCCTGCTGGTCACCGGCAATGCCGGCCACCGGGATCTGCACACCGCACAGATCGGTGGTGCCGTAGACCTCGCTGGAATCCGTCACGCGGGGCAGGATGCAGCGCGGGATATCCAGCGCTTTGAGCAGGGTGTCATCCCAGTCCAGCGTGCGGATGTTATACAGCATGGTGCGGCTGGCGTTGGTGCGGTCGGTGACATGCACTCTGCCGCCGGTCAGCTTCCAGACCAGCCATGTGTCCACAGTGCCGAACAGGATCTCCCCTGCCTCGGCCCGCTCCCGCGCACCGGGCACATTGTCCAGGATCCACTTGATCTTCGTTGCGGAGAAATAGGCATCAGGCATCAGGCCGGTATTCTCCCGGATGTAGTCTGCCATGCCGGGCTGCTGCAGCAGTTCATCCACCAGCGGAGCCGTGCGGCGGCACTGCCAGACGATGGCGTTATAGATGGGGCGGCCGGTGGCCTTTTCCCACAGGATGGTGGTCTCCCGCTGGTTGGTGATGCCAATGGCGGCAATGTCGTGGGCATCGACACCGCTCTGGGCCACCACCTCGTTCATGACTCCATACTGGGTGGACCAGATCTCCATGGGGTTGTGCTCCACCCAGCCCTGCTGCGGATAGATCTGCTCAAACTCGCGCTGCTGCACCGCAATGATATTCTGCTCATTGTCGAACAGGATGGCACGGCTGCTGGTGGTTCCCTGATCCAGCGCCAGAACATATTTTGTACTCATGCTTTTGCTCCCTCCGTATCGTTTCAGGAGTGTGTATCACAGATTTCGCGTCGCCACAACGTCCACGCCGGTGCCGCACACATCTGCCAGCACCACCTGCCCGGTGCGGACGGGGGCGTGCAGGGTGACGCGGTCCAGCGCAGCCATGACCTCTGTCATCTTCTCTTTGGGTACAGCCTGCGCAGTCTTTACCGGGCAGCGCGGGTACAGCCCGCCCTCCGCCCGCACCGTGCTGGTGATGATGCGAGTGGGATGGGTCAGCTCTTCCCTGCCGTAGGCGGCACCGTTGGGGCAGGCGTTTCCAGTTACATTATAATCATTTTCCGGGTCTACCTGCAAGTGGCAGCCGCAGGGACAGCAGATGCAAATGACTTCTTTGATGCTGCTCATTCTGCAATAACCTCCTCTACCGCAACGGTCAGCGGGCCGTCTGCTTTTTCCAGCAGGACTTTGGGCAGTGCGATGTGCTCCATCTCGCCGGGAGCCATGCGCTGGCGCTTGAACCGGGCCAGCTGCCTGCCGCCGCAGGTCACGGTGATCTGGCTGGGGCCGTAATTCTGCCGCACCCGGAACGAGATCTCCACGCCCTTGT
>ENA-OQNT01000280-OQNT01000280.1-human-gut-metagenome-genome-assembly--contig:-NODE-280-length-12369-cov-3.194331_pt1 | contig 12369 bp, 8 predicted proteins | sample MGYA00242634_ERZ504890 | MGnify/ENA primary metagenome ERZ504890 (study PRJEB26092, sample SAMD00036379) | human gut metagenome | host: Homo sapiens | study: EMG produced TPA metagenomics assembly of... | reverse complement strand
GGGAGAGCTACCGAGCGGAGCGAGGCTGAGAGGGCGAGCTCTTCCCCCGCTGCGCCGCCGCTTCCATAGGAAGCAGGCGCGGCATCCGCCCCTTGCCGTCCAAGCTCCATCTGTGAAAATGCAATGCCGGGCGGTCCGCAGACCGCCCGGCATTGCTCTATTAAAATTATTTTTCCGCTATTCATGCCCAAAGCGCACGCGGCGGGCATTCTAAATTGTTGTGTTACATCCTGTATTTTTTGTGCCGCGCGTGCAATGGACGCAAGCAAAGCCACCAGCCGCTTTTCGTCCATCTGGCCGCAGTAGCTGGTGAAGGTGTAGTAGCAGCCCTGCACGCAGAAGGAAAGCACGATCTTACGCACCACGTCGGCATCAAACGAGGGGTCGCTCTCCGAGATGCATTTGCTCATTGCAGCTTCCACGCGGTTGATGAACAGCCCCTGACGGGAGCCGGAAAACAGAATGCCGATCTCGGTCTGATTCCGGGTAAACGCCCGGAACATTTCCCGGGTCAGCCACTCGGTGCGCTCGCTCACATCACGGGCGGTCAGCTGCGGCAGGCTTTCCACCACCTCCTCCACCATTTCGTCCTCCATGGCGTTGGCCAGCGCATAGATATCCTGATAATGCGCATAAAAGGTGGACTTATTGATGCAGGCCAGATCGCACAGTTCCTTGACCTTGATCTTTTCCAGCGGTTTCTGCGCCCGCAGCTCCATGAATGCCTGCTTGATGGCACGCTCCGTTTTTTCAATGCGAATATCCAGAAAACCCACCTCTTTTGCTTTTTCGTTGATTATCCAACCATTTTCCTGTTTTGCGGATAGACAAGGCCCTCAGCCTTTTTTATACTGGGTCTATCCCCATCCGCATCACTCCTTGCGGTACAGGATGCCTTTTTCTTCCAGCTCTTTTTTGATGCGCTCAAAGCTCCCGGCATCCGGGCAGTGCAGGGTGTGCAGATGCACGCCGCCGGTCATGCGGCTCAAAAGCGCTTCCGGCGTGTCCTTGGCCTGCTGGATGAAGTTGTCCACATCGTAGCGGCTGGCAAGGTTCAGGTTGCCGCGCAGCTCGCCATACAGGCTGTTCTCCACGGCCACATCCACCACGATGCCGCCCTGATCCACCACGGTGTACAGCTCGGTGCGCATCTCGTCCTCGGTGCTGTGCACGCAGGCCAGAATGGCGGTATAGCCTTTTTCCGCCGGGTGCAGCTGATAGCCCCGGGGCGTTGCATCGATCTGCGCACCGCCTGCCCGCAACAAAGCCACATCCCCCACCACGATCTGGCGCGAGACCCCCAGCAAAGCCGCCAGTGCGCTGGCACTGACCGGTGCTTCGGCCCCGCTGAGCCGTTTCAGAATGGATTCTCTGCGCTGCGCTGCATTCATGGTATTCAAAGCTTCCTTTCCGCTTTACGGTATTATGCTCTTATTGTAGCAAAAGACGGCGGATCATGCAAGAATGCGTTTACTTTTCCAACTGCAGGATGGTAGCATAATTGGAGGGCAGCTGCACTTTCATGCGGCCCCACTCCATGCTGGTCAAAAACGGGCTGTGCGCCCACCGTGTCGGCCAACAGGTCCTTTGCAGAGGATGCCTCCACCGGCAGCTGGAATTCCAGCTGTGCGGGACTGTCGCCGTTGTTCAGCACCACGACGCAGGCCTTTCCATCCAGCACCCGGGCAAAGGCATAGCACTGGGTGGTGAGCTGCAGCTCTTTCACCTCGCCGTCGGTCAGCTCCGGCAGCTCCGCCTTCAGTCTGCCCAGTGCAGCATACACGCTGGTGACAGGGTTGGTGGTCTTAGCGTCCTTGAAGTCGGAAAGTTCCAGGCAGGGGCGCAGCGGCCAATCGCTTCCCCACTCTTTTTTGCCTTCAATGCCAAATTCTGAGCCATAATAGATGGACGGAATGCCCCAAAGCGTATATACTAGAATTGCAATGTGGCGGATGTGCTCCCGGTTGCGCAGCTTGTTGGGCAGGCGCTCCACATCGTGGTTATCCGAGAACAGATACAGCCGGGTATCGTGGCACAGGCCCTGCAGACGGCGCATGGTGTGGGCGATCTCGAAATAGTTGTGGTCGTTGTGGCCGCTCCACAGGCCCTTGTGCAGCTCGTAGTTGGTCACCGAGTGCAGCATCTCCGGGTTTGCCCAGCGGCTGTAATCGCCGTGGATCACCTCGCCCATGAGCCAGAACTCTGGCTTTACCTCGTTGGCAAGGCGGCGCAGACCGCGCATAAAGTCAAAGTCCAGCACATCGGCTGCGTCCAGACGGATGCCGTCAATATCAAATTCATCCACCCAGAAGCGGATGGTATCGTAGTGGTAGTTCTGCACCTCCGGGTTGCGCTGGTTCAGCTTGACCAGCAGATTGAAGCCGCCCCAGTTTCCGTAGGAAAAGCCGTCGTTGTACTCGTTGTTGCCCCAGAAATTCACATCGCAGAACCAGTCCTTATAGCGGGCGTTCTCGCGGTTTGCCTTCAGGTCCTGAAACGCAAAGAAATCCCGGCCCACATGGTTGAACACGCCGTCCACGATCACCTTCTGGCCCCGGGCATGGCACCGGGCCACAAAGTCCTTGAATTCTGCGTTCGTGCCAAGGCGGCGGTCTACCAGCCGGTAATCGATGGTGTCGTAGCCATGGGAACCGCTCTCGAACAGCGGGCCGATATAAATGGCCGTGCAGCCGATGTCCGCTGCGTGCTCAGCCCATGCGTTCAGTTTATTAAACGCGCCGGGCACCGCCTGCCCATCGTTCTCGTGTGCGCAGCCGCACAGCCCCAGAGGATAGATGTGATAAAATACCGCGTTGTCATACCAAGCCATTGTTCATACCGCTCCCATACAAAAAAATCAGCCTCCGCCCACTGCGGCGGCAGGAATAGTATAGCACAGAATCTGTAAAACATGTTAATTTTTGCTGATTTTTGTCAAGAATCGACAAGAATATCAGCCACTATGCCCCCCTTTCGTCTTGTTTTTATTGGATATATTGCCCAAACACCTGTGTCACATGCAGTGCCGCCGGGCGCTGCCTATCATAGAATGTAAGGAGATCTTTGCATGAATTACCCCGCCATTCCCCGTGAATTCTTCAATGGAGACTGCTTTGATGCCTACCGCATCCTTGGTGCGCATCCCTGCTCTGACAACGGCACCGAAGGGTGGCGCTTTGTGGTGTGGGCCCCCGGTGCCACGGCAGTGGAAGTCTGCGGCGGCTTCGACGGCTGGGAGGCAGGCGTGCCCATGGAAAAAGCCGATACCGGCGTGTGGAGCGCATTCGTCCCCGGCCTTGCAGAGGGCGACCTTTATAAATACCGGGTGCATGGTGCCGACGGCAGTGTGGTGATGCGCAGCGACCCCTACGCATTTTCCACCGAGCTGCGGCCGGGCACGGCCAGCCGTCTGGCAAAGCTGGACTTCCACTTTGACGACAGCGCATGGATGGAGCGCCGCGACAAATGCCGCAACCGCCCGCTGAACATCTACGAGATGCATGTTGGCAGCTGGCGGCACAAGCCCGGCAGCAAGCAGGAAGACGGCTCAGACGGCTGGTACAACTATGAGGAGCTGGCCAAGGAGCTGATCCCATGGCTGCTGGACCATCACTTTACCCATGTGGAGCTGCTGCCGCTGGCCGAACATCCCTTCGATGGCAGCTGGGGCTACCAGACCACCGGCTACTTTTCCGTTACCAGCCGCTACGGCACCCCCGCCCAGTTTGCCGGCTTCGTCAACGCCTGCCACCGCATGGGCATCGGCGTCATCATGGACTTTGTGCCGGTGCACTTTGCCGCCAACGCCGACGCTCTGGCAAAGTTTGACGGCACCTACCTCTACGAGTACGACAGCGATGTGGGCCACAGCGAGTGGGGCACCTGCAACTTCAACTACTACCGCCGGGAGGTGTGCAGCTTTTTGAACAGCGCTGCCGCCCTGTGGATGGACGTATACCACTGCGACGGTATCCGTATGGATGCCATCTCCCGCGCGCTGTACTGGCAGGGCGACCCGAACCGCGGCGTGAACGAGGGGGCTGTGAACTTTCTGCGCAGCCTGAACCACGGCCTGAACGAGCGCTGGCCCACCGGCATCTACACCGCCGAGGACTCCACCAACTTCCTCAAGGTGACAGCTCCCACCCGCTACGACGGCGTGGGCTTCGACTACAAGTGGGACATGGGCTGGATGCACGACACACTGGACTATTTTGCCACCCCCTTCGGTGAGCGTCCGAATGCCTACGGCAAGATCGTTTTCAGCATGCACTACTTCTACAACGAGCTGTATCTGCTGGCGCTGAGCCACGACGAGGTGGTGCACGGCAAAAAGACCATCATTGATAAGCTGTGGGGCACCTATGCGGAAAAATGCGCCCAGCTGCGCACCCTCTATTTTTTATATGTACATGCACCCGGGCAAGAAGCTGAACTTCATGGGCAACGAAATGGGACACTTCCGGGAGTGGGACGAAAAACGGGAGCTGGACTGGGACCTGCTGAAATACCCCTTCCACGATGCGTTCCAGAAATACTTTGCCCACCTGTGCCGGGTGTATTCCACTGAGCCTGCACTCTACGATGGCGAGTACAACCCCGATGCTTTGAGTGGGTGGCCTGCGAGAGCCGCAACGAGGGCGTGTACGCATGGCTGCGCAAGGGCCGGGGCGAAAACCTGCTGTGCATCATGAACACGCAGGACCACGCCCACAAAAAGTTCCCGCTGTATCTGCGCTTTCCCTGCAGTGCCGAGGAGGTGCTGAACACCGAATCCCCCGAGTGGGGCGGTGCACTGAAGGGCCGCCGCAAGACAAAGCTTCACACCACCGATGGCGGTGTGTTTGGTCGGGACTATACCCTTACAGTAGACCTGCCTGCCATGGGCAGCTGCCTGCTGCGCCTTGCGCCGGAGGCCCCGAACCCCGATGCGGCCCGCATCAGCGCCAACAAGGCCCTGAACGCAAAGCGCCGCGCTGCCCGCAGCACAAAGGCCGCAGCCAATTCCAACAAGTAATATTCGTTTTAAAATGTCCCGTCTGCGTTCAAAGCGGCGGGACATTTTGTTGTTTTCCGTGCACAGCGGCTGGACAGTGCAGATTTTGCTTGCTATACTGTAGCTGTGATATTCTGCAGCTGAGAGGTTTTTGGGATGAGTGGAATCGTTTCCCGCCTGTCTGTCCTTGGCAAGGTCTGGCTGGGCCTTGCTGCCGGGGCACTGGCGCTTATTGTATTCGGCCTTGCCGCACCGGGCAGCAGCCTGTTTTTCCCGCTGGTGAGCCTGTGGTGCAATGCAGCACTGTTTGCACTGGCGCTGCTGGTGCTGCGCCGGGCCGGTATGGAGCTGGACCTGTTCCACAAGGCGGTGCTGGTGGGCCTGTGGGCAGCGGCCGTGCTTTACTTTTACTGGACCCTCGGCAGCCGCACCTTCCTCTACCACTGGGACTACGTAAACTACATTCTAAAGCAGTATCATGCCGAAGCCGCCTTTGCCCAGAGCACAGGCGCAGGCTTCCGGTTTCTCCTCGATTCCATCACCGAGGACTATACGAATTTCATCACCCTGTTCACCGAGTTCCCGTTCTGCCTGAGCGGCAAGACCGGCGACGACTACGCATTCTGTCAGGTATTCAGCGTACTGCCCAGCCTGCTGGTGCTGCTGGCGGGCCTGACGGTCAAGGTGGGCCGGATGCTACGGGTAAAGAACCGGTTCTGGTATTTCCTCATCGGCTTTTCGTGGTGCGCTACCTTCCCGTTCGTGCGCATGTCGGCGGTGCTGGGCCAGCCGGACTGGTTCGGGCTGATCTTTGCCTTCATGCTCATGCTGCTCACACTGGACTACCGCTTTGACGGCATCGACCTGCCCCGCTATCTGCTCATCTTCGCCGCCACGGCGGGCATCATCCTCACCCGGCGCTGGTACTTATATTTTGTGGTGGGCTACTGCTTTGCCTACGTGCTGATGCTGGCAGTTTCCAGCATCCGGCTGGCAAAAGATGGCCAACCCAGCCGCGCTGTGCACCGCATGGTACGGCTGGTGGCGTTCGGCCTGTGTGCGGCCGGGGCCATGGTGCTGCTGCTTCTGCCCATGGTGCGCAAAATTTTAAGCTTTGACTACGCCGGGCGCTACTCTTACTACAACTTCGGCGGCATCACGCTGGAGCTGGCCGCACAGACACTGCGCATCGGTTTGCTGAACTTCATTCTCATCGGAATAGGGCTGTGGTTTGCCGCAAAACGCCGTCTGCCTGCCCTGCCCTGCCTTGCAGGGGCAGAGCTGCTGGTGAGCCTTGTGCTGTTTACCCGGGTACAGAACACCGGCTCCCACCAGATGCTGCTGTTCGTGCCTGGGTGGCTGCTGCTGTTCCTCGTTGGTTCCGCCGCACTGGCCGACGGCCTGAAAAAGCACACCGCCGTCAAGCTCTGCTACTGGGGCTTTACCATGGTGTTTGCGGTGTCTGTGCGCTGCTCACCGCTGACCACCGTTGCTCTGCCGGGCTTTGTGGTGGATCATTTTCCCCTCAAGGCCGTGTCGGAATTCGTCCGGCTGGACAAGCTCACCTACGACCGCACCGATGCCGCCCAGATCCAGCGCGTGGACGACTGGATCGATGCCCACTGCGATGCGGAAAAGGGCGAGTTCGCCTACATGATCCCCCACGATATGCTGTACAACTCGGACATGTTCCAGTACGCCGCCCTGCCGGACATCCAGCTGCAGGGCAAGCTGTCCGCCGGCATCTCCATCCCGGGCACCCACGAGTTCCCGGTGCGGTTCTTTGAGGCGAAGTACGTGCTCACTGCAGAGCCGCTCCCCCAGACCTTTGTCAGCGGTGGCGAGCTCTCCGGCCGGTGGAACGCCCTCTTCTGCGCCGCGCGGGATGAGCACTTTACGCAGGCTGCCAGCTTTGACATGGGCAACGGCACCGTGTTCACCGTGTGGGAGCGCACCGAGCCTGCCGACCGGGCTGAGGTGGAATATTATCTGGATGCCTTCGCGCAGGAGGATGCCCTCTACCCCGAAATGTTCTCGCAGGTGGCGGAAGCCTGGCTTGCCGGACATGGACTTTAAACTGCAAACGCTTTGGATATAAAAGGAGTATTTCCCATGGAACAGAATGCAAACGCCCTGCCCAAGGTCACGCTGGGCCAATACAAGGGGCTGGAATTCACCCGCCGGGTGCGCCCGGTATCGGAAAAGGCCGTGGAGCTGGAGGCGGCGAACCTCACTCGCACCCACGCCCCCTTTGCACCGGTGGAAAAGTCCCGCCGCGCGCGGGATTGCGCGTCACGCTGGATTTTGAGGGCTTCATGGACGGCGCTACCCATCCCGGAAAGCAAAATGGAAAATGTGACCGTGGTGCTGGGCACCGGTCAGCTGATGCCCGCCGCCGAGGATGCTGTGTACGGCCACAAAGCAGGCGAGAGCTTCCGGTTCGATTTTACCTATCCCGCCGAGTTCCGGGTGCCGGAGCTTTCCGGCAAAACAGCACAGTTCGCCATCACCCTGCACACCGTGGAGCAAAAGCAGCCTGTACCGCTGGACGATGCCTTTGCCAAGACACTGGGCTTTGATACGGTGGATGCCCTGAAGGAGAGCATCCGCGAGAAAAAGCGCCGCTCCCACGAGGCCAACGCCGACCGAATTGCCGGAGCCGCCTTGCTGGGCATGGCCGGTGCCAACCTGACGGCGGAGCTGGATAACGGCATTCTGGACCAGAATGCCGACCATGACATGAACGCCCTGCGCGAACGGCTGCGCCGCAGCAAAATGACCATGGAGCTGTACTGCAAGGCAGGCCAGACCACACCGGACGAGGTGCGCGCCGCCTTCCGCCGGGATGCCGAGCGCAAGATGCGCAGTATCCTTGCGGTGCAGGCCATAGCCAAGGCCGAACAGATCACCGTGTCCAACGCAGAGGTGGATGCCGAGTACGTCCGCCTTTCCAAGCTGCACGATACCCCGGAAGCCGAGATCCGCAATGTGCTCAGCCGGGACGCTGTGGCCTCTGCCGTGACCACTCAGAAGGTGCAGCGTTTCCTGATCGACCACGCAAACATCACTTCGGTTGTGGAAAAGGAGTAAACTATGGGCTTTTTTACACGCACCGCGATGGATATGCTGATGAAAACTACCCATCCCGAGATCAACCGCCGCCAGTGCTGGAACCTGCATCCCCATCGCAAGCCCTGCACCGAGTGCAAGGATATCTGCCCCTATGGCGAACAGATCTTTACCCGCCCGAACCTTGTGAAGGACTGGGACCCCTGTACCGAGTGCGGCCTGTGCGTCTCTGCCTGCCGCAGCGGCTGCATCATCCCTTCGCCGGAGCAGGTGCAGCGGGACACCTCTGCCGCCGATACCGACAATGACACCATCTGGATCGGCTGCGAAAAGTCCACCCGCAAAAATTCCATGGTGCGCACCTGCATTGCGGCCCTCACATGGGAGACACTGGCCTACCTTGCCCTGAACAAAAAGATCGTGCTGGACCTGACCCCCTGCGGTGAATGTGAGAACGACCTGTGCGCCGCCCAGCTGCGCAAGGAGCTGACAAGGCTTGTGGATTTCTTTGGCCAGCCCATGTTCGAGGCACGGTTCACTCTGGCCTACGAGCCGGACGAAGCGCTCTACCACGTAAAGGAGCTGAGCCGCCGCGAAATGTTTGAGCAGGTGAGCCACGGCTCCAAAAGTGGCACCAAAAAGCTGCTGCAGATGCTGCCCGGCCTGCACAGCGAGGACGACGGCGGTGTGGATTTCCGCCTTTTGCTGCACCAGCGCACAAAGCAGCTGAAGGCATCCATGGAAACGCCGCTGAAGTACGGCTACTACCTGCCCAACTTTACCGATAAATGCTTTGGCTGCGGCAAGTGCGAAAAGGCCTGCCGCGCCGGTGCGCTGAAGCTGGAGGACCTGCCCGACGGCCAGACCCGCATCGTCATCACGCCGTGGAAGTGCAGCGAGTGCGAGGTGTGCGTGGCCTCCTGCTCCAACCATGGCATCAACGGCATGAAGCTGCGCCAGCTCACCACCCTTGGCCCGGTAAGTGTACACAAATGCACCAAGACCCTGTGCAAGGAATGCGGCAAGCCCATTGCGCCGGGCAGTGTGGATGGTGTGTGCACCGTGTGCCGCATCAAGGCCCGCACCAAAAAGCGACAGGAAGAAGCCGCTGCCAAGGCAAAGCAGCTGCGTGAGGAGCGCGAAGCCAAAAAGGCTGCAGAGGAAGCCGCCAAGGCAGCAGCCGAAGCCGGTGCCGACGCTGCTGAGACAGCTGTACAGATGGCTGCCGCCCCCGCAGAAACCGCTGCGGCCGCTGCCGTGCCTGCTGCGGCCGGTTCCGTGATCACAGCACTGACCCCGGAAAAAGCAGTCCCCGCCGCGCTGGACGAAACCCCTGCTGCCGCACCGGAAAACACCGCAGAAAAGGATGTGCCCGACACACCGAAAAACGATTGACGGCGCACAGATTCAATGCTATACTGACCATAAGACCACGCACCGTGGCCACCGACTGTTACAAAGGGGTAACGGAGCTATTTCCGTTACCCCTTTCTTATCCCAAAGCACGAAGCAAGCTTTTGCCAAGATCTTACGAAAGAAGGATTTTACTATGGCTCATTCCATCTCCCGCCGCCAGTTCCTGCAAGGCAGCGGCGCAGCCGCCCTTTCTGTAGCAGCGGCTGGTCTGCTGAGCAGCTGCGGCGGCTCTTCCGCTTCCAATGGCGGCAGCACCGGCGCTGCCGGCAGCAGCTCCACCTACACCGTGCTGTATTCCCGTCAGCCCGCCACCCTGAACTATCTGGTCTGCTCAGCTGACCCGGACCTTTACCACGGCACTCAGTGCATCGACACGCTGGTGGAGTACGACAACCGCGGCAAGATCCGGGAGGGCCTTGCCACTGCTTGGGAGTGGGATGCCGACAGCCTGACATGGACGTTCCACCTGCGGGATGAGAACTGGGTGGACTGCAACGGCGAGGTGCTTGGCCCTGTGACCGCGCAGGACTTTGTGGATGCGCTGGCCTATGTGCTGAACCCGGACTACGCTTCCTCCACTGCAAGCCTTGTCACCCCCTATGTGGCCGGTGCGGACGACTACTATAACTACTGCGTTTACCGCAACAACGCCAATAACGGCACCGTGACCGAGGACGGCACTACCTACGCCATTGATGCCAACGGCACCGTGACCGCCGCTGCCGCCGACGGCACCACCACCGAATACCCGGCTGTGGATTTTTCCACCGTGGGCGTGAAGGCTGTGGACGACCACACCCTGACCTACACGTTGAACTTCGACTTTCCTGGCTTTCTCAGCCTGTTGAGCTATGCTCCCTACGAGCCTGCCTACGGCCCGCTGCTGGAGGAGTTTGCCGACCAGTTCTGCACCAGTGCCGAGACCGCCTGCAGCTGCGGCGCGTTCTATCTGGCCGAGTACACTCCGCTGGAAAACTGGGTGATGAAGAAGAACCCCGAAAACTACGATGCCGACAGCGTTTACATCGACACGGTGCGCTACATCTACAATCAGGAAGAGCTGATCAGCGGCCCGGAGATGGTCAAGCGCGGCGAGATCGATCAGGCTACCATCAGCTCCGACATTCTGGACAGCTGGCTGGCCGACGACACCACCAAGGACATGGTTTCTATGGAGCGCCCGGAAACCGGCAAGAGCTACTTCTACATCTTCAATTTCCTGCCCTACCGCCACGAGTTCTCAAACTGGACCGTGACCGGCGTGGATGCCCAGTACGAGCCGGACAATTGGGCCAAGGCCATCAACTCCACCAACTTCCGCAGGGCTTTCCTGTATGCCATCAATCCGTCTGTGACGCTGGCCGTCACCGCGCCGGAAGGCTACGATAACTACAAGCTGCACACCATCACTCCGCCGTCCTTCTGTGCCAACAGCAAAGGCGTGGATTATACTGAATGCGGCGGCCTTGCAAACCTCTCCGACTTCTTTGACGAAGCCAAGGCCAAAGAGTACCGTGATGCCGCCGTGGAAGAGCTGACTGCCGCCGGTGTCACCTTCCCTATCAAGATCCAGTATCCGTACAACCCCGCTGTGGTGGACTGGGACAAGCAGTGTCAGGTGTTCAAGCAGCAGGTGGAAGCCGTGCTGAACGACGGCTTCGACTTTGTGAACATCATCATCACGCAGGGTCCGTCCGACAACTTCCTGAATGCGGTGCGCCGGGTGGGTGCCTACCAGCTGATGTCCTACTACTGGGGTGCCGATTACTCCGACCCCGAGACCGAGGTGTACCCCCTTCTATCAGGAAGCCGGCGACCGCGGCACCTGCTACAGCTTCCTGCGCACCGGCGTGGAGGACGGCTTCATCACCGGCGACACCGCGGACGCCGTCATGAACTACATGAAGGCCATCGAAGAGGCTGTCAAGATCACCGACGACATCAACGCCCGCTACGATGCCTTCGCCAACGCCGAGGCTTCCCTCATCAACAATGCCCTCGTCGTCCCCATGGGCATGAGCATCCCGGCCTACATCGCCACCCGTCTGAACTACTGGGAGGGCCAGTACGCTTCCACCGGCTTCTCCAACAAGCGCCTGAAGGGCATCCACGTCCTCGACCACTACATCTCCAATGAGCGAGTACGAGGCCAACCGCGACGCCCGCTAAGACTTTTTTGAGTCTGTCTGCTCCAAAGCTCTCCGTTTTCCCACGGGAAAGCGGAGAGCTTTTCGTTTCTGGATCCTCTTACATGAATTTTTGTAACGAACTTTGCTAAATCACTTTCCAAAAGTGGTTTTTTGTTGTATTCTATTCCTATCCGACATTCATTTTATAAAAGAGAGGGGTGCGCACAGATATGCTCAAATATCTGGCGAAACGCATCGGGCGCTCGATACTGACCCTGTTTATTATCGTCACGCTCGTTTTCTGCCTTTTGCGGCTGATGCCGGTGGAAGGCTATTTTGCTAACTACGAAAAAATGACCGAGGCCCAGATCCAGGCGGGCCTTCAGTCCATGGGTCTGCTGGACCCGCTGCCGGTGCAGATCGGCCGCTTCTGGTGGAATGCCCTCCACGGCGACCTGGGCGTGAGCCATATTTATAAGGTAAATGCCTCGGTCACCGGCATCCTGGCCAAAAAGCTGCCCATCTCCATCCAGATGGGCGTGTTCGCCATGCTGCTGAGCCTGGTCATCGGCATTCCCATGGGCCTGCTGATGGGCCGGTTCAAGAACCGCTGGCCGGATAAGATCGGCACCGCCATCATCGTGCTCATTCAGGCTGTGCCTGCCGCCGTGTATTACCTTTATATTCAGATGTACGGCACCACCGCCCTGGGCGTGGGCCTGCTGTTTGATGCCTCCGACTGGCGGTACTGGGTGCTGC
>ENA-OQNT01000277-OQNT01000277.1-human-gut-metagenome-genome-assembly--contig:-NODE-277-length-12412-cov-1.978592_pt1 | contig 12412 bp, 12 predicted proteins | sample MGYA00242634_ERZ504890 | MGnify/ENA primary metagenome ERZ504890 (study PRJEB26092, sample SAMD00036379) | human gut metagenome | host: Homo sapiens | study: EMG produced TPA metagenomics assembly of... | reverse complement strand
ACAGGCTGCCCAAACAATAGCAAGAAGTCCCACCCAGACATATTCTTCCATTTACATTAAGAAACTCGTTCTTGTAGTCCCAATGATCATATTGTTTCTTGTTGTTTTGTTCTTCATATTCTTCATATCGGCCACCTTACACTTTCTCCTGGATGTTCTTGCCGAACAGTCCGGTAGGTTTTACAAGAAGCACGACGATCAGGACAGCAAATACGATCGCATCTGCAACCTGGGAAGAAATATAAGCCTTTCCGAAGATCTCGATGATTCCCAGAAGGATACCGCCTACCATAGCTCCCGGAATAGAACCGATTCCACCGAATACAGCAGCTACGAAAGCCTTGATACCAGGCATGGCTCCTGTGTATGGAGTCAGTGTCGGATATGTCTGGCAGAGCAGAAGTCCTGCAATGGCCGCAAGTCCGGAACCGATGGCAAATGTGAGGGAGATCGTTGCATTAACGTTAACTCCCATCAGCTGTGCTGCATCCCTGTCCTCGGAAACAGCCTGCATGGCGCGTCCAGGTTTGGTCTTTTTTACAAAGAAAGAAAGTCCCACCATGATGATGATACATGCAAGAATGGTCACGATAGTGATTCCCTTAATGGTAAGTTCTCCGTCAAACAGTGTGATGGACGGAACCTTGATAACTGACACGAAGCTCTTGGCGTCTGCGCCAAAGATCAGGAGTGCCAGGTTCTGAAGCAGATAACTGACACCGATAGCCGTGATCAGAACGGCCAGGTTTGAGGAAGCTTTTCTAAGCGGACTGTAAGCTACCTTCTCAATGACAACACCAAGCAGTGTACAGATCACCACGGAAAGGATCACTGCAAGGATCGGTGACATACCGCCTCTTGTGATACAGGTAAGGATGATATAAGCTCCTACCATGATAACATCTCCGTGTGCGAAGTTCAGCATCTTGGCAATACCGTAAACCATAGTATATCCAAGTGCAATGATCGCATAGATACTGCCAAGACTGATGCCGTCTTTCAAATAAGATATAAAACTCATAACGCACCTCTTTTAATTGTTTATTGATAAGGGAAAAAGGGGACGGTTCCCACTAAAGGTGACCGTCCCCTGACCCCTAACGTTAACAGAAATTACTTATTTCATCTCTACATAAGCACCGTCTTTGATCTCGAATGCTTTCGGCTCTTTATCACACTCACCATCCTCGGTCCATTTTGCTTTTCCGGTAAGTCCGTCAAGCTCGATGTTTGCCATGGATGCGCTCATTGCTGCACTGATGTCTGCATTTTCCATATCTGGTGTGATCTTTGCATCGTCAGCTGCAAGCTGCATTGCGTAAAGTACATCATATGTATCTGCCGCAAACTGGTTCGGGATCTCACCGTTGTGAGCATCGCCGTATGCTTTTACGAAGTTCTGGCTCTTCTCATCTGTGGATGTTGCTGAGAATGGTGTCAGGAGCATAACGCCCTCTGCAAGAGATTTATCAAAGTTCTCTACGTTAAGGATACCATCCATACCGTCTACACCGAAGAATTTAATATCCATTCCTGCCTCAGATGCCTGCTGAAGGATCAGCGCATTGTCGGAATAGTAGTTCGGAAGGAAAAGAAGCTCAGCGCCGCTCTTCTTGATCTTTGCAAGCTGTACAGAATAGTCTGTGTTGCTGTCTGTTGTGTAAGCCTCATCTGCAACTACTTCAAGTCCGTCATCAGCAGCTGCTGCAACGAATGCGTCATGTACACCGGAGTTGTAGTCAGCAGCAGAATCATAAAGTACTGCTACTTTCGTTGCAAGTTTGTGCTCGGAAATGTACTGAGCAGATTTTGTTCCCTGTGCCGGGTCTGTGAAGCACATACGGAACTCGTTTGTTCCTGCTGTGATACAGTCAAGTGCTGTTGCGGATGGTGTGAAGAGGAATGTATCCTCAGCTGCCTCAGCTCCTACTGCGATACAGGAACCGGATGTTACAGTTCCACAGAGCATCTGCATTCCTTTATCGATCAGGTCATTGTATGCGTTAACAGCCTTCTCCGGATCTCCCTGGTCATCACCTGCGTCAAGAATCTCTACTTTATATCCGTTGAATCCACCGTTCTCGTTGATCTCATCAGCTGCGATCTTGGCTGCGTTGTATACGTTGGTACCGTACTGTGCGTAATCACCTGTCATCGGTCCGATCACACCGATCTTAAATGTCTCATCATCTGCCGCAAAAACTGATGCAGGCATCATCATAGCTGCTGTCATCGCTGCTGCTGATGCAACGCCGATTACTTTCTTCCAATTCTTCATAATAATCTCTCCTCCTGCGCTTTGTCGCGTTACTAATGTTTAATGGTAAAATTATAGCATCGCATATTTTTTATTTCAAGGACAAATTTTGTTATCTGCTGTTTTTCGTCTGATTGCACAACACGGACACTTGTCCGCTGTACAGCTTGTGTTGTTTTTCGGCAAATTGTCTGAATTTTTTCGCAAAAAAAATCCAGGGAAAACTCCCTGGACTTCTTCGTCTCTTAATACTTTACTTATGCGATTGCTTTCTTAGCGATCTCAGCAAGTGCTGTGAAGCCTGCTGCATCGTTAACTGCCATCTCTGCAAGCATCTTTCTGTTGATGTCGATGTTTGCAACTTTAAGGCCGTGCATCATTTTGCTGTAGGAAAGTCCGTTCATTCTTGCTGCTGCGTTGATACGAGCGATCCAGAGCTGTCTGAACTGACGTTTCTTCTGCTTTCTTCCTGCATAGGAGCTTGTAAGAGCTCTCATTACAGACTGTTTAGCTACTCTATACTGTTTGGAACGGGCTCCTCTGTAGCCTTTTGCCAGTTTTAATGTACGGTTATGTCTTTTCTTTGCGTTTAATCCGCCTTTAATTCTTGCCATTTCTTAATTCTCCTCCTGTTCGTCTTCTCTATCTTATAAATATGGTAATACTTTCTTCATGCTCTTTACGTTAGTAGAATCAACAACAGTAGATTTTCTCAGATTTCTCTTTCTCTTCTGAGATTTCTTTGTAAGGATATGGCTCTTGTAGGCTTTATTTCTTACTAATTTTCCTGTACCTGTTTTTTTAAAGCGCTTTGCTGCTGCTCTGCAAGTTTTAATTTTTGGCATTATGAATTCCTCCTTGATTTGGTACTTCTAAATTTTATATAGCATCCCGTTCTGCCCGGCTGTTGCCGTGAAGACTGAGATATCTACCGTTTCTCAGTCAGAAACATAGTCATGCTTCTGCCTTCTATCTTCGGAGCCTTCTCTACAGTCGCTATATCGGACAGAAGATCTGCGAAGTCGTCAAGCACATGCTTACTGCTGGCCATGTGTGCCATCTCTCTTCCGCGGAAACGAAGTGTAACCTTAACTCTGTCACCCTTGCTAAGGAACTTTCTTGCTGCATTTACCTTCGTCTTCAAATCATTCGTATCAATGTTCGGGGAAAGACGCACTTCTTTGACATCGATGGTTTTCTGCTTTTTTCTGGCCTCTTTTTCTTTTCTTGCAAGCTCGTAACGGTATTTACCGTAATCAATGATCTTGCATACCGGCGGTTTCGCCTGTGGGGCAATCTTTACAAGGTCAAGTCCTGCCTCCTGCGCTTTCGCCATCGCTTCTCTGGCGGACACGATTCCAAGCTGAGCTCCGTCCGGACCAATCAAGCGTACCTCTCTGTCTCTGATCTGTTCGTTAATCATTAAACCGCTAATTGTTGTACACCTCCATGAACATGATAGAATTATTTTTTTCTCATTAATGTAGCTAAAGCCGCACAAAAAAAAGCGCAGACAGATGTCCACACTTCAAACAATTACACCTGCGCACCGATGGTTGATCCGTTCGCAGTACTGTGCAATATTGACCTGAGTCGCTTATCTTCAGCGCTGAGGTGAGAGTGAACTCTGCTTTCTTTTCGCTACGTACTTTAAGAGGATACCATGGTGTCTGCTATTTGTCAACTGTTTTTTTATATTATTATGTATTTTTTTGTAGTTATGTATTTTTTCTTTCTTTTCGGACATACTATGCAACATCGGAATCTGTCAGGCTTTATCGCAGTGCTGACGATCAGACAGGGTGCGCATTCCGGCAGGCTGACGGTTTCCGGTAAAATACATAATTATCAGGAGGACACTTTTATGACAAATCTTAAATGTTCCGCACACAACTGCTACTATAACAAAAATTACTCTCTGTTCCCGGGGAGCCATCAATGTTGAAGGAGCAGATGCACGTTATGCAGATGATACCGCCTGTGAAAGCTTTCGTGCTCAGGAAGAAGGTTCTGTAAAAAATGCCGCAGATCCCTGCTATGGGTGTGAGACCGTTAACATCGACTGCAAAGCACACAACTGTACCTACAATGAGCACTGCAAATGCACCGCAGCTTCCATCAATGTATCCGGTGCCAATGCTCATCGCTGCTGTGATACAAAATGTGATACTTTTCACTGCGAATGCTGATATCCTGAACGGAACTCCTGTTTCCATACAGAGCAGTCATTCCTGTTTCTTTTGATCGAAGAGTCAAAAAGATCCGGCAACGTTCCAGATGGAACCTCTGCCGGATCTTATCATCTTCATTTATTATCTGTTCTTAAGAAAATCCGGGATCTGGATGTCCTTTTTCTGAACAGTGCTTGTAGGAGCCTTTGTTCCAAACTGTGTGGAATTCATAGTCGGCAGGCTGAAGCTTGGCATGTTAAGGTTCATACCACCTGGCTGTGACTGGCTTGTTTTTTTGGTGTTTCCAAATACAGAATTGGAAGCTCTGTTTCCAAATGGTGTGTTCTGAAGGTTATTGTCTGTAAGACCTGTAGCAATAACTGTAATTCTTGCATAATCTGCAACAGAATCATCATACATAGCACCAAAGATGATGTTTGCCTCCTCACCTGTAAGCTCCTGTACATAGCTTGCAGCATCATTGGCATCCATAAGAGAAATATCTCCGGAAATATTAATGATAACATGTGTAGCACCTTTGATGGTTGTCTCAAGAAGTGGAGAAGATACGGCCTGCTGTACAGCTTCCATAGCTTTGTCGTCTCCTCTTGCTTCACCGATACCGATATGGGCAATTCCCTTGTCTGTCATTACAGTCTGAACGTCTGCAAAGTCAAGGTTAATCAGAGCCGGCAGATTGATCAGGTCTGTAATGCCCTGTACTGCCTGCTGCAGAACTTCATCAGCCTTCTTCAGAGCTTCCGGCATGGTTGTTCTGCGATCTACAACTTCCAGTAATTTATCATTCGGGATAACGATTAATGTATCCACTGCTTTCTTCAGATTCTCAATGCCTGCAAGTGCATTATTCATACGAGTTCTTGCTTCAAAACGGAAAGGTTTTGTAACAACGCCAACTGTAAGGATACCCATTTCTTTCGCTGCTGCTGCGATAACAGGTGCAGCTCCGGTTCCGGTTCCGCCTCCCATACCACAGGTAACGAATACCATATCCGCACCTTCCATTAACTGTTTTACTTCTTCAATGCTCTCCTCTGCTGCTTTCTGTCCAACCTCAGGCTGTGCTCCTGCACCAAGACCTTTGGTAATCTTCTCGCCAATCTGAAGTACAGTTGGAGCTTTGCACAGAGTTAAAGCCTGCTTATCAGTATTAACACCTACAAACTCTACTCCGCCGATGGCCTCTTCCACCATTCTGTTTACTGCATTATTTCCGGCTCCACCTACACCAATCACTATGATCTTGGCAGATGATTCAGCCTCGTTTGACATAATCTCTAACAACGTACTTCCTCCTTTATTTATACCTGATATCCTTTTCAGTGTATTTATATACAAAGTTACATATAGATATATCATATTATTTTTTTTGGAATTAATCAACCATTAATTTTGTTTTTTTATACTTTTTTCACTAAATTTCGGCACTGTTTCTATTAACCGAAACATTTACAAAACAATCTCTGGCAAAATGCCCAAATACCGGTACTATGCATTAAGAAAGCTTTTTTATCTTTACTCATAATCGTACTCATCACTGTAATCGCTGTACGTATTTTCATCATAATCCTCAGACCCGTCTCCCAGATCACTGCTGTAATCAGCCTCTTTCCCGATGCTGTCCAGGCTGCTGTCTGAAGAATCTTCTTCATTTTCCGGATCTTCGGTATCCGTACTCTGAGCATCTGGATCTTCGGAATCTGTTCCGTCTCCGGAGCTTTCTGCCGAGGCCTGATAATCCTCCAGAGTGCCTACGTAATTGCCATCACGGTCATATTCACTGACTCCGTCATAGCCGCCGTCTTCCCGGTAACCGCCCTTCCAGTTTCCTTTTTCTGCCATGGTTTCTTCTGTGGGGGCTTCGCCTACATAGGTCATGTTGGCATCGTACTCACCACTGCCTGTGTAATCTCCCTCTTCATCATAACCACCCACCCAGTTTTCCTGCGCATACTCCAGATCCGTCTGCGGTTTCGGTCCTACATAGTTACCATTTTCGTCATATTCGCCTTCTCCGGTATAATTTCCCTCCTCATCATAGCCACCGGTCCAGTTTTCTGCGGAAGTCTGGCTCTCATCCTGTTCCTGCTCCAGGGTAATGTTCTTGGAATTATCATTTACATTTTCTGCATGGAGAATTCCTTTTTTTCCGGAAATCATCGGAAGGATAGCCAGAACTCTGGTCATTTTGTCTTCCAGATATTCATCCTTTCCAAGTTTAACCGTGATATCCCCGTAAACAAGACTGATCTGTCCGTCATCTTCAAATTCAATGTGATCCGGAACCTTATCATTTTTTGCAAAAATAGTAGAAAGAGCAACTGCCGTGTTCATCACCGTTTCATCCTTGATGGGGAGTTTCTCGTTCTGGATCACTTTTTTGACTTTGATCCCGTCAAAAAACGGGATTTTTTCGTCACGTTCCGTGGATCCTTCCACAAAAATACCGTTTCTGTCAAAATAAATGTAACTGTCCAGATAAGGGATACAACCAACGATATCCTTCTCCTTCACACTGACACAGATGGTGTGCCGGTTCAGCCTTGTTACGGTATAGCCTTCTACAAAAGGAACATCTTTTGTGTTCTGCTTAGTATAAAGAAGCGGTGCAAAAACAGAATTGGATGCCAGCGGTCCCCTGAGTACCATCTTCCTGATCTGTTTTTCGGAGTAATGGCTGCTGCCCATCACCTGCACTTCATCTACCTGATAATACGTAAAAAAGAAAATAATTCCTGCCAGCAGCAGGACAAGAAGTACGCCAACTGCTTTCAGTGTACTTTTTTTTGATGTTTTCATAAAGTTCCTCTGTCCTTTATCAGCAGACCGCCCAGTGCGGTCAGATCCTCACAGATATGTTCATAGCCTCTTTCTATGAAACAACAGCCCCGGATCCTGGTAATCCCCTGCGCGGCAAGTGCTGCGATCACAAGTGCCGCACCACCGCGAAGCTCCTCTGCTTCCACAGTACAACCGGTCAGGGGCTGCCCTCCGTATATCACAGCAACTCCATCCCGGATCTGGATCTGTGCTCCCATTTTACAGAGCCATGAGGCTGTTTTATATCTGTCTTCAAAAATCTTCTCGCGGATCCTGCTCACTCCCGGGATCGTGGCCAGTACCGCCATCGCAGGAGACTGCAGGTCTGTAGGAAATCCCGGATAAACTTCTGTTTCCAGAAGCTCCAGGGGAAAACCTGTATTTTTTCCGTTGACTATTAGTTTACCACCTACCCTGCGGCATTGTCCACCCATTTTCCGATATACATCCAGGATTCCACCCATTTCCTCCAGAGGCGGATTTTCCAGGATGATCTCTCCTCTGGTTGCCGCCGCTGCCATAAGATAGGTTCCGGCGACAATACGGTCTGGTGGAATGCAGTCATCGCCGGCTTCAAGCTTCTCCACTCCTTCAATACAGATACAGCCTTTTTCACGAATCCGGATCTTTGCCCCCATTCCGGTAAGATAATGGCAAAGCCAATAAATTTCCGGTTCACAGGCACAGCCGTTAAGAACTGTTTTCCCCTCTGCAAGGACCGCTGCCAGAATGCCCTGTTCTGTAGCGCCTACACTTCTTTTTTGAAAAAACATCTCTGCACCGCGGAGTTTTCCACAGGATGCCCGGATCATCCCGCCGTTTTCCACCACAGCTGCCCCAAGGCGGCGCAAAACCTGGATATGAAGATCTACCGGCCGCTTTCCGATCACACAGCCTCCGGGATATCCTGTCTGTGCCTTTTTGCTCCGCCCCAGCATTGCTCCCATTAAGATCACGGAAGAACGCATTTTTCCGGAATAACACTCCGGTATCATGGTGCCGTCCGCATGGCTGCAGTCCAGATAAAGATCTTGACCTTCCCACCAGGTTTCTGCCCCCAGATATTTCAGGATCTTTTCCATCAAATATACATCACTGATTCTCGGGCATCCCCGCAGTACACTGGTCCCGGTGCTTAAGAGTGCTGCTGCCATAACCGGAAGTGCCGCATTTTTTGACCCCTGGATCCGGACGCTTCCATGCAGCGGCCTGCCTCCGGTCACGATGATCTCATCGATCTCATTCAAGTATTCCACTCCTAAAAGGGCCTCTTACTTGTTATTCTATGTGATCCTTCCATGTCTGTGACTGCTGACACTTAAGGCCAGCCCCATTTCCCCCAGAAGAAAAACAACAGAAGTTCCGCCATAGCTTACAAAGGGCAGAGTGATCCCGGTGTTGGGAATCGTATTCGTTACTACTGCAACATTCAGGACTACCTGGATCGCCATATGTGCCATGATCCCGGCACACAGCAGCGTTCCCTGCAGATCCCGGCAGTTTAATGCCAGAATACAAAGTCTCCAGATCAGAATACCAAACAGAAAAAGTGTCAGAAAGGCTCCCAGTATCCCCGTTTCCTCACACACAATAGAAAATATCATATCATTCTGGGCTTCCGGGACAAATCCCAGCTTCTGCAGACTGTTCCCGAACCCCTTGCCAAAGATCCCTCCGCTTCCGATTGCATACAGGCCCTGTATAGTCTGAAATCCTTTTTCATATTTTTCCGGATCCCGCCAGATTGCCAGGCGTTCCAGACGATAACTCTCCGCGGCAAGAAAAACCGCAATAAATCCTGTCCCCGCACCTCCAAGCGCGAGAAACTGCAGATATCTGGGATTGGCCACAAAGATCAGCAGCACACCGATCCCTAGAATGATCACCGCTGTGCTTAAGTTATTGGAGCCCACCAGACCTGCTACCGGAAGCAAAGTCATCATAGTCCTGCAGATAAACCAGAATCCGGTTGTTTTGCTTTTTGTATTGCTGATCTGCCACACCAGGAACAATATCACTGCTACCTTGGAAAACTCCGACGGCTGAAAGGAAAGCGGCCCCAGGTTCAGCCACCTCTTCGATCCATTGATCTCCTGTCCGAAAAGCAGGACTGCAGCAGACAGAAAAAGTGATAAAATATAGGCAGCCGGCGCCAGCTTTACAGCCAGCCGGTAATCTATCCGTGATGCCAGATACATAACAAGCAGCCCCAGTGCCGTGGCAAAGAGCTGCTTTTTAAAATAATAGGCAGAGTCGTGGAAACGTACTCTGCCATTATATTCACTTGCCGAAAAAAGCGCCCCGAGTCCCAATACCACCAGAATCAGAACCAGTACCCAGAGAACGGTATCTGTCTTTCCGGTCTGTTTCTGTCCTGCCTTCATGCATGGCCTCCACAGTGGTCTTTATTTCAGCTTATGTATGTATTTTTCGGATTATTACAGTGCTTTCACATATTCCTTGAACATGTCACCGCGCTGCTCATAATTATCAAACTGTCCCCAGCTCGCACATGCCGGTGAAAGCAGAACTGCATCTCCGGGATTAGCTTTTTCCGCACAGACCCGGACAGCTTCCTTCAGATCCTCGCAGAGGATGATATCTGTAAATCCAAGACGTTCTGCTGCTGCTTTGATCTTCTCTTTCGTCTGACCGATGAGAACAAGATAACGGACTTTTCCGTCGAAGGATTCTATCCACTCATCATAGCTGGATTCCTTGTCATAGCCGCCGCCGATCAGAAGAGTCGGACGGTTCATTGCCTGAATCCCCTTGATGGCCGCATCCGGGTTGGTTCCCTTGGAATCGTTGTAATATGCAACACCGTTTTTCTCTGTCACATACTCGATCCTGTGTGGAACTGCCACAAACTCACAGACACTCCTGCGGATACTCTCCACAGAAACTCCCGCATAATATGCCATGGCTGCTGCCGCCATTGTATTTTCGTGGTTATGTCGGCCAAGGATCTTCAGGCGGTCTGTGGTCGTGATCACGAATTCTTTTTCTCCGGCTCTTAAAACAATCTCTTTTCCTCTCAGAAAAATACCCTGTGGAAGTTCTCTGAGGCTGGAAAAATACACAACTTTTGCTTTCACTTGTCCGCTTTCCCCAAAAGTTCTCAGCACCTCATCTTCATAATTCAGTACACAGACCTGATCTTTGGTCTGGTTGCCGGTGATCAGTTCTTTCACACGGATATATTCTTCCATCGTATGATGACGGTTCAGATGATCCGGAGTGATGTTCAGGATCGCACTGACCTTCGGATGAAAATGCTCTGTGGTCTCCAGCTGGAAGCTGCTGATCTCGGCAACCGTTACGGTATCATCTGTCGTGTCGAGTGCTGCGGATGTGTACGGGGTTCCGATGTTTCCGACCACTTTTACTTCCGGCTGATATGCTTTCATGATCTCGCCGAGCAGCGATGTTGTGGTGGTCTTTCCGTTGGTACCGGTAATCGCAAGCACTTTTCCGCGGCTTACCTGATACGCCAGCTCCACTTCACCGATGACCGGGATCTCTTTTTCTTTCATTTTAAGGACAACCGGCAGATCCGTCGGAACGCCCGGGCTTAAAACGACAAGATCAAGGCTGTCGAGCATCTCCTCCGGGAGCTCGCCTAAGACAACTTCCACGCTGTCACGGCTCTCTAATTTTTTTAAGATTTCTTCTTTTTCGAGTTTGTCATTTCCATCGTAAAGAACGACAGAAGCACCTTTCTTGTGCAGCAGATCCTCCGCTGCAATTCCACTCTTTCCGGTTCCGAAAACCAGTACTTTTTTTCCTGCGAAAATCATGTTTGATTACCTCCATATTTTAAAGCCCCATCAATGCGATCAGGCATAATATCGCTGTGATTGTAGCAAACACCGTCACAATCTGTGTCTCCGACCAGCCCATCAGCTCGAAATGGTGATGGATCGGCGTCATCTTGAAGATCCGTTTTCCCTTCGTCAGTTTGAAGAATGACACCTGCAGGATCACAGAGAGAATCTCCATCATATAAATAAATCCCACAAGCGGCAGAAATAAGGGGAGACGTAAGAAACACGCCATTCCCGAGACGAAACCGCCGAGTGCCAGACTTCCTGTATCGCCCATAAAGACGCGGGCAGGAAATACATTGAATACCAGAAACCCCAGCAGACTCCCGATAACCGCAAGCGGGGACGGGGAAACACCGTTTCCGAGGCCGATCGATGCCACGGAAAAGAAAACAGCATTTAAAATCGTCACACTCGCCGCCAGTCCGTCAAGGCCGTCGGTAAAGTTGACACCGTTGACCGTTCCAAGAATCACAAAGGCGAGAAACGGAATCGTAAAAATCCCTGCATCCAGCTCTTTGCCTGGAAGGAACGGAATGCGCATCCGGAGGGAAATTCCGGAAAAACGCGCCAAATACCACAGAAAGACTGCTGTAATCACTGCCTGCAGTGCCATTTTCTGCCATGGCAGAAGTCCGTCAGAACGCTTCAGGACTACCTTCAGATAATCATCCAGAAATCCGATCAGTCCAAATCCCAGTGTCAGGAAAAGTACCGGGATGATCATCGGATAATCTCTGATATAAAACAGTGATGTTACAGTTGTTGCAATGAGAAAGATCACTCCACCCATAGTAGGGGTGCCATTCTTTTTCAGGTGAGACTGCACACCCAGCTCTCTCTCTGTCTGTCCCATTTTAAGTCTTCTTAAAAAAGGGATAACAATCGGTCCTAATACAAGGCTGATCGCAAATGAGATCAGCACAGGGATCACAACATGAAACTCCATCCTCACACCTCTAATTCTTTCGTTTTTTTATACTTCTTCAACAGTATAAGGCTTTTATCCTCATTAATCAACCCCATCTGCCCGGTTTTCCCCGGATGGAGTTTCCGTAACTGTCCTCTCGATTCCAAGATAGGGAAGTACATTTTCAAAAATACTGTCGTACCACCGGTGCGGCAATGATCCCACCATAATACATACCCTGAGGTGCATAGATGATACAAAGAGCCAGGACCTTCGGATCCTCTGCCGGGGCAAACCCCAGAAATGAAGAAATATATCTGCCTGAGCCTCTGGGCAGTGTCTGAGAGGTAGCTGTTTTCCCCCAATAGAAAACCCCTTGATCCCGGCATTTTTCCCGGAGCCTTCT
>ENA-OQNT01000271-OQNT01000271.1-human-gut-metagenome-genome-assembly--contig:-NODE-271-length-12591-cov-3.080953_pt1 | contig 12591 bp, 14 predicted proteins | sample MGYA00242634_ERZ504890 | MGnify/ENA primary metagenome ERZ504890 (study PRJEB26092, sample SAMD00036379) | human gut metagenome | host: Homo sapiens | study: EMG produced TPA metagenomics assembly of... | reverse complement strand
GGTGTGGGTGGCAAAGGCTGCGCCCACGCCAAGGCAGTCTGCGCCGTGCTTGACCGGCTTCCCGTGCTTCCTCCACACTGTGGACGGAAACGCCGATCATCATTCCCTCGCCCACACGGGCGCGCACCTGCGCTGCGGCCATATCCTCCTGCCCCACGTGCACACCCTCGGCGTGGCAGCGGATGGCAATGTCCACATTGTCGTTCACAAAGAACGGCACGCCGTAGCGCTGGCACAGAGCATGGATCTCCACAGCCTCTTTCAGAAAGGCTTCGTCGTCCAGCTCTTTTTCACGCAGCTGCACACAGGTGACACCGCCTTTCAAGGCGCTCTCCACCTGTTCATAGAGGGTCTGCTTTCCCACCCATGCGCGGTCGGTGACGGCATACAGAAGCATGTTCTGCTTATCGCACTTCATAGTTTGCTCCTTCTTCCAGCTGATCCGGGGTCATATTGTAAATGGCATCGATGATATAATTGCGGTAGGTGGAGTTGCCGTCCAGCGGGGTCAGGCGCTTGTGGGCGGTCTCGCCCGCAAGGCCCATGGCGCACACTGCAGCTGCAGCGGCTTCCAGTGGATGGCCGGGGTTGGCGGTGACGAACGCCGCCGTCAGGGCCGAAAGCTGGCAGCCCGTACCGGTGATGCTGCTCATCATGGCATTGCCGTTGCGGATGCAGTAGGCTTTTTCGGCATCGGCCACGATGTCGATGGCACCGGTAATGGCAATAACGGCACCCGTCTGGGCTGCAAAGGCCTTGGCAAAGGCCACGGCACTGTCCAGATTGGCCTCAGTAACTTTATCGGCCACATCGGCATCCACGCCCTTGGTGGTTCCCGCGCCGGAGGCCAGCGTTTTGATCTCCGAGATGTTGCCGCGGATCACGGTGAACTTTACGTCCCGGAGCAGGCGGAAAGCCGTGTCGGTGCGCAGGCGGGATGCACCCGCACCCACCGGGTCCAGCACCACAGGATGGCCCAGCTGGTTTGCCTTTTTGCCCGCCAGCAGCATGCTGGTGATGGTGCGGCTGTTCAGGGTGCCGATGTTGATGTTCAGACCGCCGCAGATGGTGGTGATGTCCTCCACCTCGGCGGCATCGTCGGCCATGATGGGCGAAGCACCGCAGGCCAGCACCATGTTGGCGCAGTCGTTCACGGTGACGTAGTTGGTAATGTTATGGATGAGCGGGCAGGTGCGGCGGACATTTTCAAACTCTGTTTTAAACATTTGCACGCACCTTTATTAAGAAAGGCTGTTCTGCATGGAGCGCAGTGCGCCGGAGCGCTGCAGGCTGTACACCAGCACGCCCGCAATGATGGAACCCACTGCAGTGGAGATGAGGAACGGCACGATGTAGGCATAGAACGCGATGTCGCCGGCGCTCTTGCCCATGAGGAAAATGGCCACCGGGTAAGCGCACAGGCCGCCCAGAATGCTGGTGCCGAACACCTCGCCCACCATGGTGGCAAGGATGTTTTTGGTCTTATGGTACACAAGGCCGCACAGCAGTGCGCCGAACATGCTGCCGGGGAAGGCCATCAGGCTGCCCAGACCCAGCAGATTGCGCAGCAGCGAGGCCACAAAGGCCACGCCCACGCCCCACCACGGGCCAAGCAGCACCGCGCAGGTCACATTGACCATGTGCTGGATGGGTGCACATTTGCTGCCGAACATGGGGAAGCTGAATACGCTGCCCACCACGCACAGAGCGCACAGCATACCGGCCAACGCCAGCTTTTTCACAGAGAGTTTTTTCATAAGGCAAGGCTCCTTTCCAAACCTGCGGAAGCAGCAAAAACCATACAGCGCCTCCGCAAACAGCCCGCACCCGGTGCCAGACCCGGCGCAGGAACTATAAGAAGCGGTCGAGACTTTCTGGTCTCCTCTCACGCCGGAACACGGCTTCCCATCGCTGACGGTCACAAAGCTCAGGGCGCTCCCCCTCAGCCCGCTGCGGCACTTCCGCAGAAAAGTACAAGGCATCCTCCTTAATGGTAATCGGTACACAACAAAAAAACAGGAGACACCTTCCGCGGTGCCTCCTGCAAAAAATCATCCATTCTGACTTCCTACGGCGGCATTATCCGCATCAGGTAAAAGGGTCGAAGTTTGGATACTTCCTCTCAGCCTGCTTCACAAGCTCCCCTGTATTTGATTGTGACTGTATTCTACACCCTTTGCGCACAAATTGCAAGAGGGGGCAAAGGCGCGCACAGCGGTGCAAAACGTTTTTCACGCAGTTTTTGGGGCGTTTCACGCAGGTTTTATTGAAAAAGAAGGTGAAATATGGTATTTTCAAGGTGGACACAGCACGGATATTGTTCTGGTCTGCACCAATGATACACGAATGGACGGTGGCCTGGGCCTTACCATTACGGGTATGCGCAATGTTACAATCATGGGAAGCAATGCAAAAGGCTCGATGCTGGTGTGGAACACCGCAGGCAGGCCCGAACCCGCAGGCGCACCCGCCTTTGCGGATGTGACCGACCCCGATATGGCCAAGGCCGCACAGTGGTGCACCGAGCAGGGCACCATGGATGCCAAGGGCGACCGCTTTGAGCCCGAAGGCTGGACCCCGAAGTTCAAGGTGATCGAAGTGTGGAACAAGACGTTCCCCGCAGCCTGATGCCGGCAGTGTGGATGCCGTGCTCGGTTCGGACCTTTTCCGTGAAAATGGGGCTGTTGCAAAATAGCTCTCTGAAAAAATCATGAACAAAACCCGGAACCTTTTTTCGGCCAAAACGGCTCAAAAAGGGTTCCGGGTTTTTGATGTTATGCTGTTTCCGCCTTATCCGTTCCACCCTCTGGCAGAGGGGTCCAGCATTTCGGCGGCAGAGTAAATGAGGGCGTTGCAGATGGCTGCAGCCACATTGCTGCCGCCCTTGCGGCCCATGGCGGCGATGGCAGGCACGCCGTATCGCTCGCAGGCGGACAAACAGTACTTCCTTGTCTTTCCACCACATTCACAAATCCCACCGGCACACCAATGACCAGTGCAGGCCGCAGACCGGCTTCCATTTCCTCCGCAATGGTACAAAAGGGCCGTGGGCGCATTGCCAATGGCCAGAATCGGCCCCGGGTGCTCCCGGGCAGCGCGGTGCATGGCGGCAACGGCACGGGTGGTGCCCGCCTGCTTTGCGGCTTCGGCCACAGCGAGGTCTGCCATGTAGCAGATGGCTTCACCGTTCAGTTTTTTCAGGCCCGGCTTTGTGATGCCCGCCAGCGCCATATTGGTGTCGGTAACGATGAAAGCACCCGCGTGCAGGGCCTTGACTGCGGCTTCCACCGCGCCGGGTGTAAAGCGCAGATTTTTTGCATAGTCGAAATCCGCGGTGGTGTGGATGACCCGCTTGACCACCGCAGCCGTCTCCGGCGGCGGGGTCAGGCCCAGCTCGTCCAGTTCCCTTGTGATAATGGAGATGCTCGTCCGTTCAATGTCGGCGGGCAGATGATGCTGCGGTGTCATGTGTTGTCTCCTTTTTGCATTCCCATAGCGGCATAGATGGCGGGCATATCCAGTGCCGCGCGCACACCATCGGCAAGCAGATCAAACTGCTGCTGACGGTACTGCTCCATGGGGATAAGCTCGGCCCCGGCCGGATCGATGCCCTTCCGTTTGCACAAAAATGCGGTCAGTTTTTCGGTCAGTTCGCCGGTGTCGAACAGGCCGTGCAGGTAGGTACCGAATACACCGTCCTGCACACAGCCCTCCGGCGTGCCGTCTGCAAGGGTGCAGAACGCACTGCCCCGCACCTCGGTGCGGCCTGCGTGGATCTCGTAGCCCGTCAGCTTTGCGCCTGCAAAGGGTTCTGTGGTCACACAGGCTGCGGTCTGGGTCAGGTGCTTTTCGGTGCCGAACACCGTCGTGGTGGGCAGCAGGCCAAGGCCCCGCAGGGTGCAGGGGGTGCCGCTCTCCTCCCCTGCCGGGTCGCAGAGCTGTTCGCCCAGCATCTGATAGCCGCCGCACACGCCCAGCACCGGCGTACCGGCTGCCGAAAGCCTGAGCACCGCCGCTTCCAGTCCGCTTTCCCGCAGCCAGCGCAGGTCGTCCATGGTGTTCTTGGTGCCGGGCAGGATGACGAGATCCGGTGCACCCAGCTGGCGGGTGCGCTGCACATACCGCACACCCAGCAGCGGGTGCTGTTCCAGCGGGATAAAGTCGGTGAAGTTGGACACATGCGGCAGGCGCAGGATGGCGATATCCAGCGGTTTGACGGCACTTTTTGCTTCCAGACGATCCGAGAGAGAATCCTCGTCCTCGATCTCCACCCGCAGGTACGGCACTACGCCCAGCACGGGCAACTGCGTTTTTTCTTCCAACATGGCAAGGCCGGGCCGCAGGATCTCCACATCGCCCCGGAACTTGTTGATGATGAGCCCCCTGATGCGGGCACGCTCGTCGGCTTCCAGCAGCTCCACAGTGCCGTACAGCTGGGCGAACACGCCGCCCCGGTCGATATCGCCCGCCAGCAGCACCGGCGCATCCACCAGCTTTGCAAGGCCCATGTTCACGATATCGTCGGCTTTCAGGTTGATCTCTGCCGGGCTGCCCGCGCCTTCGATCACGATAATGTCGTTCTCGGCGGCAAGGCTGTTGTAGGCTTCCAGAATGTCCGGGATAAGGCTGCGCTTCATTTTAAAGTAGGCGGCGGCAGGCATCTGGCCCCGGGCCTTGCCGTTCACGATCACCTGACTGCCCACATCGCTGCTGGGCTTGAGCAGGATGGGGTTCATGCGCACATCCGGCTCCACGCCTGCAGCCTGTGCCTGCACCACCTGAGCACGGCCCATCTCTGCACCGTTGCGGGTGACGAAGCTGTTCAGGGCCATGTTCTGGCTTTTGAAAGGGGCCACGCGGTAGCCATCCTGTGCAAAGATGCGGCACAGCGCCGCGCACAGCAGGCTTTTGCCCGCACCGCTCATGGTGCCCTGCACCATAATGCATTTTGCCTTGCTCATTGTGCCACCTCCGGCAGGGTTTCGGCCAGCAGTGCAAGCAGCTGCCGGTTTTCATTCTCGGTGCGCACAGCGGTGCGGTACCAGCTGGCATCAAGGCCCGGATAATTGCCGCAGCTGCGCAGTACCGCACCCTTGCGGCGCAGCGCTTCGCCCAGCGCTTCCGGCGCGCGGAACAGCAGATAGTTAGCCCGGCCCTCGATCACCCGCAGGCCCAGCGCCCGCAGGCCGTCTGCCAGCACAGGCCGCTGTGCTTCGATCAATGCACGCACCTTCGCCACATATTCCGTCTCGTCCAGCGCAGCAATGCCCGCCGCCTGTGCCAGACTGGAAACCGCCCACGGCTGGCCCGCTGCCCGCATCCGGGCAAGCAGCTCTGTATCAGAGCACAGGCAATAGCCCAGACGCACGCCTGCCATGCCGTAAAGCTTGGTGAAGGCTTTTAAAATAATCAGTTTTTTGCTGTTTTTCAGCAGATGCTTTGCCGAAAGGCCTTCGCCCTCCGGCAGAAAATCCAGAAAGCATTCGTCCACGGCCAGCACCGCACCCACGGCTTCGCATCTGCGCAGCAGCGCTTCCACAAGGGCAGGCTCTGCCAGCTGGCCGGTGGGGTTGTTGGGCTGACAGAGGAATACCATATTTGTACCCGGGTGCACCGCGTTCAGGAGATCTTTCGTTACCGCAAAATCGTTTTCTTCCCGCAAAAAATGCCGTTCCACCGTGCAGCCTGCCGTTTCAAGGGCGGTGGCGTACTCGGCAAAAGTGGGGGCCGTTACCAGTGCAGTGCGGGGCTTTGCAGCCAGCGCCAGCCGGAAGATGAGGTCTGCCGCGCCGTTGCCGCACAGCAGCCATTCGGCGGGCACTCCCTCAGCCGCAGCCAGTTTTTCACGCAGGGCCCGGCACAGCGGGTCGGGGTAGCGGTCGGCCGTGGCAAGCGCTGCCGTAATGGCCTTTGCCACCCCTTCCGGCAGCCCCAGCGGACTGACATTGGCCGAAAAATCCAGCGGGTCGCGGCCAAACTCGGCGCGATAGCCCGCCCAGTCGCCGCCATGGGTCAATTGTTTCATGCAAGGAACCCCCGTATTGCTGCACCCCATGCCAGCGCAAAGCCGCTTGCCACATACATCATGCGGTTGGCGCGCAGGATGTCCTGCGGCTCAATGGGGCGCAGGGCATCACCGATGGTGGGCTTGGGGTAATATTCGCCAAAATAGTAAGCCGGGCCGGCCAGCTGCACGCCCAGTGCACCGGCGCAGGCGCTTTCGGTCTGGGCGCTGTTGGGGCTGGCGTGGCAGTGCCGGTCCCGCCGCCAGATGCGCCATGCACCTTTGGCATCGTTTCCGGTAAAGGCCGCAGCCGCCACCCACAAAAGGGCGGCAAGGCGGCTGGGGATGTAGTTGGCCACATCGTCCAGCTTCGCGGCTGCACGGCCAAAATAAAGGTACTTCTCGTTCTTGTAGCCCAGCATGCTGTCCATGGTATTGATGGCCTTGTAGGTCAGCGCCAGCGGTGCCCCGCCGATGAGCATATACAGCAGCGGCGCAATGACGCCGTCGCTGGCATTTTCGGCCACCGTTTCCACCGCGGCCTTGGTCACGCCCTCGGCGGTCAGGTCCTGGGTGTCGCGGCCCACGATGCGGCTCACGGCTTTGCGAGCGGCGGGCAGGTCGTTTTTAATAAGCTGAGCGTACACATTCCTGCTCTCCTGCGCAAGGCCCCTTGCCGCCAGCGCCTGCCCGCACCAGAACATCTGCACCGCAAGGCCCAGCCACGGGCTGAGCTTTGCCGCCGCCAGACACACAAGGCTCGTGACCAGAAAGGTGCCCACCGGCAGGCAGAACGCCGTTACGGCACCGCCCAGCAGCTCGCCCTGCGGGGTGCCGGGCAGGCGGGCGCGCAGGAATTTTTCCAACCGGGAGATGCATCTGCCCATAAGCACCACCGGGTGCGGCAGCCACGCCGGGTCGCCGAAGAGCGCGTCCAGCACAAAACCGCCGACAACTGCCTGAAGGATCATGCCCTGCTCTCCTTTGTGTACTGGACGGTCTTTACGAGATACAGCAGATGCTTTTCCGTCCAGTCCTTTGCATCCAGCACAAAGCCGCCCGCGTTGGGCCCGCACCATGCGTAATAGTCCCTGTGGGGGACGGCAAACCGCTCCATGGCGGCCATCTGGGTGCCGCCGTGGGCCAAAATGACCAGCCGCTCTTCGCCTGCGGCAAGAGCTTTATCGATCAGCTCTGCCACGGTGCGGCAGATGCGGTCTGAAAAATCCGTCTTGCGCTCTCCATCCGGGCAGGGGCTTTCGCAGTTGGCCTTCACCCATGCCTGATACTCGGGGTCCTTTTCCATCTCGATGAAATTGCGGCCCTCAAAGCTGCCAAAGCACATCTCTTTCAGGCCGTCCACCGGCACAAGCTTTGCCTCCGGGAACAGGATGCGCGCCGTCTGGCTGGTGCGCTGCAGGGTGGAAACATAGACCACATCGGGGTCAAAATCTGCCCGGCGCAGCTGGGCAGCGCCTTCGGGTGAGAGCGGGATGTCGCGCTGGCCCTGATAACGCTTCTGGGCGTTGTATTCCGTCTGGCCATGACGCAGAAGATAGATCAGCATTGAGACAATTCTCCTTTCAAAACCGTGGGGATGCCGCAGAACATCTGCACCACGCACTCTGCCCGTGCGGCCAGCAGGCAGGCAAGCCTGCCCGCCGCCTCGCGGTCGGCACGCTGTTTGACATCCATCGGCACAACACCGCCGCCTACCTCGGTGGCGATGAGGATATCGTATTCATGGGCAAGCTTGTCTGCCAAGGCAGGCAGGTCGGCGGCATCGGCAGCCAATACCTGCACGTCCGAAAGACGCTTGCCGGGAAGTGTTTGCGCAAAGGTGCGCTTGCCGCTGTAGAGCGGCCCGGTAATAAAGATCATAGCAGCCCTCCCCACTGGCAGGCACACAGTGCCGCCAGCATCCAGAGCTCGGCCTTTTGCAAAAACCACCCGGCAAGGTCGCCGGTGATGCCGCCGAACTGCTTCCGGCTCACGGCATAGTAGCGCCAGAGCACCGCCAGCGCTGCCAGCACCAGCGCCCAGCCGCCCAGCGCCGCCATGCCCACGCACAGCACTGCGGCCAGCACCGCCAGCACCCGGCGCACCACAGTTTTGTCTGCTGCAGTGGCAAAGGTGTGTGCAAGACCGGTGTTTTTTGCCATGGGGAACGATGCCACCGCAAGGCCCGAAAGCGCCCGTTCCAGCACCAGTGCCAGAACCCACAGCACACCCACGCGGGGTGTAAAACTCACACAGGTGCACAGGGCAAAATAGGCCAGAAAATAGCTGCACAGTCGGATGACCGCAAAGGCACCGCAATGGGGGTCTTTTAATATTTCCAGCTTCTTTTCTCGGTCGCCGTAGCTGGAAAGGGCATCGCAGGTGTCGGCATAGCCGTCCAGATGGATGCCGCCGGTGATCCATACCGGGATCAGCGCAAAGCCCGCCGCCTTGGCAAAGCCCGGCAGGGGCAGCGCGCCACACACACACCATGCCGCCCCAATCACCACACCGATGAGCGGGAAGGCGCACATGGCATAACGCATATTTTTTCGTTCCAGTCGAACTGCGGCACCGGGATGGCCGAAAACATGGCAAAGGCCACCGCAATGGTCTGCAAAACGATCATTTTTCCACTCCTTTATAGTACACGGGGATGCCGCATACCACCCGCACCACCGCATCTGCCCGGGCGGCAAAGGCATTGTTCACCTGCGCCAGTGCCAGCAGATAGCGGCCTGTGTCACCGGCATAGTCGGCCCCGCCGCTGAACACCTCGTTAGAAACAACGATGAGGTTTTCGCACTGGGCTGCAAGGCTTTCCAGCCCGTGCAGGATGGCTTTGGCCGCGTTTTCCCCTGCTCCCGCCGGGTCGTACAGCTCGTTGGCGGCAAGGTTGCCAAGGTCTTCCAGCAAGGCGGTGCCCCGCGCAGGCAGGCGCACATTGTCCAGATGCAAGGGGCACTCCACCGTTTCAAACTGCTTTGCGGCCCGCATTTTGCGGTGCTTTTCTACCCGGGCGGCACACTCGGCATCCCACACCTGCATGGTGGCAAGATAGTAGCGCGGGCCGGTGGTTTTCAGCACAAGGCTCTCGGCGTATTCACTTTTGCCGCTGGCCGCGCCGCCCAGAACCAGCGTCAACATTGGGGCGTATACGGCGCAATGCCGCCCTCCGCAAAGGAGTAGCACCCGCCGTATACGGCCAGCGCCATATCCCACAGCGGGATGCTGGCCACCGCGCCGGTGCCCTCGCCCAGATGCAGCCCCGCCGTAATGATGGGTGCCTTGCCCAGTGCTTCCAGCACGATGCGCGCGGCAGGCTCTGCCGAGCAGTGGCTTGCAAACACAGCCTTTGCCGCCGCCGGGCACAGCCGCACGGCGCACAGCGCGGCCACTCCGCTGATAAAGCCATCTGCCAGCACCGGCACACCGGCCAGTGCACCGCCCAGAAACACACCGCACAGGCCCGCGATATCAAAGCCGCCAAGCTTTGCAAGAACATCCAATGTGTCTTCCGGGTCCGGCTCATTGCAAAGGATGCCGCGGCAGATGGCATCCACCTTACGGGCAAGCCCTTCGTCCGAGAGGCCCGCACCGCGCCCGGTCATAAGCTCCACGGGCTGGCCCAGCAGCACTGCCGCCACCGCGCTGGAGGTGGTGGTATTGCCAATGCCCATTTCACCGGTGGCGATGAGCCTGTAGCCATCCTCTGCCAGTTCCCGGGCAAGGGCAATGCCCTCCCCAACGGCCTGCACGGCCTCGGCCCGGCTCATGGCAGGGCCTTGGGTAAAATCCGCCGTGCCTGCGGCAATGCGGCAGCTGCGCACGCCGGGCACCGGTTCGCCTGCCATGCCCATATCCACGGGCAGAACATCGCAGTGGGCCGTGCGGGCCATCTGGCACACACTGGTGCGCCGCATGGCAAGGTTTTCGGCCACGGCACGGGTCACTTCCTGCCCGGTCTGGCTCACGCCCTGCGCCACCACGCCGTTATCCGCGCAGAGCACCACCACCACCCGGCGGGAAAGATCAAGCTCCGCACTGCCGGTAAGGGCAGCGGCATCCTCCAGCATGGTCTCCAGCCGGCCCAACCCGCCCAGAGGCTTTGCAAGGCTGGCCCAGTGGGCGTGTGCCGCCGCGCGGGCAGCTTCGTTGGCAGGGGTGATACCCGCCAAAAGTGCATTCAGTTCCGTTTCGGTCATTTTGGTCATCCTTTTGTTTTGCTGTATCGTTCTGCCGCGCGCACAAAGCGGCCCGGCAGGGGCGTGCCCGCCCAGTATAAATGCGGGAACCCCGCATAGAAATTCTCGTTTGCATAGCCGCATTCCCACTGCATTTTTTCGTTTTTGCAGGCGGTAAATGCAGTGCCGTTTGCGGTGGAATCCCAGTGGTGGAATTCGTGGATGGGCAGCGTTTCTCCGGCGCAGAAGAGCATACTGTCTGCCTTGGCGGTCATTTCGGCATAGCCAAAGCGCACCAGCCTTCCCACCCGGATGCCATCGCCCGGCAGAACATCTGCCATGGGCCACGCCTTACCGTCGGCATCCTCAAGACTCCGGCCCAGATACAAAAAGCCGCCGCATTCGGCTGCTGTGGGCAGGCCCGCCTGCGCGGCCTGCCGGATGGAAGCCAGCATGGTTTTGTTTTCACTCAGAGTTTTGGCGTACAGCTCCGGGTAGCCGCCGGGCAGATACAGCCCGCCTATATTTTCCGGCAAAACCGCATCCTGTACCGGGCTGAAAAGCACAAGCTCCGCCCCGGCATCCCGCAGTGCGTCCAGCGTTTCGGCATAGGTAAAGCAGAACGCCTCGTCCTTTGCCACCGCAATGCGGACGGATGTGGGTGCAGCTGCTCCCGGCAAAGCTTCCGGCGCAGGCTTTTCGGTCAGCACGGCAAGGCGCTGCCAATCCAGCACCAGTGCATCGGCCAGCAGGGCGATCTTTTCCTGCAGGTCGGCAATTTCATCTGCAGTCTTCAGGCCGAGGTGTCGGCTTTCTACCGCTGCCTGCGGCAAATGGGGCAGATAGCCCAGCACCGGCAGGCCGGTCTCCCTTTCCAGCAGGGCCTTGAGCATTTTATACAGCTTTTCGGAACAATCATTGAGCAGGATGCCCGAAACATGGCTGTTTTTTCGGAAGTTCATAAGGCCCTGAATTTGCGCGGCCAGCGTCACGCTGGCACCCTTGGGCTGTACCACCAGCAGCACCGGCAGGCCCAGCGTATCCGCCAGTTCCCAAGCGCTGGCACGGGTGGTCAGGCCCTGACCATCATAAAAGCCCATAGCGCCCTCGCACACGGCGGCACCATGCCCGGCGGCATAGCGGGCAAAAATGGCCCGCACTATATCCCTGTTGGAAAGAAACAGATCCAGATTGTGGCTGTCCACCTGCAGAGCCGAGCGGTGGAACATGGGGTCGATGTAGTCCGGCCCGCTTTTGAACGCACAGGGGTCGGCCCCGCGCTTTTTCAGCGCCGCCAGCACTGCGCAGGCAACAGTGGTCTTGCCGCTGCCGGAAGAAGGCGCGGCGATGAGGAATTGCATCATTTACGTGTACCCGTAATGAGGAAGATGGGGTTATTGGCCATGAGCAGGTGCAGTCGGCCCGCCGGTTTTGTGCGGCTGACGGCGATCTGCGTTACCTCTGCGGTCAGGCCCCGGGCCGTGAGGGCGGCAATGGCAGCGCCCAGCGTTTCCAGCGCAATGGCCGAAATGCAGATGCGTGCGTTCGGATTCTTGCCGAGCACTTCATCCAGCACGGCTTCCATGCCGCCTTTGGTGCCGCCGATGAACACGGCATCCGGCGCAGGCAGGTCTGCCAGCACATCCGGTGCGCGGCCCTCGATGAGGATGAGGTTGCAAGCATGGAACTTTGCCCGGTTTTTACGGATCAGTTCACAGGCATCCGGTTCACACTCCACGGCGTAAACGCGGCCTTTGGGTGCCGCCAGCGCAAGCTCCACGCTCACACTGCCGGTGCCTGCGCCCACATCCCACAGAGTGTCGGTGGGCATTACCGCCAGCTTTGCCAGCGCAGCAGCGCGCACCTCCTGCTTGGTCATGGGCACCTCGCTCCGGATGAAGCTTTCGTCCGGGAAGCCCGGCGCACGCAGCTGCGGCAGATCAAAGTTTTCCACCAGAAGCACACTGAGTGGTGCAAAGCTCTGCCCCGCCAGCTCTGCAGCAGAGCCGTAGCGGATGGCTTCCGCCTCGGTGCCAAGGTTTTCGCCCACCACGCCGTGGGCTTCGCCCATACCGGCATCGGTCAGCTTCTGGCACAGAGAGGCGGGCGTTTCAGTGCCGCCGGTGAGGAAGAACACCGAACGGTTCATCATGCACTCGGCCACCGGGTCGCAGGCACAGCCATGGGCCGAGACCAGCTTCCAGTCCTGCCACGGTCGGCCCAGCGCCGCTGAAAGCAGCTGGATGCTGGAAACGCCCGGATACACCCGCGCGGGGATGCCCAGCGCCCGCAGCGGCGTGAGCAGACCGGACGCACCGGAGTAAAATCCGGTATCGCCGCTGTAAAGCACGGCAGCATCCTGCCCGGGGTTTTGTGCCAGTGTTTCCAGAATGTCAGCGGGCT
>ENA-OQNT01000270-OQNT01000270.1-human-gut-metagenome-genome-assembly--contig:-NODE-270-length-12647-cov-3.287620_pt1 | contig 12647 bp, 10 predicted proteins | sample MGYA00242634_ERZ504890 | MGnify/ENA primary metagenome ERZ504890 (study PRJEB26092, sample SAMD00036379) | human gut metagenome | host: Homo sapiens | study: EMG produced TPA metagenomics assembly of... | reverse complement strand
CTGCGCTTTTTTGTTTTTACATTGCGATCCAGCCCAGAGCATTTGCCACAGAGCTGATCAGGATAATGGCCGCAAAGATGGGGCACAGATACTGGATCATGAAGTTGAAGATCTTTTTACGGCGGAAGGGCTTGCCGCCCAGCGTCACCTCTTCTTCGATCTTCTGCACGCCGATCACACGGGACACCAGCAGGCAGATAGCAATGGCTGCAATGGGCATCATGACAGAGTTGGTGAGGAAATCGAAGAAATCCAGAAACTGCATTCCGAACACCGTCACGCCCGCCAGCGGGCCATAGCCCAGTGCCGAAAGGCTGCCCAGCGCCACCATGATCAGGCCGATCAGTGCCGTTGCGCGCTCGCGGCTCCAGCCCAGCTCGTCCTCAAAGGTGGAGACAGCGCTCTCGGTCAGGGCAATGGAGCTGGTCACGGCTGCAAACAGCACCAGCAAAAAGAACAGGATGCCCACCACATGGCCAAAGCCCATGCTCTCGAACACCTTGGGGATGGTAATGAACATCAGCGCCGGGCCGGCCTGCAGGGTGTCCGGGTCGCCGCCGGAGAAGGAGAACACCGCCGGAATGATCATCAGGCCCGCCATGATGGCAATGGCCGTGTCAAACACCTCCACGTTCTCGGTGGATTCCTCAATGGAGACCTCCTTCTTCATATAGGAGCCAAAGGTGACCAGAATGCCCATAGCGATGGACAGCGAATAGAACATCTGGCCCATGGCCGTGACCACCGTCATCCAGGAAAAGTTTGCCACGTTCGGCACCAGAAAATACTTCACGCCTGCCAACGCACCCGGGCGCGTGACCGAGTAGCCCGCAATGACCACCGAAAGCACCACCAGCACCGGCATCATCACCTTGGAAACACGCTCCACGCCGTTGCGCACACCTGCAAAGATGATGGCCAGCGTAAAGGCCGTGAAGATCAGAAAGCACACCTCTGCCGACAGTCCGCTGGAAATGAAATTGGAAAAATAACCGTCCTGCGAAAGCTCACTGCCATGGCCGCTGATATACTCCGACAGATAGCGGATGACCCAGCCGCCGATGACCGAATAGTACGGCACGATCAGAATGGGAATGACCGCATTGATCCAGCCGCCGAACCGCAGGCCGCCCTTTTTGCCAAAGGCGCCAAAGGCACCCACCGGGCTTTTGTGGGTCATGCGGCCCAGTGCCGTTTCGGCCACGATCATCGTGTAGCCAAAGGTGACGGCCAGCACGATGTACACCAGCAGAAAAATGCCGCCGCCGTATTTCGCGGCGAGGTACGGAAACCGCCAGATGTTGCCCAGACCCACCGAAGCGCCTGCGGCCGACAGCACAAAGCCGATCTTGCCGGAAAAGGCGCTGCGCTTTTGTTTTTGCGTATCCATGATTTAATTCCTCTTTTCCTATATTCCTATACACAAGTGGCCTTAGTGTACCATATCTGTCCGTCAAATACAACTGTCCTGCCTGTTTGCGTGCAAAAAACAAACAGCGCCCCGCAAGGGAGCGCTGCCTGTCTTTATAAGAGGTATACGCGTTGAGCTCAGAAGATGCTGTAGCCCAGCAGCTGCGGCAGGGCGGTAGTAAGCGGGCCCCACAGGCTGATGGAGATCAGAACGATCACATTGCAGATCACGTAGGGCGCTGCGCCCTTGAAGATCTCGATGATGGGCATACGGTTGATCTTGTTGCAGGCGTTCAGGCACATGCCGACCGGCGGGGTGACCAGACCAATGGCCAGACCGGTGATCATCATGGCACCGAACTGCAGCGGCGAGAAGCCGTACTGCACCATGACCGGCAGCAGGATGGGGGTGAGCAGCAGGATGGCCGGGCTGACATCGATGAAGGTGCCGATCATCAGGATCAGCACATCAAAGATCAGTGCAATGGCCCATGCGGGCATGTTCAGGGACATGAAGAAGGCACCCACCGTCTGCGGCACCTTCTGCATGGTCAGCACCCATGTAAAGATGGTGGTAAAGCCGATGATGAGCATGATGGAGGAAGAAGAGATCAGGGTCTTTTTCAAAGCCTCCCAGACACCCTTCCATGTCAGCTCCTTGTAGACGAAGAAGCCCACCAGCATGGAATACAGCACGGCCACACCGGCACTTTCGGATGCAGTGCACACGCCGAAGGAAACGCAGATGATGATGAACAGCGGCATGATGAGGGCAGGAATGCCGGAAAGCAGGCTCTTGGCGGCGCGCTTGCCGTCAAACTTGATCTTTTCCGGATGCCAGCCCTTCTTGGCGCTGATGATGTACACCAGCACCAGCTGGGTCAGACCGATCAGGATGCCGGGCACGGCACCTGCCACGAACAGCGCACCCACCGATGCACCGGAGATCATGGAGTAAACGATCATGGGGGTGGAGGGCGGGATGATCATGCCCATGGTAGAGGATGCCACCGTGATACCGGCAGAAGCTTCCGGCGGGTACCCTTCCTTCTCCATGGCGGGGATCAGGATGGAACCCAGAGCCGAGGTATCGGCCACAGAGGAGCCGGAAATACCGCCAAAGATCATGGAAGCCACGATGTTCACTTCGCCCAGACCGCCGCGGATGGGCCGCAGCAGCTCCATGCAGAAGTTGATGATGCGCTGGGTGATGCCGCCGGTGTTCATCAGTTCGCCAGCCAGCATGAACAGCGGCATGGCGATCATCAGCTCACTGTAGGCACCGTTCCACACGCGCTGCGGCAGCATGGTAATAAAGGTAGGTGCATAGATCAGAATGTAGGTCACACAGGAAGCGCCGATGGCGAAGGCCAGCGGGATGCCCAGCGCGGCAAAAAAGATCAGCAGCACCAGAAGGATGAGCATTGCCATAGTTGTGTATTCTCCCCTTTCCGCTTATGCGTCGTCACGGCTCAGCGCCTGATTCTTGGGCGCAAAGTAGGAAATATCGGCCTTGTACAGGGTGATGATCTTGATCACGACGCAGATGGCACAGATGATGCCGCACACCGGCATGATGCCGTACATATACATCATGGGGATCTCCATGCCCTGACTGATCTGTTTACCGGCAACGCCCACATACTTGAAGCCCTGATAGGTGAACACCAGCACCACGGCCAGCACGATGAGGTAATTGACGATAGCCAGCCAGCGCTTGCGGGCAGGCTTGACGCCGTCGTAAATGATGTCGATCATGACGTGCTCGTCCTTGATCACGTTGATGCCCATGCCCCAGAAGGTGGTAAAGGCAAACAGGGTGGTGTTGAACTCTGCCAGCTGCTTCCAGCTCAGGGAGAAGCAGTAGCGCGCAATAACGGTAAAGATCACAAGAGCTGCCAGCAGTGCCATGGCGATCACGCCGATGGTAAAGTATATGTCAAACAGCTTCTTGCCGATTTTTTTCAGCTTTTCGATGGTGCTCAGCCCCTTTCGGTTATTTTACAACTTTTTCCATTGGCCTGTTACAGCAGAGGGCAGCCCGCAGGCTGCCCTCTCGCCTTTACCGTAACATGGCCGTTCTAGCCTTTGGTCGTTTCTGCTTATGCCTTTGCGACGATATCCTGCATCTCCTTGATCTCGTCGGCGGTGCAGATGCCCTCGGTGACACACTGGTCGTACACGGACTGCACAGCGGTCTGGAAGGCCTTCAGCTCATCGGCAGAGGGCTCATAGACTTCGCAGCCGGAATCCACGATGGTCTGCTTTGCGGCGCTGGAGTTCTTGTCGATCAGCTCGTCGTTGTACTCGCCCATCTTGGTGGCGCACTCGTTAATGATATCGCGGTACTCCTCGGGCAGGCCGTTCCACCATGCTGCGTTCACATAGAAGGGATCCGGATGGAACTGGTAGTTGACCTCGGTGAAGTACTTCTGCACTTCATAGAACTTCATGCCCTCCACGTTGACCCAGGGGTTCTCCTGACCGTCTGCAACGCCGGTCTTCAGGCCCATGTACAGGTCGGAGTACGGGATGGTAGTGGTGGTAGCACCCATTGCCTGGAAGGTCATGTCAATGGTCTTCATACCGTTGGTGCGCATCTTCAGGCCCTTCAGGTCTGCGGGAGCCTTGATGGGGTGCTTGGAGTTGGAGAACTGGCGGTAGCCGCCTGCATCGCACAGGTTAATGATGACAGTGCCCGTCTCGCCTTCGGCCTCAGCGCACACCTTCTGTGCCAGATCGCTCTGCAGCAGAGCCGTGACCTGCGCACGGGTGTTGGTCAGGAAGGGCAGGGTGAACATCAGCAGACGGGGGCTGAAGTCGAACTGACCGCCGCGCATGCCCTGCACGGTGCCGGCCACGACCTGCTCCAGCATCTCCTTCTCGGTGCCCAGCTGGCCGTTGCCGTAAACCTCGATCTTCACATGGCCGTTGGTGGCCTCTGCCACATCGGCGGCAAACTGCTCCATGGAAACAAAGCGGGGGTTGCCTTCGGGCTGTGCATGACCCACGGTCATGGTGAAGTCGCCCAGAGATGCAAACTTGTCCTCACCGGCTGCTGCGGCACTTGCTGCAGTGCTGGTGGATGCTGCGCCGGAAGCAGCCGGAGTGGATGCACCGGAACCGCCGCAGGCTGCCAGAGCACCTGCAGCTGCCATTGCACCAGACACCTTCAGGAAATTGCGACGAGAGACCTTTTTCATAATCTTCTTCCTCCTTGTTTCAAGGGTGCCGTTTTGCCTTGTACTCTAGCAAAGTTTTTGGCGGCCCCTGTATACAGCATTTTCATTGCACGCTAATCGCAACAGAAAATTCACATCCGCACAAGAGCCAAACTTCACCAACTTCGTAAAGTTTCTTTGTGCATAACTAACAATCTTATCCGTTTCTCGTGAAAACTGTTACAATCTGATGACACAATTCCGTTCATTTTCATCTGATATATCAATTTTTGTCAGATATGATAAATTTCGGAGCTTTTCCTGTACTTGTATACAGGCTATTGTATACTTCATTCTCATGCGTTGACAATCTCTTTTCGGCAGGCTAAAATAGAAATATCTTATCATCAACTATGTAAATGGAGTGTGAGCACATGGCTGAACAGCTGCATCCGGAGGACATCTACCAGACGCTGGAATATGAAATCGTTACGCTGAAGATCAAGCCCGGAGAGACCATCAGCGAAAATCAGCTGTGCAAACGGTTCGGCATTTCGCGCACACCGGTGCGCGCTGCCCTGCAGCGGCTGGAACAGAACGGCTTTGTGCAGATCATTCCCTGCAAGGGCACCATCGTCACCCCCATCAATCTGGATATCGTGGATCAGATCGTATACCAGCGCACAGCCGTTGAAAGCACAGTGCTGCGCGATTTCATTCAGGTCTGTTCGCCCAAAGAGTACATCGAAATCAAGCACAAATATGACCTACTGGAAGAGATGGCCCAGACCATGACCGACCCGGACAATGTGGATATCAATGCCTTCCTGACGCTGGATCTGGAAATGCACGCCATCTGGTTTTGCAGCATGAACAAGTGGTACATCTGGCAGAACCTGACAAAGCCGCAGCCGGATTATTCCCGCTTTACCCGTCTGGATGTGGTGCGGGCCAACAATGTGCCGGATGTGCTGAGCGAGCACCGGGAAATTTTGCGGGTGATCCGGGAAAAAGACCTGGATGCCATTGAACCGCTGATCCGGCGGCACCTGTACGGCGGCCTGCGCCGCATGGGCACCCAGCTGTACGCAGAAAAGTACAGACCTTATTTTACCGGCATCTGAACCAATAAAAAACAAGCGCATCCGCCAGCCTTTCGGCCTTTGGATGCGCCTGTTTTGTTTTTTGTATAATTTACTGCTTGTGGTACTTGCGGTCCTCTTCCTCGTAAACAGGGTCACAGGTCAGGTACATTCCCAGCCGGTTCAGGGTGCTGGTATCCACACCCGAAAGCAGCACGGTGGAGTGCACATCGCAGCCCTTGAGGTTGGGCAGCTGATGCATGGCCGCTGCAGCCTGCTCGTTGGAAGCAGCCGAGCTGGAAAGCGCGATCAGGATCTCGTCGGTGTGCAGGCGGGGATTCTTGCCGCCCAGATAGTTGGTCTTGAGGGTCTGGATGGGCTCAATGGAAGCCGCACTCACAAGGTCGGTCTCCTGCGGGATACCGGCCAGCACCTTGAGAGCATTCATCAGAGCAGATGCTGCTGCACCCAGCAGCGGACCGGTCTTGCCGGTAACAACGGTGCCGTCCGGCAGCTCAATGGCGGCAGCAGGGGCCCCGCCGGTGCTCTCGCTGCGGGCATGAGCCTGCTTTTCCACTTCGCGCTGGCCCACGGTCAGGTCGGCCTGATTCATCAGCAGTTCCAGCTTGTAGCGCTCGGTCTCCTTGACCGTGCCGGTGATCTTCTGCTCACACAGGCACTTGAAGTAGCGGCGCAGGATCTCCTTGCGGGAGGCTTCGCGGCAGACCGCATCGTCCACGATGCAGTTGCCTGCCATGTTCACGCCCATGTCCGTGGGGGACTTATACGGGCTTTTGCCGGCGATCAGCTCAAACATGGCGTTCACCACCGGGAAGATCTCAATATCGCGGTTGTAGTTGACGGTGGTCACGCCGTAGGCTTCCAGATGGAACGGGTCGATCATGTTCACATCGTTCAGGTCGGCTGTAGCGGCCTCGTAGGCCAGATTCACCGGGTGCTTGAGGGGAATGTTCCAGATGGGGAAGGTCTCGAACTTGGCGTAACCGGCCTTCACGCCGCGCTTGTACTCATGGTACAGCTGGGAAAGGCAGGTGGCCATTTTGCCGCTTCCGGGGCCGGGGGCCGTGATGACCACCAGTGGGCGCTGGGTCTCGATGTAATCGTTCTTGCCGTAGCCCTCGTCGCTGACGATGCGGGCCACATCGTTGGGATAGCCGGGAATTTTGTAGTGGCGGAAGGTGCGGATGCCCAGACTGTTCAGCCGCTTTTCAAAGGCCTCCACCTCCGGTGCAGCGGCGTACTTGGTCACGCACACGCTGCCCACATACAGGCCTACTTCCTGGAAGGCATCGATCAGGCGCAGCACATCCAGATCGTAGGTGATGCCGTAGTCGCCGCGGATCTTGTTGCTGATGATGTCCTCGGCGCTGATAACGATGACCACCTCGGCCTGATCCTTCAGCTGCAGCAGCATCTGCAGCTTGGAATCGGGCTGGAAGCCCGGCAGTACGCGGGACGCGTGGTAATCATCGAACAGCTTGCCGCCGAATTCCAGATAGAGCTTGTTGTCAAATTTCTTGATGCGCTCGCGGATATGTTCTGACTGCATCGAGAGATATTTGTCGTTGTCAAATCCAATTTTCATCGTTCGTTCCTTTTTCCTCTTTGCTGTGCCCGGCACACCGCACCGGAACTTTTCCATAACAGAAACAGTATACCACACTCAAAAACCGGGTGCAATCCAAAAGGGCGGCTGCAAAGCTTTTTCCAGCAAATGCGGTGTTTCGCGCTGTTCTTTGCTGCATTTTTTGTGAAAATGGTTCTTGCCGCGTTTTTGACAGCGGGTGTATCATGTTATATCCGATTGGATTGAAAGTCGTGGGCGGTTACTTTTTCTTTTTATCCTTCTGATCCTTCGCGCGATCCTGCGTAATACAGCAAGCCCCCGGGTCTCCCCGGGGGCTTGCTGCAGCTTTATGAAGTATCTCGAATATGGAGGAAATGGCGTTTATTCTGCGTCGGTACGGTTTTTCTTGAGCAGGCTCAGGATCACAGCACCCAGCACGCTGCCCACAGCCAGCGCCACACAGTACAGAGCGGTATGGTCTACGACTGGGAACACGAAGATGCCGCCGTGCGGTGCACGCAGAGCGCAGCCGAAGGTCATGGAGAGCGCACCGGCCACCGCTGCACCGGCCACGCAGCTGGGCAGGACGCGCAGCGGATCTGCTGCTGCATAAGGGATCGCGCCCTCGGTGACGAAGCACAGGCCCATGACGTAGTTCACGATGCCGTTGCGGCGCTCGTCGGCAGTCCACTTCTTGGGGCAGAAGGTGGTGGACAGGGCGATGGCGATGGGAGGAACCATGCCGCCCACCATGACAGCGGCCATCACCTCATAGTTGCCGGAGGCAAGGGCTGCCGTGCCAAAGACGTAAGCTGCTTTGTTGAAGGGGCCGCCCATATCAATGCTCATCATACCGGCCACGATGGCACCCAGCAGCACCTTGGAGGTGCCGCCCATGGCGTTCAGGCAATCGGTCATGGCAGTGTTGATCATGCCCATGACCGGGTTGATGCCGCACATCACCGCGCCGAGGATGAGCATACCGCCCAGCGGGTAGATGAGCATGGGACGGATGCCATTCAGGCTGGCAGGCAGCTTTTCGGTGATCTTTTTCAGCAGCTCGACGATGTAGCCTGCAGCAAAACCGGCCAGCAGTGCAGCAAGGAAGCCGCCGGAAACACCGGTGGTCTCACCCGCTGCAATGCCTGCAAAGTTGGTGCCGTTCATGGCCAGCACACCGCCCACAAAACCGACTGCCAGACCCGGACGGTCCGCGATGGACATGGCAATGAAGGCAGACAGGATAGGCAGCATGTAACCGAAGGCTGCGCTGCCCACCGTCTTAAAGAAGGCAGCGACCGGGGTGTTCATGCCAAAGTTGGAGGGATCGATGGTGTAATCGTCCAGCAGGAACGCCAGTGCGATCATGATGCCGCCGCCCACCACGAAGGGCAGCATGTGGGAGACACCGTTCATCAGGTTCTTGTACAGAGTGCGGCCAAAGCTGTCCTTGCCGGAAGCATCCTCGGCGGCCTGTGCGCCGCCCTCGGCGTGGTAAACAGGCACCTCGCCGTGCACGATCTTCTTGATGAGCTCCTCCGGCTTGTGGATGCCATCGTCCACCCGGGTGAACAGCACCGGCTTGCCGTCGAAGCGGGCGGTCTCCACCTTCTTTTCTGCTGCCACGATGATGCCGTCGCAGTTTGCGATCTCTTCTCTGGTGAGGATGTTCTTTGCTCCATCCGAGCCATTGGTCTCCACCTTGGTGGGCAGACCCAGCTTGTCACCGGCCTTGGTCAGGGCTTCCGCTGCCATATAGGTGTGGGCGATGCCGTTGACGCAGGCGGTCACGGCCAGAATGCGGTAGCCGCTCTGGGGGATCTCCTGCTGGGTGAAGCTCTCCGCGCCGAACTGAACCTCCTCCTGTGCATCGATGCAGTCAAGGAACTCTGCAGGGGTCTTTGCGGCCTTCAGCTTTTCTACAAAGTCCTCGTTCATCAGCATCTGCATCATACGGGCCAGCATGTCCACATGCAGGCTGCCGTTTTTCGGAGCCGCAATGGCAAACAGCAGGTCGGTGGTACCGTCGTCCTCGGCATTGTACTGCACGGGGCTGCTCAGCCGCAGCGCCGCCAGACTGGGCCGGGTGACTACATTGGTCTTGGCGTGGGGCACCGTGATGCCGTTGTCCACATAGGTGGAGCCCTCCGCCTCGCGGGCATAAAGGGCCTTTTTGTAGGCTTCCTTGTCCGTGATGTTGCCATGGGTGGCCTGCAGCTCCACCAGACGGCTGATGATCTGCTCCTGATCGGTCAGAGCCTCATCCAGTGCGATGGACTGCGCGGTGAATAATTCCGTAATACGCATGATTTTTCTCCCTTCCTGTATAACTGCAACCCTCTCCGTCACAGAGGGTCAAATTTCCTTCATCAGTTCGTCGATTTTTTCTTTGGTGGCAAGGCCAAGGCTGAACGCGGTGGCGCTGCCGCAGGCTGTGCCCAGACGCAGTGCAAAGGAATAGCTCCGGGTCTGCATCCAGCCAGCCACAAAGCCGGCCACCATGCTGTCGCCTGCGCCCACGCTGTTTACGACCTTGCCCTTGGGGCAGCCGATGCGGTGCACCTCGCCATTTTCGTCCACCAGCAGGGCACCGTCGCCCGCCATGCTTACCAGCACGTTGCGAGCGCCCTTTTGCTGTAGGGTGCGGGCCGCAGCAATGATCTCTTCGTCCGTAGTCAGCACCCTGCCCACGATCTCGCCCAGCTCGTGGTTATTGGGCTTGATGAGGAAGGGGTGGTACTGCAGCACGTTCACCAGCAGGTCGCGGGTGGCATCCACCACAGCACGCACGCCCCTGCCCTGCAGCCGGGCCAGCAGCCGCTCGTAGGTATCCTGCGAAAGGCTTGCCGGGATGCTGCCCGCCAGAATGAGGATATCATCCTCGTTCAGGCTGTCCAGCTTCTTTTCCAGCTCCTGCATGGCGCTCTCCGGAATGTCGGGGCCCGCGCCGTTCAGCTCGGTCTCCTGCCCTGCCTTGATCTTGACATTGATGCGAGTCATGCCCTGTTCCAAATGCACAAAATCGGTCTTTAAGCCCTGTGCAGCAAGACCGCGTTCCAGCCATGCGCCGGTCTCACCGGCCACAAAGCCCAGCGCCACGCTCTCGCAGCCCAGCTGTGCCAGCACACCGGACACATTGATGCCCTTGCCGCCCAGCACGCAGTCCTCGCCTTTGGCGCGGTTCACCTCGCCTACTTCCAGCGGTGCATCCAAACGCACCACATAGTCAATGGCCGGGTTGAATGTTACGGTATAAATCATACTTCCGTCTCCTTTACCAGCGTGAATTGTTTGTATTTGGGGTTGGGGCAGCGGTTGGTGAGAATGGCACCGCCCTGCAGGTCGGCAATGACTGCCGGGTAGATGCGGGAAAACTTGGCATCATCCACAAGGAACCAGGCTTCCCGTGCACGGTGCACTGCCGCTGCTTTCACGGCAGCTTCCTCGGGGTCCGGCGTGGTAAAACCGGCATCCAGCGCCACACCGTTGGCACCCATGAACGCCTTGGTAAAATTGTAGCGCTGCAGGCTGGTGACTGTGGGTGCACCTACAATGGCTTCGGTCTCGGGCCGCAGCAGTCCTCCGGGCAGATACACCCTGCAGCCCTTTCGGGCCAGTGCCCGGGCATGGGGCCACGCCGTTGGTCACATAGCTGGCTTTGAGGGCATCCCCCGCCAGTGCACGCACCAGCTCCAGCGTGGTGGAGCCTGCATCGATGAACACAAAATCATCGGCGTTGATGAGCTGCGCCGCAGCCTGTGCGATGCTGCGCTTCTGCTCCACCGCCAGCGTTTCCTTTGCTTCCATGGTGGGTTCGTCTGCCAGAAAACGGCTGTCCGGCAGGGTGGCACCGCCGTGCACCTTGTTCAGCTTGCCCAGCCGGTCCAGTTCGGTCAGGTCGCGCCGGATGGTGGATTCGCTGGTGTTCAGCGCCTCGCACAGTTCCTGCACTGTCACGGTGCGCTTGCGGTTCAGCTGTTCCATAATCAGGCTGAAGCGTTCTTCTGCCAGCATCGGCATCCTCTCCTTTGGTTTGATCTTATCTTTGACGGTTTATGACCGTTTGTGCGTTGTTTTGGTTGATTACATCTTTATTATAGCAATTGCAGCGCCAAAATCAATCGCTTTCAGTCAATTTCATTCATTTTCGTTCACAAAAATTTGTCTTTAAATTTGTGCAGGGAGCACAAAAGCTGGGATACAAGCATTCTGTGCAAACAAAAAGCCGCCGTGCGTACCAATCGCACAGCGGCCGGAGAGATGGCTTATTGAGGAATCACTCGGCAGTCCAGTAGAAATCGTCGCCGGGCATTGCGCCGCCCACTGCCTTGGGGTCGGCATCAAACAGCACCTGCAGATAAGCGGATGCGTTGGTCTTGAGCTCGTCGCCGGTCAGGCAGACGATGTTGCAGTTGGGCAGGGCCTTCTTGGCAATGGCAGCCTTGGCCACAACACTCTGCTCCTCGCACAGAGCGGCAGTGCCGTCCAAATCGGCGTTGGCAGCTTCCACGCTCTTGGCGTAGTCGGTAAGGAATGCGGCCACAACATCCGGGTGTTCCTCGGCATACTCCTTGCGCACCACGGTCACGCCGGTGATGAGCTGGGTATCCGCGACCTTGTTCCATTCCTCGGTCAGGTCGAGGGCCACACGCAGGGTGTCGTCCTGCAGGCCGGCTGCAGTCACATAGGGCTGGGGCAGAACTGCAATGGCATCCTCGGTATTGGCCATCTGGGCCGTAACCTCGGTGGCCTCGCTGTAGTATTCAATGGTCACGTCCTTGTCCGGGTCGATGCCGTTGGCGTTCAGAAGATAGCGCAGCACGTACTCCGGCGTGGTGCCCTTGCCGGTGGACAGGATGGTACGGCCTGCAAGGTCTGCCATGGACTGGATCGTATCGCCGCCTTTTTCCACTACGTACAGCACGCCCAGCGTGTTGACGGCCACAGCCTGAATGCCGCCCTCCGTCTTCTGATACAGGGTGGCGGCCAGATTTGCCGGGATGGCAGCCATGTCCAGCTCGCCCTTCATCAGCAGCGGCACGATCTCATCGGCAGCGCCGTAAAGCTGCAGGTCGTAATCCATGGAAGCGGTGCCATCCTCTTCCATGCTCAGCAGGTTGACAAGGCCCATGGTGGTGGGGCCTTTCAGGCCGGCAATGCGCAGAGCATCGGTGGTAGACAGTTCCTTTGCTTCCTCACTGGAAGCGGCTTCCGAAGCAGCCTCGGGGACAGCTTCGCTGGAAGCTGCACTGGATGCAACAGAGCTGGATGCCGCACCGCCGCAGGCGGCAAGGCTCAGCACAAGGGCCAGAGCCAGCAGTATGGATGTCAGTTTTTTCATGCGGGGTTCCCTCTTTCCTCACAAGACCGCGCCGTTTTGTGCCTGAAAATTTTGCACAGAACCAT
>ENA-OQNT01000269-OQNT01000269.1-human-gut-metagenome-genome-assembly--contig:-NODE-269-length-12696-cov-2.935476_pt1 | contig 12696 bp, 9 predicted proteins | sample MGYA00242634_ERZ504890 | MGnify/ENA primary metagenome ERZ504890 (study PRJEB26092, sample SAMD00036379) | human gut metagenome | host: Homo sapiens | study: EMG produced TPA metagenomics assembly of... | reverse complement strand
TTCTTTGTAGATTTCAAACGCAAAATCTGCCGTCAGTATGTTCATTCCGAAGCAAAGGGAAGTATCATTGACAATTCCCTGCAGAAGGTTTATGTGGATGATGAGGGAGCTATCTGGGTAGGTAGTTACAAGAACGGTGTGGCTTATTATTCGCCTGACGCTCAGAAATTCACAACTATTCCGCTTGGTGATGTGTGTACAATCACACAGGATCTGAATGGTAATCTCTGGTGCGGAACCAATGATAGCGGTATTATATGCTACAGTCCGCTTACCGGACAGAGCTGGCGATTCTCACAGGCTGAAACCGGTCTGGCTTCGGATATTATCGTCAGCAGCGTAACCATGAGTGATGGTACGATGTATTTCGGTACCTTCAATGGTGGACTTGCCCAATATAAAAACGGCAGATGGAAGAGTTTTCAGGCAGCTCCTGGCGGACTTGCCAATAACAGCGTCTGGTGTCTTGCCGAAGATCCGTATCACCATCTGATTATCGGAACCTTGGGCTCAGGCTTCCAGATTTATAATCCTGAGAGCGGAAAGTTTGCAACCTACAATGTTCAGAATTCAGGTATTACCAGTGATTTTATCAACTCGCTCTTCCTGCCGAATAAAGATGAAATTCTGATAGGTCATTCGCAGAACTATTCTATCTTTAATTTCGGAACCCGAAAGGTAACCAATGTGAATACAACCAAGGACGGACAGCCTTTCCCGAGTCCTTCTCTGAATTACATGATGAAGGATAGCCGAGGCATCTTGTGGATGGCCTCGCCTGCAGGCGTCACCATGTATGATGAGGCTTCAGGACAGTTGGAGTCAATCAATGACCTCAATGGAACGCAGGGCACGGTAGGCTGTATGGTGCTCGAAGATAAGCAGCATAACATCTGGCTGGTTTCTGAATTTATCGTTACCCGTGTTACGCTGGCCAAGAACAATCAGGGCAAATGGGACATTACGATGATCAGCTTCAATTCGCTCGATGGCTTGCAGAGCCGCCAGTTTAACCAGCGTTCTGCCTGTCTGATGAGAAATGGAGCCATCGCCATCGGTGGACAGGATGGTATTAATATCATCAATCCTGCCAAGATCCTTCCTGCCCAGAAAAATGCACATGTCTTGTTCTGCGGTTTCGTACTCTTCGATCATCCGCTGAAGGCTGGTGAGGAGTTTGAGGGAAGAGTGCCTCTGGAAAAATCGCTCGATACTCATCCAGAACTGGATCTCAGTTATAAGGACAAGGCGTTTACCATACAGTTTGCTTCCGACCAGGTAAGTATTCCTGCCCGTTGCCGTTTCCTCTATCGCATGAAGGGACTTGATGACAAATGGATGCTGACACCTGAGGGGCGTCCGGAGGCTACCTTTACCAATCTCTCTTCAGGCAGCTATGTCCTGGAGGCAAAGGTGGTGAATGCTGATGGTAGTGTGAGCGAAGAGGTGAGCACGCTGAGGATTTATATTCATCCGCCTTTCTATCTCTCTATATGGGCGATTATCGTATATATTATATTAATAGGTGTAGCTTTCTATCTCTACCGTAAACGTATGCTCGAAAAGCAGCGTGTAAAATTCGAACTCCAGAGCAAGGAAGACAGTATCAAGAAGACCAAGGAGTTGAACGAACTCAAACTCAACTTCTTTACCAATGTGAGCCACGAACTCCGTACTCCGCTCACCTTGATTATCTCGCCGCTGGTCAATATGATCAGAGAAGAAAGAGATGAAAGTAAACGCAGAAAGCTGGAGATGATTCATCGCAATGCTACCCGTTTGCTCAATCTGGTAAACCAGATTCTCGACTTCCGCAAGATAGACCAGAACAAGGAGAAACTTACCCTGTCGCGTATAGACATCGTGAGCTTCGTTGACAATATCTGTACTTCGTTCCGACTTTGGCAAACAGCAAGTAACGCTTGCCTTCGATTCTACGGTGCCTAGTCTGCAGATGTCGTTTGATGCTGATAAGGTGGAAAAATCGTGAATAACCTCCTGAGCAATGCTTACAAGTTTACGCCAGATGGCGGATTTATCACCGTTTCTCTGAGTGTTGCATTCCGCCAGCGTGTAGGAGATAAGGATTCGGATATGCTCCGCATCTCAGTATCTGATACAGGCAAGGGCATCAGCGATAAGGAGAAGGAACATGTGTTTGAGCGTTTCTATCAGGTCAATGGCACTGAAATGCAGCCGCAGGGTGGTAGCGGAATAGGTTTGAACCTGGTAAAGAAGTTTGCCGAACTTCATGGCGGTAAAGTAGATGTTACTGATAATCCAAGCGGAGGAACCATCTTTATGGTAGACCTTCCGATAGAGAGCAGTACCACCTCTAATTCTACGGCACATCTCGGATCTCTGCGAGCAGCACCTATCATAACCACGGTGCATCAGGCTACTGATGAGGATCCGGATGCAGGTAAGAACGTTCTCTACGGAATGAGTAAACATGCGCATCAGCCTGGAGAATCGATGATCAAGAAGCCGGTAGTGCTCCTCGTTGACGACAGTGAGGACTTCCGTGAGTTTATGAACGAAGTATTGACAGACTATACGGTTGTTGAGGCTGTCAATGGTCAGGATGCCTGGAACAAGATTATCGACCGTCGTCCAGACATCATCCTGAGCGATGTGATGATGCCTGTGATGGATGGTAATGAACTCTGCCGGATGTGTAAGGACAATGACGAAACAACAGCCATACCTTTCATCATGCTCTCGGCCCGTATGGGAGATGAGCAACGCAAGGAAAGTCTGAAGTGTGGTGCTGACGAGTATATTGCCAAACCATTCGATATAGATATGTTGAATCTCTGTATTCTGAACCTCTTGAAGAAACGCAAGAATGTGAGCACAGAATATGTAATAACAGAGGCCGACCGCAAATTTATAGATGAGGTGAATGCTTATATCCGCGATCATATGAGCAATCCTGAAACATCGGTAGAATTGCTCAGTACTCATCTTAGCATTTCACGCGTACAATTATATAAACGCATGATTTCGCTGACGGGTATTACACCTTCTGAGTATCTCAGAACCAAGCGTATCAAATTTGCAGAGCATCTGCTCCGCTCGGACGACTTGAACATCAGTGAAATAGCCTATAAGGTGGGATTCAATAATCCACGTTATTTCACTAAATACTTCCAAGACGCGTATGGCGTTACGCCGTCTCAATATCGTAAGAATCTGTCAGAATCAGAATAGTTTACGCTTCTAGTTAACATTTAATACATATACAGATAACATTTGCGCACAAAGATACGGGAATTTTCTCGTATCTTTGCCGCAGATTTTTAAACTTTCCTTTAAACATATAACAATGAGACTAACTAAAACATTATTGATTTCAGCAGTGCTGCTGATGAGTGCTACAGGCATGCAGGCAGCCGGTTTCAACCAGAATGGTAATTATCTTACTGTTCAGTTGAAGCAACACCAGAATTTTGGTCCTAGTCAGATTCGCCTCCAGGTGGTGAGCGATAAGATTATCCGTGTTCAGGCTACAGCCGAACAGAGTTTCCGTAACAAACAGAGTCTGATAATAGTGCCTCAAAACAGCAAGGCAAATTATAAGGTGGAAGAGCAGGGAGACAATCTCATCATTACCACTGCAGCTATGCGTGCTGTCATGAACGAGGCTACGGGTCAGATTACCTTCTATGACCTGAAAGACAATGTCCTTCTCAACGAGGTTGCTCAGGGTGGAAAGACTTTCAAGCCGTTCACCGTGCCTGACCGTGAAATGGGTGTAGACATTGCCAAGGTTCCTGAAGCACAGAAGCACGGATGGTCATGGCGTGCGCTCTTCAACTCTCCTGATAACGAGGCGTTCTATGGTCTCGGTCAGCATCAGAGTGAGGAACTCAACATGAAGGGTAAGAACGAAGACCTCTTCCAGTATAATACCAAGGTGAGTGTGCCTTTCGTTCATCTCTAATAAAAACTACGGTATCCTCTGGGATTCTTATTCTTTATTGCCGTTGGGGTAATCCGGAAGATTATCTCCAGCTCAACCGTGCCTTCAAACTCTATGATAAGGATGGTAAGGAAGGTCAGCTGACAGGTACTTATGTGGATAAGAATGGTCAGAAGATTGTTCGAGGCGAAGATAGCATTTACTTTGAGTATGCAATGCCTGAGACTTCTGAGGTTTGCAACCAGACCGACAAGGGCGGCATTCAGAACCTGCCAAAGGGGTTTGCACTGAATGGCTCCAAGGTGGTGTACGAGGGTTATGTGGAGGCTCCAAGTAACAGTTTCTATCAGTTTATCCTCTATTATGCCGGTTACATGAAGGTTTATATCGATGGCAAACTGGTTGTGCCTGAGCGCTGGCGTACAGCCTGGAATCCGAACTCTTATAAGTTTGAAACTCCTATCAAGAAGGGCGTAAAGACTCCAATCCGTATCGAGTGGCAGCCAGATGGTGATGTTTCCTACTGCGGACTTCGCGTAGCAGCTCCTCGTTCTGAGGCAGAGAAGAACCAGTTGAGCATCTGGAGTGAGATGTCGCCGGATATGGACTATTATTTCATCGCCGGTCAGAATCTCGATGAGGTGATTTCCGGTTACCGTACGCTTACCGGTAAGGCTTCGCTTTATCCTAAATGGACCCTCGGTTTCTGGCAGAGCCGTGAGCGCTATCAGAGCAGCAAGGACATCGAGGACAACATGAAGAAGTTCCGCGACCTGCATATTCCTGTAGACAATATCGTTCAGGACTGGAACTACTGGAAGCTGGATTCATGGGGAAGTCATGAGTTTGAGGCTGCCCGCTATCCAAACCCACAGGCTATGCTCGACAGCATACATGCCATGAATGGAAGATTCATGATTTCCGTATGGCCTAAGTTCTACGATACAGTCAAGAACTATAAGGAACTCGACAACAGGGGTTGGATGTATCATCAGGCTATCAAGGATGATATTCACGACTGGCTCGGCTTCCGCGGTTCATTCTATGATGCCTATTCTGATGGTGCCCGCAAGATGTTCTGGCGCCAGATGGACGAGAATCTTTATACCAAGTATAAGTTCGGAATCGATGCATGGTGGATGGATGCATCAGAACCAAACGTTCGCGACTGTACCCCGATGTGGTACCGCAAGGCTCTTTCCGGTCCTACTGCCCTCGGTACATCTACCGAATATTTCAATGCTTACAGCATCGTAAATGCTGATGCTATCTATAACGGACAGCGCAGTGTGAACCCTAACCAGCGTGTCTTCCTCCTGACCCGTTCCGGTTTTGCCGGTGAACAGCGCTACAGTACGGCTACCTGGTCTGGTGACATTGCTACCCGTTGGGAAGATATGCGTGCCCAGATGACAGCCGGTTTGAACTATTCTATGGCAGGTCTGCCTTTCTGGGGAATGGACCAGGGCGGTTTCTGTGTAGAAAACCGTTATGTGGCTGCCCAGCAGGAGTTCGATAAGACCGGTAAGGAAAATGCTGACTTGAAGGAATGGCGCGAGTTGCAGGCTCGTTGGAACCAGTTCGGTTGCTTCGTACCTCTTTATCGTACTCATGGCCAGTGGCCTACACGTGAGGTATGGAACATTGCTCCGGCAGATCATCCGGCTTACAAGACCATCGTGGCTTACGATAAACTCCGTTACCGTCTGATGCCTTACCTCTACAGTATGGCGGGTATGGTTCATTTCAAGGACTATACGATGATGCGTGGATTGGTAATGGACTTCAACGGCGATGATAATGTTTACGACATCAAGGATCAGTGGATGTTCGGTCCTGCTCTCATGGCTTGTCCTGTAGGCGAGTATCAGAAGTACAGCCGCAATGTTTATCTTCCTAAGCAGAAGGGCTGGTATGATTTCTATACAGGTAAGCACTATGCCGGTGGACAGACAATCGTAGCCGATGCGCCTTTCGATAAGATTCCAGTCTTTGTTCCAGAGGGTTCTATTCTTCCTGTGGGTCCAGAGATGGAGTGGAGCGATCAGAAGAAGGCTGAGCTTATCGACCTCTATGTCTATGCAGGCAAGGATGGTTCTTATACACTCTATGAGGATGAGGGAACCAACTACAACTACGAGAAGGGTAAGTATGCTATGATAAACTTCAAATATAATGATGCTCAGAAGACTATTACTATCGCTGCCCGTAAGGGTGCTTTCGACGGTATGCTCCAGAAGCGTCGCTTCAATATCGTACTTGTTAGTGATAACAACCAGCAGGGTATCAGCCTCGCCAAGGCGCCTAAGGGCAAGATGGTGAAGTATGCTGGTAAGGCAGTTACTGTAAAACTGAAGTAATATGAAGAAGATATTTGCTTTAGCAATCTTTCTATTGGGCGCTCAGTCGTTGAGCGCCCGTGATCGCCAGTCTTTTGATAATGGCTGGCTTTTCACTTTAGCAGATAGTGCCGGAATGTCAAAATCTGATTATTCAGACCGACATTGGCGAAGTTTGAATCTTCCTCACGATTGGGCGATAGAGGGCGATTTCTCTCCTTCGAGTTCTTCGGGAGCCGGTGGTGGTGCACTGCCGGGCGGCATCGGATGGTACCGTAAGCACTTCTCGGTGAATCCAAAGGAAAAGTATGACCGCTTTACCATCACTTTTGATGGGGTATATATGAATTCTACTGTGTATATCAATGGTCATAAACTCGGAACCCGTCCTTATGGATACAGTACATTCGAGTATGATCTTACACCTTATATTAATAAGAAGGGTGATAATGTCATTGCTGTGAAGGTAGACAACAGCGACCAGCCTAACAGCCGCTGGTATTCCGGTTGCGGTATTTACCGCCATGTTTGGCTCACCAAAACCATGAAAACTGCTTATATTCCCCAATGGGGACAGTATGTGGCAACTTCTCCACAGGGTGATGTCAGGGTGAAAGTGGACTTCGCTGCTTCCGGTAAAAAGATGAAACTCTCTGTCCGTAATACAATCTATGATGCTGCAGGAAAGATCGTAGCCAAGAGTCAGGGTGTTCAGGAACAGAAACTCAAGGTGAAGAATCCGCATCTCTGGGACATCGGAAAGGGATATCTCTATACAGTCAAGAGCGAGCTGTTAGTAAATGGGAAGGTAGTGGATGTTACTACGTCAACTGCCGGTTTCCGCGATGTGAAGTTTGATGCAAGGAAGGGTTTCTTCCTCAATGGCAAGAATCTCAAGATAAATGGTGTCTGTGAGCATCATGATTTCGGTTGCCTGGGTGCTGCCGTTAATGAGGATGCGATGCACCGTAAGCTTACCATCCTTCGCGATATGGGCGTGAACGCTATCCGAAGTAGTCATAATCCTCCGGCACCAGAACTCCTGAACATGTGCGATTCGATGGGCATCCTCGTGATGGACGAGAGTTTCGACATGTGGCGCCGCAAGAAATCGAATGGCGATTATGCCCGTTTCTTTGATGAATGGCATAAGAAAGACCTGTCTGATCTCATCAAGCGCGACCGTAATCATCCAAGTATCATCATGTGGAGTATCGGTAATGAGGTTCTCGAACAATGGTCGGATGCGGCTGCTGATACGCTCAGTCTGGAGCAGGCTAACCTGATTCTGAATGCCGGTCATGATGCTTCTAGCTTGTCACATAGCGATGAACTGAGTGTCAATTCGCTTTTTACCCAGCATCTGGCAAAAATCGTGAAGGAGTATGATCCTTGGGGCACACGCCCTGTTACTGCTGGCTGCAATGAGCCCGACCCGAAGAATCACCTCTTTAAGAGTGGGGCTATTGATGTTATAGGTTTCAATTATCACCATCAGTGGGTGAAGGATGTGCCGAAGAATTTCCCTGGCAAGCCTTTTATTCTGTCGGAGAGTGTTTCTGCCTTGCAGACTCGTGGCTACTATATGATGCCTAGCGACAGCATTTATACTGCGCCAAAGGAATGGTGGTTGCCTTATACCGATCCATCGTTTATGTGTTCGGCTTATGATAATTTCCACGCATCATGGAGTAGTACCCATGAAGAAACCTGGGATGTGGTGAAGCACAACGACTTTGTGGGCGGACAGTTTATCTGGACCGGTTTCGATTATATCGGTGAACCTACTCCTTATGCTTATCCTGCCCGTAGCAGTTATTTTGGCATTATCGATTTGGCGGGTCTTCCAAAAGACAGCTATTATATGTATCAGAGTGAGTGGAGTCAGAAAGATGTGCTTCATCTCTTCCCTCATTGGAACTGGCTGCCGGGACAGACCATCGACATGTGGTGTTATTATAATCATGCCGATGAGGTAGAACTCTTTATCAATGGCAAGAGTCAGGGCATCCGTAAGAAGACTGTCTACGGTGCAAAGAACGGAGGCGATGCTTTCAGAAATAGTACTGAATATCATGTGATGTGGCGCGTAAACTTTGAACCGGGAGAAGTGAAGGTTGTAGCCAGAAAGAACAATCAGGTTCTTAGGGAACAAGTTATAAAGACAGCAGGAGCTCCTCATCATCTTGTGTTGAAGAAGACTTATCAGGGCTGTCAGGCTTTTGGCTCTTCTGATCCGACCATCTTTGTAGAGGTGAATGTGGTAGACAAAGACGGCAATCTCTGTCCGAACGCAGATAACCAGATTTTCTTCTCTGTTTCAGGAGAACAGGATGCAAGTGGTCATGGTTTCCTGAAAACGCCAAAGATTCTGGGAACAGATAATGGATGTCAGACTTCTTTGGAGCGTTTCACCGATTCACATCGCAAGGCATTTTTCGGAAAATGTGTCGTTGTGATAAAAGGAAAGGGAACCCTCAAGGCACAGGCAGTAGACTTAAAGGATGCTTCTGTAGCTTTGTGATTATAGTAATATTCCGAAAATCAAAACATTAAGGATTTATATAGCGAAGAAGGATACACTCTTTCGGTGTATTCCTTTTTCGCTGTTAAAACGAAAAGGTTTTGAAGCATTGGGACCCAAGGGATTTGGGTATCTCTATTATGCTAGTAATAGAAATTTAGCTTCAAAACCTGCGGCAAAGATACATTTTTTTTTCGAATAAAAAAACTTTTTCGAATAAAAATATAAAAACTTGCTCTTATCAAAAAATATACGTAACTTTGTAAACGATAAGGCATCAAACCCAATCAGCAATCATGAAAAAAGTAATCTTTGTAGAATTTCCTCACGATGCTGGAGCATGAAAGAAATAACAATAATAAAAACAATAAAATTAAAATAGTATAATGAAAATTCAAATAGAACAGGCTACGCCAGACAAGGCTTCGCATATCGCATCGCTTATCATGGAGGCGATGAATGCGCAGTGTTGTCAAAATTTTGCTGGTCCTCAGCATACATTGGTTGATTTTCACCGTATGATGACTAAACTTGTAGAGATGGAGGATAGTCAGTATAGTTATAAGAATACATTGGTTGCTATGTCTACTGATGGCATTCTTGTTGGCATCTTGGTTGCATATGATGGTGCTGACGTCAAAAAGATTACGTAAGCGCTTTATTGAGGCTGCAATCGTGGCTTTTGGAATGGACTATTCGGCTATGGAGCTTGAAACAGAGGAAGGTGAGTTCTATTTGGATAGTTTGGCAGTTTCTAACCAATACCGTGGAAAAGGTATTGCGTCTAAACTGTTGGATGCTGCTATCTCTCGCGCAAGAGAATTAGGACTTCCTGCTGTAGGTTTGCTTTGTGATAAGGGCAATCCGAAAGCGGAGCGTCTCTATACGAAGGTTGGTTTTCAATATGTCAATGATACCACTTGGGGTGGTCATGCAATGAAACATCTTCAGTATAAATTGTAATCTGATAGGGCAAATTGTGCAAACGTTTGCCCAATAAAAAGTATAGAAATCAACAGAAAATATGCTGTTTATTGCGCAAACTGTAGTATCTTTGCACCATAAGTTCATAACGAATAGGTTTTTGGTTTTTAGAAAAGATATTTTATTAGTTTTTGTTGATTTAATAATAAAAGCTCGGTCTGCAGTGATGCAATGCCGAGCTTTTGTATTTTTACTCCCATTCAGGGTATTTTCTTTCTGTGTCTTTTATTCTAATTCCTCTATTTCTTTTTCGTCCATGTCTTTATCTAACTGGTCTCTCCACAGATACTTTCTGGTTTCATGCACTATGATACCACTTAGGCAGAGCAAGGAGATAAGGTTTGGTATGGCCATTAAAGCATTCATGCAGTCGGCAATGTTCCAAACCAGTCCCAGACTGATGACACTACCCAGGAAGATAGTAGCAATATAGACTATGCGGAAACAGAGCATCCACTTTTTGCCTTTCAGATATTCTACACACCGTTCTCCATAATAACTCCATCCCAATGTCGTACTGAATGCAAATGTTGCCAGTCCGATGGTCAATATCGGAGCTCCGATATATGGAATCTTACTGAAGGCAGCCTTGGTGAGTGCAGCTCCGTTATGGTAGTCAATGTCTGGGTATGCTATGATACTTGAGGTGATGACGAGACCTGTAAGGGCACAGATGATGACAGTATCCCAAAAGGTCCGGTAGATGAAACCAATGCCTGACGCACAGGGTTACGGTTGGGCTGCTGCAGCAACGATGGGTGCCGAACCCAGACCACTTTCGTTAGAGAACAATCCGCGGGCTATACCATAGCGGGCTGCAATCATCATGGTACTTCCAGCGAAGCCGCCACCTGCAGCCTTTGTTGTGAATGCAGAGTCAAAGATTACGTGGATGGCAGGCAATAAATAAGCATGATTTACACAGAGAATGTAGATGCAGCCTAATACATAAAAGAGTGCCATGAAAGGTACCAGCATGCCACAAACCTTGGAGATACTTTTCACGCCTCCAAGAATCACAGCTGCTCCTAAAGCCGTAACGATTGTTCCAGTAATGTATGGAGAAATGCCGTATTGGTTTTCTACCAGGGTAGAGATGGCATTTGCCTGTACCGTGCTACCGATTCCGAATGATGCCAATGCGGCAAAGAGGGCGAACAGGACTGCAAGCCATTTCCAGCCCAATCCTTTTTCCAGGGCATACATAGGACCACCCAACATCGTGCCTCGCTTGGTCTTTACGCGATATTTTACGGCGAGTAATCCTTCGGCATATTTGGTAGAAATACCAAAGACACCGGTTAACCAGCACCAGAATACGGCTCCTGGTCCGCCAAGAGCGATAGCTGTAGCCACACCGATGATGTTACCGGTACCAATTGTAGCTGCCAATGCTGTTGCCAGTGCTCTGAACTGTGAAACATCTCCTGTGGCATTCTTGTCTTTCTTTACAGATAGTTTGATTGCCTTGAAAATCTTGCGTTGTGGAAAGCGCAAGCGGATGGTCAGAAAGATGTGGGTTCCCAACAGCAGGATAATCATAGGCCATCCCCAGAGGAATGAACTAAATGCGGTGAAAAAATCGTTTATTGCATCCATCTCTTAAAAATTTTATGTTTATCTTATATCTATATTTTTTATACCTGATAACGCAGTTACTTGTGTATTATAACCTTGTTATTTCTCAAATTCTATCTTTACGTTTTTGAATCCCATTGCTTTCAGCATCTCTCTAAACTGAGTCTTGGCATTCGTCTGTGCAGTATAGATATTGGTGCGGTTTAAGCAACGTTTCTTCATGGCTTGATAAGCACGCTCATACATAGCCTGTCTGTCGCTGCCTGTCCATTTGCCTTCTTCAAAGAAACTCTTGGTCTTCGCTTCGTCAATGAAGTTATGGTCTAGCAGTTTGATAGGAGGTAAAGTGCATACGATGCTGTCCTGGCTGGCTTGTAGCCATCCTTTTTTTACATCCTTCATATCGATACCCAAGCGCAGCGTTCCGTAATAGATACGTACCAGTTGGTCATCGCCCAAAAAGCCATGGCGTATTGTATCTATCAGTTCTTCATCACTTACAGATAGAAATTCCCATTGACCGATATTCTCGATGCTTTCTACTTGAGTGGGTGAGAGGGTTGTCTTATCTTCCTGTACCACGCTGACCTCATTGTCTTTGGTGAGCCAATAGAAGGCTCCACCCAGAATAAGGATCAGTGCTAATAGTATGATGATTTGTATTCTTTTCATATCATTGTTCTCCTCGCTTAGTGATTCTTTTCGATAGTTGTCTTATCCAGAAGAGTCTTCAGATCGTTGAAAGTGAATTTCTTTCTGAAACTGATTTTGATATTCTCTTCTGCAAATCCCATGTCCTGTAACATCGGAATCAGGGTGTTTGCTGCACTTTGGCGTGCCTGTTCAAGAATATCTAGGTTCGGGATATCGCGAATGATACTTTCCCTGCCTTGTTGTTCGAATTGTGACAGTTCTGCATCACTGTAGTTTCTTCTGGTGAGTGAAACGAATTGTCTTACACCTTCGTGATTGATTTTACTGCTGGTGAGCATCACTTTTGGGTCTGGTAAGATGATTTCTATCTTGTCGCCTTGTCGGTTTACGTTCTTTGCAGAGAATCCTGAAAAGTCTACATAAGCTTTTAATGTCGCATCCATCGGAATGGCCACCTTGCGGTTAGAGCCAGGAACATGAATATTAAAGTCTTTCTTGAACAGTGAACCCTTCAGATTGAGCTGGTCATCATGTGTTATAATCTTATGAACATGAGCTTCTGCTGTATATAAGCGATTGCATTTCTGTATCTGCATCACCATCACAGGTATTGTGTCGATGACTTGCTCCTTCTTTTCTGTTTGCTGATGCGAACATGAAACGAAGGCAAAAAATACAGAAATGATAAATAT
>ENA-OQNT01000266-OQNT01000266.1-human-gut-metagenome-genome-assembly--contig:-NODE-266-length-12881-cov-2.877607_pt1 | contig 12881 bp, 13 predicted proteins | sample MGYA00242634_ERZ504890 | MGnify/ENA primary metagenome ERZ504890 (study PRJEB26092, sample SAMD00036379) | human gut metagenome | host: Homo sapiens | study: EMG produced TPA metagenomics assembly of... | reverse complement strand
TCAATGCCGTCAAATGGCATGGGGTCAAACAGCACAAGCCCTTCCAGCTTATCTTCATATTCCTGCTTTTGGGCGGTATCATCGAACAGGTTCGCCACCGCGCCCACACCGGCCCGCAGCACGGTAACAAAGCCCACGATCACCAGAATGGCAACCAGAACGGCCCAGTGCCTGCCGCCCGGCGGCGGCGCTGCATCCGGGCATGTTCTTCGAGGGTAATATATGTTTCATAGTTGTTTTATCTCCCAGGGTTCTACAAATGCTACAGTGTCCAGTATACCACATACCGGCCCATTGTGACAAAACTATGCCCGTGGTTTTTTTGTGAAAAGCGCATTCCTTATTCCCATGTCTTCCACACATCGGGCTGGTAGCCCACGGTGGCCTTGCGGCCATTGCGTACAATGGGCGTTAAAAACAGCTGCTGGTTCTCAAACAGCTTGTCCTCCTTCTGCCCAGTCCACCAGTGCGTCCAGAAGTGCAAGGGTCTGCTTGTCCTTCGCATTGGGGTCCACCAGCTTTTCCCAGCCGCCAAGAGCGCGGGCTACGTTCTCGAACTCGCCGCGGCTCATCTCTTTTTCCTTGAGGTCGATCATCTGGAACTTGATGCCGCGCTCCTTGAAATAGCGCTGGGCCTTTTTGGTATCAAAGCACTTGCTTGTGCCAAAGATCTGAATATTCATGGTCTGTACCCTCCTGAATTTTTATTGTACCACATCCTGTGCCCTCTGCATAGGCATAATTCGCAGCCGGATGGGCCATACTGCCCGCAGGGCATTATCAGAAGGAGGTTTTTCTATGAACGCATATGTTGACCCTGATCTGTGCATTGGCTGCACCCAGTGCGCCGGGCTTTGCCCCGCCGTGTTCCAGATGGAAGGCACGCTGGCCGTGGCCCAGCCCGGGCCGATCCCACCGGAGGAGGTGCCGCAGGCTGTGGACGCAGCCAACGCCTGCCCGGTAAGCGCGATCCGCATCGAGGAGTAAGAGGGAAGGCCGTCAACCATGTTGGCGGCTTTCTCTCTTTTTTACGCAAAAATCCCCCGCTGGGCACGGTTTTGTGGTATAATGCAGAATGTGTAATAATGCAATGGAGGAACACGACTATGCGTTTACTGGTCATTGACGGCAACAGCATTGCCAACCGTGCTTTTTTTGGCATCAAGCTGCTGACCACCAAGGACGGACGATACACCAACGCCATCTATGGCTTTCTGAATATCCTGCTCTCCCTGCTTAAGGAGTGCGAACCCGACGAGGTGGCTGTTGCCTTTGACCTGAAGGCTCCCACCTTCCGCCACAAAATGTACGATGGCTACAAGGCCACCCGCCATGGCATGCCCGAAGAGCTGGCCCAGCAGATGCCGGTGCTCAAGGAACTTCTGGCAGACCTCGGCTACCGCACCGTCACCGCCGAAGGCTGGGAAGCGGATGATATCCTTGGCACGCTGGCCGCTGCCTGCGCCGCCCGGAAGGACGACTGCTCCTTGCTACGGGAGACCGGGACAGCCTGCAGCTGGTCAGTGACACCACCACTGTGCTGCTTGCCGCCACTGTCATGGGACGCAGCAAGACGGTGACGATGGACGTGGACGCCATTCAGGAAAAATACGGCATCCAGCCCAGACAGCTCATTGAGGTGAAGAGCCTGATGGGCGATGCTTCGGATAATATTCCGGGCGTGAAAGGCATTGGTGAAAAGACCGCCCTGACCCTTGTGCAGAACTTTGGTACGCTGGAAGGCGTGTACGAGCACATCGACGATAAGCTCATCAAGCCCAAACAGCGGGAACATTTGCTGGAATGCCGCGAGATGGCCCAGCTGAGCCACACCCTTGGCACCATCCGCACCGATGCACCCATCGACACGGCCGAGGGTGCCTATTCCGTGGGCGAGGGCAACAAAGCCGAGGCCGTGCGCCTTTTGCAGGAATTGGAGATCCACTCTCTGATCCCGCGCTTTGGGCTGGACGGCATTGCACCTGCCGCCCCGGAAGAAGAGGACGGCATCGAGCTGGCTGAAGCAGAGCTGGAAGCTCTGCCGCTGACCCCTTCCGGCACCTATCTGGTGGCATCGCGCCCGGCCGTGATGGGCAAGCAGGGCACCCGCAACGTGGTGCTGCAGCCGGAGAGCTGGTACGCCGTGCAGGACTGCACCGTTTACCCGCTGGAGGATGCAGACCTTGTGCGCCTGCTGGACAACGCAGACGTAACGCTGGAAGTGTTCAACGCAGCGCCCCTCTATGCCAAGGCCATGGCCGCAGGCGGCTGGGGCAGCAGCATCGTGTGGGATGGCAAGCTTGCCGCCTACCTGCTGGACGCTTCTGCTTCCAAGTATCAGATCAGCGAGCTGACCGCCAGCTACCGCGCCGCTGCTGCCTTTACCTGTGCCGATTACCCGGATGCAGGCCGCCTTGCAGACCTGTTCTGCAAGATGAAGGCCGAGATCACCGCCTGCGGTGAGGACAGCCTTTACAACGAGATCGAGTTTCCGCTGGCACAGGTGCTGGCCGATATGACCCGCACCGGTGTGCTGGTGGACAAAGACGGCATCGAGCAGTTCGGCGTAAAGCTGCGCACCGAGCTGGAGCAGGTGCTCACCCGCATCCACATGGAGACCGGCAGCGCCAGCTTCAACCCCAACAGCCCCAAGCAGTTGGGCGAAATGCTGTTTGACACCATGGGCCTGCCCCACGGCAAAAAGACCCAGCGCGGCTGGTCCACGGATGCCGAAACACTGGAAAGCCTGCGGGATTACCCGCTGGTGGAGGACATTCTGCAGTACCGCGCCTACCAGAAGCTGAACTCCACCTACGTGGAGGGCCTTTTGAAGGTGATCGGCGAGGATGGCCGCATCCACTCCACCTTCAACCAGACCGAGGCCCGCACCGGACGGCTCTCGTCCGATAACCCCAACCTGCAGAACATCCCCATCCGCACCGAGCTGGGCAGCCAGCTGCGCGCCTACTTTATTGCAAAGCCGGGCTGTGTGCTGGTGGATGCCGACTACAGCCAGATCGAGCTGCGCATTCTGGCCCACATTACCGGCGATGAGCACATGCAGCAGGCATTTTTGAACGGCGAGGACATCCACCGCAGCACCGCCGCAAAAATTTACGGCATCCCGCAGGAAGAGGTCACCTCCCGTCTGCGCTCTTCTGCCAAGGCCATCAACTTTGGCATCATGTACGGCAAGGGCGCTTACAGCCTTGCCAAGGACATCGGCGTGAGTGTGAAGGAGGCAGATGCCTTCCTCAAGAACTATCTGGCCGCGTTCCCCAAGGTGAGCGGCTACATGGATAAGACCATCGCGGACGCCAAGGCCTGCGGCTATGTATCCACCCTGTTCGGCCGCCGCCGTGCTCTGCCGGAGCTGGCAAGCAGCAACTTCAATGTGCGTTCCAGCGGCGAACGCATGGCCCGCAACACCCCCATTCAGGGCACTGCGGCCGACGTGATCAAGCTGGCCATGGTGCGGGTATGGAAGCGGCTGCGGAACGAAAAGATGGAAAGCCGCCTGATCCTGACCGTCCACGATGAACTGATCGTGGAAGCACCGCAGGCTGAAGCCGAAAAGGCTGCGCAGATCCTGCGGGAGGAAATGGAAGGCTGCGTGCAGTATGCCGTGCCCCTGAGCACCGATGTGCACGCAGGCAAAAACTGGCTGGAGGCCCACTAAAACATGATTATTTTGGGAATTGAATCCACCTGCGACGAGACCGCCGCAGCTCTGGTGGAGGATGGCCGGCATCTGCTGAGCAACGTCATTTCCACCAGCGTCAAAGAACAGGCTCTTTACGGCGGCGTTGTGCCGGAGATCGCCAGCCGCCGCCACTGCGAATTTATCAGTGCTACCGTCAAAAAAGCCCTGCTGGATGCAGGCAAGACCATCGACGATGTGGATGCCGTGGCCGTCACCTTTGCGCCGGGCCTGATCGGTGCAGTGCTGGTGGGCGTGAATTTTGCCAAGGGTCTGGCCTACTCGGCCAATAAGCCTTTGGTGCCGGTGCACCACCTGCGCGGACACATTGCCGCACTGTACCTCACCCACCCGGAGCTGAAGCCGCCCTTCTTCTGCCTTGTGGCATCCGGCGGCCACAGTCACATCGTGGAGGTGCAGGACTACACCCATTACCACATCCTCGGCCACACGGTGGACGATGCCGCCGGTGAAGCCTTTGACAAGGTGGCCCGCACGCTGGGTCTGCCCTATCCCGGCGGCCCCAGCGTGGCCAATGCCGCCAAGACCGGCAACCCCAAGGCCTATCGCCTGCCGGTGCCCCATGTGGACGGCAAGTACAACGTGAGCTTTTCCGGCCTGAAAACCGCCGTGCTCAATGAGGTGAACAAGGCCCAGATGAAGGGCGAAGAAATCAATGTGCCCGACCTTGCCGCCAGCTTTCAGGACCGCATTGCGGGCATTCTGGCCGAAAAGCTGCTGCTGGCCGCAGCGGACACCGGCGCAAAGCAGGTGTGTCTGGCAGGCGGCGTTGCCGCCAACGGACGGCTGCGTCAGCTGGTGAACGACGGTGCCCAGAAGCTGGGTGCAAAAGTTTATCTGCCGGAGCTGAAATTCTGCGGTGACAACGGCGCTATGATCGCGGCGCAGGGGTATTACCAGTACATTGCAGGCCACACAGCGGGCCTTGAACTGAACGGTCTGCCCACTTTACCCATCGACTACGAATAAGCAGTAAAAAAAGACCTGCCTTTCCGGGATCTCCGGAAGGACAGGTCTTTTTCTTATGCAAAATATTCCTGTGCACGCTTTGCAGCGTTGTTGATGCAGGCCCGCAGCTCGTCCAGCGTATCAAACTTTTTGCTGGGGCTGAGGTAGGCGTGGAACTCCACCACCGGGTCGGTGCCGTAGAGGTCGCCGGAAAAGCCCGGGATAAAGGTCTCGCAGGTCACCTTGGTGGCATCATCGTTGACGGTAGGGCGGCTGCCAAGGCCGGTGGCCGAAGGATACCATTTGCCGCCGATGAAGGTGCGGGTGATATAGATGCCGCTGCGGGGCAACTGAAAGCCCTCGGGATACAGCTGGTTGATGGTGGGCACCCCCAGCGTGTGGCCCAGACCTGCACCGTGCTGCACCTCGAACCGGATGGCGTAGGGCATCCCCAGCATGGCGTTTGCTGCCGGGATGTCGCCGCCTTCCAGCGCGGTGCGGATGCGGGTGGAAGACACCGGCTTTTCCTCAAACTGCGCCATGGGCACCACGATCACCTCCACGCCCAACGGAGCGCAGAGGGTGCGCAGCAGCTCCGGGTTGCCGGCCGCTTTGGCACCAAAGGTAAAGTTTTCGCCGCAGACCAGCGCACGGGCATTGCAGTCCCGCACGATGCCCAGCACGAACTGCTCCGGGGTCAGGCCCTTGATCTCCTCAAAATCCGGCGTGAGGTAATACTCCACGCCAAGGCTTGCGATCAGAGCATGCTTATCCGCCGTGGAAAGCAGGCGCTTGCCCTTCATCTTATTCACCACCGGCAGCTTGAAGGTAAACACCGCCGGGGCGGCATCGTGTTCTTTGGCCCACTGCACGGCGCTTTCGATCACCGCACGGTGGCCGATGTGGATGCCGTCAAAAAAGCCCATTGCCACTGCGGTGCCTTTTTCCGGCTGCGCCAGCGGCAGCGGTGCAAATTGTGAAATGATCTGCATGGGTTTTGTTTCCTTTTTCAATTACGTTCTACGAACAGTTTTTCCACCCGCAGCACACCCTGTACGATATTGGCAAGGCCCAAAAACTGTCCGGCGGCATTGCGCACCCGGTAGCGGCCATCTGCTGCCGGATACCGGCTGGTGGGGCAGCCGTTGTACAAATGCTGTTCCACCCAAGGCTCCACCACCAGCAGCGGCAGGCTTTCAAACACGCTTTCCACCGGCAGCATCAGCGCTTCCAGTGCGTCCATGCCCTGCTCTTTTGCGGCAAGAATTTCCTCCAGCGTGTGGGCATCGGCTTCGGTGTACACGCCCGCCGAGGTGCGGCGCAGTGCGCTCATGGTGCCCTTCTGGCCCATGGCGGCGGCAATATCCTCCAGCAATGTGCGGATATAGGTGCCCTTGGAGCACGTTACATCCAGCACATACTCATTTTCGGCCGGGCTGCCGCCGTAGGTGATGCTGTAAATTTCAATGGGGCGCGCCTTGCGCTCCACGGTCACGCCCTCACGGGCCAGCTTATACAGCGGCTGACCGTTCAGCTTGATGGCCGAGTACATGGGCGGCACCTGCATCTGCGGGCCGATGAATTGCGGCAGCACGGCCAGCAGTTCCCCTTCGCCCGCCGTGACCGGAGCCGTTTCCAGCACAGTGCCGGTCACATCGCCGGTGTCGGTGCGCGCGCCCAGTTTTAAAACCGCACGGTAGCTTTTATCGTGGTTCAGCTGCAGGTCCACTGCCTTGCTGGCACCGCCGCAGAACACCGGCAGCACGCCGGTGGCCATGGGGTCCAGCGTGCCGCTGTGGCCCAGCTTGCGGGTGCCCAGCACGCCGCGCAGCTTTGCCACCACATCAAAGCTGGTCCAGTCCATGGGCTTGTCAACGATCAGGATGCCCTGCATTTATGCTTCCTCCTGCGGTGCGTCCAGCTCGGCTTCCACCTCTGCCAGAATTGCATTTTTTGCGTTTTCCAGATTGCCCAGCAGCTCACAGCCTGCAGCGCGGCTGTGACCGCCTCCGCCCAGACGCCGGGCGATGGCGCAGGCGTCCACGCCCTTCGCGGTGCGCACGCTGATGCGGTAGCTGCCGCCGGGCTGCTGCCGCAGAGTCAGGCCCACCTTTACGCCCTCAATGCTCACAGGCAGGCTGGTCAGTTCTTCCAGATCGGCCGGGTCCACCCCGCTCTGCTCGATCTCGTCCCGGGTGAGGTAGATGAGCGCGCACCGGCCATCCAGATAGTATTCCAGATGGTTGCGGGCAATGCGCTCGGCCTCCATGCGCTCACGGGGCTTGGTATCGAACAGCAGGGTGTTCAGCTCTTCCACATGACAGCCCGCCTCAATGAGCTTTGCCGCAACGATGTGGGTGTTTGCCGTGGTGGAAGAGAACCGGAAGCAGCCGGTGTCGGTTGCAAGGCCGGTGTAAAGGCAGTCTGCAATGTGCGGCGTAATGGCAACGTCCATGGCGTTGATTACCTCGTACAGCAGCTCTGCCGCCGCTGCGGCGCTGCCATTGAGCAGGGTGAAGTCGGCATAGCCGCTGTTGCCTGCGTGGTGGTCGATGCACAGGTCCACATGGCGTGAGAACTGCGTCATACCGTTGTTTTCTCCAAACAGCTGCACGCTGGCGACATCCACCGCTACCACCGTCTGCGGCTCAAACTCACCTTTGAACATATGTGCGTTGGTAAACGCATACCGGTTGGGAATGGCATCGGAGCAAAGCACTGCCACGTTTTTATCCAGTGCTTTCAGCGCACAATACAGCGCGCCGCCGCAGCCAATGGTATCGCCATCCGGGTTTTTGTGACACAGAATCAAAATGTTGTCCGCCGTCATCAGGCGCTGGGCCATCTGCTGCACATTCAACTGTTCTGTCATTCCATGATCCATCCTTTCCGCAGGCGGAATTATTCTTCGGTCTCCTCCGGTGCGCTGGCTTCGGTGTCAGCGTCGCCGTTCACGTTCAGCGTGCGGAGCAGCTCGTTGATGTGGGCTGCATAGGCGGCACCGTCATCCTCCACGAAGATGAAGCGGGGAGCCTTGCGGATGTGCATTTTCTTGCTCACTTCAGTGCGCACATGGCCTGCCGCGCGGTTCAGTGCCTCGATGGCGGGCTTTGGGCCGTCCTCGCGGCCCATCACGCTCACATACACCTTGGCCACATCCAGATCAGGGGTCACATCCAAACGGGTGACGGTGAGCAGGCCGCCCTCCAGACGCGGGTCCTTCAGCCTGCCGATGATGGCAATGATCTCGCGCTTCATATCCTGCGCCAGACGGCCCATATTCTTCTGAGACATAGTATTTCTCCCTATAAAAGAAAACCCTCTCAGCCTCGCTTCGCTCGGCAGCTCTCCCGAGGGACGAGCTTTTTGCGTGGATACGGCAAACGTTCCGTTTCTCTGCAAACCTCCCACCTCGGGGGAGGTGGCATTGCGCCAGCAATGACGGAGAGGGTTATTTCAGATCTTAATCGCGGTACTCTTCCATCTTGAAGGCTTCGTACACGTCGCCTTCCTTGACGTCGGCAAACTTTGCCAGAGTAACGCCGCATTCGTAGCCCTCGGCCACTTCCTTGACGTCGTCCTTGAAGCGCTTCAGGGATGCGATCTCGTCCTCGGTGATCACGATGCCGTCACGCACCACGCGCACCTTGCTGTCGCGGGTGATCTTGCCGCTGGTCACACGGCAGCCTGCAACGGTGCCCACATTGGAGATCCTGTACACCTGACGCACCTGCAGCTCACCCAGAGACACCTCGCGGAACTTGGGAGCCAGCATGCCCTTCATAGCGTCGGTGACATCGTTGATGGCATCATAGATGACGCGGTACATACGCATTTCCACCTTGGTGGCAGCAGCTTCTTCCTTGGCCACATTGTCCGGGCGGACGTTGAAGCCGATGATGATGGCGTTGGAGGCATCGGCCAGATCCACGTCGGACTTGCTGATAGCGCCGACACCGGCGTGGATGACCCGCACACGCACCTCGTCGTTGGAGATCTTCTCCAGACTCTGCTTGACGGCCTCGGCAGAGCCCTGCACATCGGCCTTGACCACGATGGCCAGTTCCTTCATGTCGTTCTGAGCCATCTGGCTGAACAGGTTATCCAGAGTGACCTTCTGGAAGGAGGAGAACTGCTTTTCCTTGGCGGCAGCAACGCGCTGTTCGGCCAGCTCACGGGCCAGACGTTCGTCCTCAACAGCCTCGAACAGATCGCCTGCTTCGGGCACAGCGGTCAGGCCGGTGATCTCCACAGGGGTAGAGGGGCCGGCATCGCTCAGCAGCTGGCCCTTGTCGCTGCGCATGGTGCGCACGCGGCCCACAGCGGTACCGGCAATGATGACGTCGCCGGAGTGCAGGGTGCCGTTCTGCACCAGAATGGTGGCAATGGGGCCCTGGCCCTTGTCCAGACGGGCCTCGACGACCGCACCCTTGGCGCGGCGGTTGGGGTTTGCCTTCAGCTCCATGACCTCAGCTTCCAGAGCAATGCGCTCCAGCAGGTCGTTGATGCCCATGCCGGTCAGGGCAGACACCGGGATGCAGGCCACATCGCCGCCCCAGTCCTCGGTGATGATGCCGTACTTGGTCAGGCCTTCCATCACGCGCTCGGGGTTTGCGGTGGGCTTATCCATCTTGTTCATTGCCACGATAATCTTGACATTTGCAGCCTTGGCGTGGTTGATGGACTCGATGGTCTGGGGCATGATGCCGTCGTCGGCAGCAACCACCAGAACGGCGATATCGGTCATGTTGGCACCGCGGGCACGCATGGAGGTGAATGCCTCATGGCCCGGGGTATCCAGGAAGGTGATGAGGCTGTCGTTGACCTTGACCTGATATGCACCGATGGCCTGCGTGATGCCGCCGGCCTCGCCTGCGGTGACGTTGGTCTTGCGGATGGCGTCCAGAATACTGGTCTTGCCGTGGTCAACGTGGCCCATGACGCAGACAACCGGGGGACGCTCCACCAGATCCTCCTGCGAATCCTCTTCCTGCGTGAACAGGCGCTCCTCGATGGTCACATGCACCTCGTGCTCGACCTTTGCGTGGAACTCCTCTGCCAGCAGAGAAGCGGTATCAAAATCGATCACATCGTTGATGGCGTGCATCTCGCCCATCTGCATGAACTTGGCAATGACCTTGCCGGCCTGCTGCTTCAGGCGGGCAGCCAGCTCGCCCACGGTGATCTCGTCGGGGATCATCACCTTCAGCTGTGCGCTGCGGGCCTTTTCCAGCTGGATGCGCTGCAGACGCTCGAACTCGGTCTCGCGCTTGCCCTTCTGGAACTGCTGGCGCTGGCGCTGACCGCGCTGGGTGAACTTTTGCTTGTTGCCCTGCGGGGTGGGCTTGCGGCGGTTCTCGGTGTTCTTGGTGGAAGCCAGATCATCGTAACGGGCATCGAAGCGGTCCACGTTCATATCCACAGTGCGGGTATCCACGGTGACCTGATTGTCCTCGCGGCGCACGGACACAGCCTGTGCCGGAGCAGCGGATGCCTTGGCACCGGTCTCACGAGCCAGTTCGCTGAGAGAAACGGTCTTTTCCTCGCGCTTCTTGTGCTGCTCGTTCTTCTTTTCGTTATGCTTATTGCCGTTCTTATCCTGCTGGGCAGGCTCTGCCTTTTTGGCGGCAGGCTGCTCCGGCTTCTTTTCCGCCTTGGGAGCTTCGGGCTTTTTCTCGGCCTTCTTCTCGGCCTTCTTCTCGGCCTTCTTCTCAGTGGGCTTCGGCTCTTCCTTTGCGGCCTTGGCGCTGTTCAGGAATTCGTCCAGATTTGCCACGCTGTTATCCTTGCTGAACTTTTCCAGCAGGTAGTTCAGCTCGTTCTCTTCCAGATTGGAGCTGTTCTTCTTGCCGGTGCTGCCCATGGCGTTCAGCTCATCCAGGACCTTCTTGGCGGAAAGGTTCAGGTCCTTTGCAAAATCACTCACTTTATATTTTACGATCATTCGGTCATATCCTCCTCATTTTTGATTGCTCCGCAGTCCGACAGGCGGTCAAAGCAGAGCTTTGCGAGGTTGCGGTCAGTCACCGCGTAAACAGCCACAGGCTTGCGGCTGATATCGGCCAGTTTATCCTGCGTAAGCGGCATGGTGATCACATCCACCAGATCGCCCACAGAATAGTCGAGGCGCTGCACGGTCTTGGCGCTGGCATCGCTTGCCACCATCACCAGCCATGCCTTGCTCTTGACGCAGGCATCTTCCACGGCATCAAAGCCCATGGTCAGTGCGCCCGCCTTGCGGCACAGGCTCAGCGCCTGAAACAGCGCTTCCTCCGGCGGCAGCTTGGGCTTTGCGGGGGTGTTATTCTTCTTTGCCATTTGCTGCTGCCTCCTTTGCGGCTTCGGCCAGCTGTGCAGCCAGAGCCTCGTAAACTTCGGCGGGAACCGGCTGCTCAAAGCAGCGCTCCAGCGCCTTTTTCTTTTTTGCCTTGGTCAGGCAGTCGGGGTTCGGGCAGAGATACGCGCCGCGGCCCGGCTTTTTGCCGACCAGATCAATGCTGATCTCTCCGCTGGGTGCACGCACCACACGCACCAGCTCCTTTTTGGGGCGGCTGGTCATGCAGCCGATGCACTGGCGGGCAGGGATCTTTTTTTATGCCATCCGGTTTCCCTCCTTTGGCCATCTGCGCCGGAATTACTCGGCGTCGGTCTCGGCTTCCTTCTTCGGCTCTTCCTCGCCATAATAGCCGCTCTCGGGGCGGATATCAATGTTGTAGCCGGTCAGGCGTGCGCACAGGCGTGCGTTCTGGCCCTTGTTGCCAATGGCAAGGCTCAGCTGCTGGTCGGGCACGGTCACACGGCAGGAACGGGTCTCGCCGGGCAGCAGTTCCACCTTGACCACCTTGGCCGGGCTGAGTGCTGCGGAGATGAACTCGGAGATATCCTCGCTCCACTTCACAATGTCGATCTTTTCGCCGCCCAGCTTTTCCACAACAGCAGCCACACGGGCACCGTGCTCGCCGATGCAGGCGGAAACAGGGTTCACGTTGGGGTCCTTGCTCCAAACAGCCATCTTGGTGCGGGCACCGGCCTCGCGGCTGATGGCCTTGACCTCAACGGTGCCGTCATAGATCTCGGGCACTTCCAGCTCAAAGAGCCGCTTGACGAGACCGGGGTGGGTGCGGGAGATGAGCACCTGCGGGCCGCGGGTGGACTTGCGTACCTCGACGACATAGACCTTGATGCGGTCGCCCTCGGTGAGCTCTTCGCCCTTGATGCGCTCGGTGGCAGAGAGCATGGCCTCGGTGAATTCGCTGTTGGAGCTGATCTTGATGGACACGGCGCCGGTGCGCGGATCGATGCGCGTGACGACACCGGTGAGGATCTCGTGCTCCTTGGAGCCCCACTCGTCATAGATCATGCCGTGCTCGGCCTCCCGCAGGCCCTGGATGATGACCTGCTTGCCGTTTCCGGCGGCGATGCGGCCGAACTCCACGTTCTTCACGGGGATGTTCACCACGCCGCCCAGCTGATACTTGGCGGACATGGCCCGGGCGTCCTCCAGCGAGATCTGGGAGCCGGGGTTCTCCACCTCCTCCACGATCTCCTTCTGCACGTACATCCGCAGGTCCTTTTTCTCCTCGTTGACGTCCACGATGACGTTCTCCACGCCCTCGTGGTCCTTCTTATAGGCGGCGGTCAGGGCCTGGATGATCTTGCCCATCATGAAGTCCTGGGGAATACCGCGTTCCTTTTCCAGCAATTCCAGCGCGGCAAAGATTTCTTCGCATTTCATGGTATTTCTCCTATTCTATACTGTATCGTCAGAATTCCACACGCAGACGGACCAGGGCCAGCTCCGGCTTCTCGAACCGCAGAGGCTCCGCCCCGCCCATATCCAGCAGCACGGCCCCGTTGTCGTACCCCGCCAGCACACCGGCAAACTCCTTGCGCCCGTCCTTGGGCTTGTAGGTTTTCACCAGCACCGGGGAGCCCAGGAACCTTTCAAAGTCCGAGGGGCGCTTCAGGGGGCGCTCGGCCCCGGCGGAGGACACCTCAAAGGTATAGCTGCCCTCGATGGGGTCCGCCTGGTCCAGCAGGTCGCTGACCTTGCGGCTGACGGCCTCGCAGTCCAGAATGTCCACGCCGCCGTCCTTGTCCAGATACAGCCGCAGGTACCACTGTCCCGCCTCCCGGACGTACTCTACATCCCAGATGCGGCAGCCCTGCGCCTGCACCGCCGGCTCCGCCAGCGCCCATACGACCTCGGTGA
>ENA-OQNT01000263-OQNT01000263.1-human-gut-metagenome-genome-assembly--contig:-NODE-263-length-12932-cov-3.151816_pt1 | contig 12932 bp, 17 predicted proteins | sample MGYA00242634_ERZ504890 | MGnify/ENA primary metagenome ERZ504890 (study PRJEB26092, sample SAMD00036379) | human gut metagenome | host: Homo sapiens | study: EMG produced TPA metagenomics assembly of... | reverse complement strand
GGACCCTGCCGTTTTCGGAAGATAAGCTCCTGTTTTTCCAGTACTGCCAGAGCAGTTTTAACCGTCATCTGGCTTTTGTGGAGAACTTCTGCCAGTGCTTCAATCGTAAAGTAAATGAACACATGACTATCAATATCTGACCAGCCCTCATTTTTCTGGGAAAGCCTTGCCCGGTCGAGCAGGATAATATAAAGCATTTTGGCAGTTTCGTTTATTTCCATGTCCAGAAGAAAACGGGGAAACATCATATAAGATGGCAGGCTTGTGTCTGCTGTCAGAAAGTCCGTCATGTGTTCACCTCCAATCACAATGGTTTATTCTCCAAGAAAATCCCAGTCTATATCACGATCCGGCTGTTCTTTTTCAGGAGCTGGAAAGGGCATCCTGATGGGGGATTCCCTTTCCAACATGCCTGCAGTCAGCCCGGACAGAAAAATCGGCAATGACTGTTTCAGGCTGTGTTCTACTGCTTCTACAATCTGTTTCACAAAAAGTTCTTCCCGTTCCCTTGTTTCCAGATAGGGATCAGCCTGAGTGCGGTAGTAGCGGTCAAAATAATCGACCAGTGCAAGGGAGATTACCTGGCTGTAAGATTTAAAATTCTGTCTGTCCATCGTCTGTAAATATTCCCAGGCTCTCCGCTGCTGGTCTTTGTCCAGATTAAATCGCAGGTTTGTGTTGCGGATATGGTTCTGCATGGCTTATCCCCTCCTTTTCAGGCTCATATAAGCCAGAGATTCATAACCTTTGGCAGTGGCACAGATATCATCAAGGATGGTAACTCGTGATTTGTCATACGCTCCAAAGTTACGGATCAGGCATCCACCGCCTCCGACCACATACAGGCGCATCAGGCCAGGATTGTATTCATATTTGCGGAGCGTGGCAAAAATATCTGTGACATACTGTCTGGCAACAGCAGTAATACAATCCAGATAAGACGCTGAAATGTCAGCGGTTCCAAACCGCAGAATCTGCTCTACGGTAGATTCTTCAATCTTTACTCCGAAGTTGTCCAGAACAGCGTTTTTAGCGGCAATCATGCATTGGTTTACGCCAAACTTTTCTGTCCAGCACCGGCTTTCCTGTGCTTTCTTATTATTGATATACAGAATGTTCATGGTTCCGTTGCCGATATCTGCAAGAAGATTTGTCCCCTTGAAATCTCCAAGTCGGTTTACGATAGCCGGATATCCCTGCGGGTAAAGGCTGCATCCCACAAAACGGAGATGATACTCTTTGCTGTTAAATCGGTAATGGACTTCTGGATTCTGGAGCAGATAGGAACGGAAATCTTCTCTCTGGTTTCTGATCCATGTCAGAGGAAGCCCGGCAGCCAGATGAACGTCTGCTTCACGGATGGAAAAGACATTCAGTTCCCTTGCAATCGCCATGAGAGTTAGAAGATAATATTCTTCGTCCATAGCTTTATCTGGGATAAATTCTTTGTGTCCTTCGCCAATCCGGTAGTAAATGCCGTTATATTCCAGAATATTCCCGGTGAAGATGGGTTCTGTTTCATAGGCTTTGATTCCGGTTGGTGTGACGGTATTTGCTGTTTTCATGTTGCCGTAGCCGTGATCTACAGCAATGATTTTTGTGTTTCTGAGTTCTCGCATAAAAAACACCTCCATTTTCGTATTGATTAATTCAGCAGGCTGTACCGGTGTGGTACTGCTTTGCTGTGAGATAAGCATACGAAAGTTGGAGGAAAAAGACATTGAGGGAAAATTGAGTTGGAATTGAAAAATAGGATATAATTTTGTAAAATAGAGCAATTTCTTTAGTTTTTTATAGCCCTGCATTTTTTTGTTATAAACGTTCATTAAATGTTGACATGTTATTATATAAATGGTAAAATTGTACAATAAAATGTGGAAAGTTGGATGGAATTTATTGAATTATAATAAAACTAATCGTACTTAACTGGCGGCTTATGTATTTGTAGAACTTAGAATAATAGAAAATTTAAAATATTATCAATTTTTACAGCTGTTGCAATGCTTTCAGTAGGAACAACAGTTTTTGCAAGTCCTTAACTGTTGTTTGATAAGGAGTGTAGTTTTATACAAATAGTGATATTATTGCAAAAAACTAGGATTTTATAAAAATAAAAAATCAAGTCTATAGCTGTTTGAAGTGAGGAGAAAAGCGTATGAGAAATGTGTTGGCAACGGACATAAAAAACAATATTCGAAGCATTCGCTTTATTTTGGGGATTTTTCTAATCGTTTCGGCTACCCTGATGTCTGAGCATGAGATGTTGCAGAAGATCATAAATGCAGGCGGATCTGCAGAAGGACCAGGCTGGTTCGTAGCATACACCTATTGTATGAACAGCGTTAATATGCTTCTGTTTGTTCCCATTGCTGTTGCTTTTGCGGGTGGAGAGAATACGGAGGCTGAGCTGCACAGTCGTTTTTTTCTGTTCAGTTATATCCGTTCAGGGAGAAAACAGTATCTCGTAGGAAAAGCAGCAGGATTGTTGGTCTCCGGAGGTTTGACAGCTTTTTTAGCCATGGTGTTCCTTCTTGTAATCTGTATACTGAGGTTCGGTCAGTATCCTTCTCTGATTGACGGAAATTATGAGATGGCAGTGCTTGTGGGCAGAACGGCGGTAAGCTTTCTGAGATTGTTTTTAAATGGCGCTTTTTGGGCGCTAATTGGCGGTACGTCGGCTGTCATAACAAAAAATCGCTATATGTCCTATGCCGTTCCTTTTATTCTTTATTATGTCCTGACCGTATTTCAGGAGCGTTACTATCAAAAAGCATTCTTTCTGAGTCCCCGCTATTGGGCGGCGTCTATTTACTACAATGATATCTTCTGCATTGCTATATTAGCGGTTGGAAGTTTTTTAACGGCACTGATCTTTATGTGCGCAATAGAAAGAAGGTTGCGGTATGCGTGATATTAAACAGGCTTTTTGGATTGCAGGCCAGAATTTCTATGGATGGAAAAAAAGTCCGAGGATCTGGATGACCTTTATTTTGGCAGCTATATTATGTCTGATGCTGTCGGATCAGATTATTTCCCATGCGATAAAATATGAGACAATCCTTCAGGTATTCGAGCCGTTTATTTGGACATATGGGGATGCATCCTCTGTTATGCTGTCCTCCCTGCTTTTAATCCTGCTCTTTGCGGACATGCCATTTATCAGTCAGGCAACTCCGTATTGGCTTGTACGCACAAAACGGAAGATATGGCTTGCGGGTCAGATTATCTATGTGATCCTGGCGACTGTGATCTATAATATTTTTTTGGCTGTGATGCTTGGAATTATGGGAGCTCCCTTTTCCTTTACGGGAAATGTGTGGAGCGAAACAGCGGCAATGTTGGGCTATGGCGGTGGGGAGAGCATAACCGTTCCTGTTTCCATAAAAACAATGGAAAGCTCAACTCCTTATATGTGCGCAGCAATAGTGTTTGGACTTGTACTTTTATATACTCTTTTTATCGCAGTTCTCATGTTGTTTTTAAATCTGGCTGCGGGAAATATGGCAGGGGTGATCGGTGCTTTTGCAGTCAGTCTGTATGGGCTCCTGCTGAACCCAGATGTTTTCCGGAAACTGTTTCATTTTACAGAAAGTCAGGAATATAGGGCGAACGTGTTCTGCGGCTGGCTGTCTCCGTTGAACCAAGCTACCTTTCCCATGCACAGCTTTGGTTATGATTACCTGCCAGGGATCGGGATGAGCATGTTCATATTTGCAATATTAATCATAGCGCTGATCGGCTTGTCAGCCGTCCGAATTAAGGGCTATAATTTCTCTTTTACGCAGACAAACGAATAAATGGAGGGCAAAATGGAATATGCAATCAGGTTGAAGGGACTGACAAAATCCTTTCAAAAAGAAAAAGTATTAAAGAACATTACCCATGATTTTGAAAAAGGGAAGATTCATGGGATTATGGGGTTTAACGGTTCAGGGAAAACCGTAATGTTTAAATGCATCTGTGGATTTTTACAACCTGAGAGCGGCACAGTGCTCGTAGGGGGAAAACAGATCGGGAAGGAGCTGGACTTTCCAGATTCCGTAGGCATTATCATTGAAAACCCTGGCTTCTTTCTGGATCTCAGCGGTTTTGCGAATTTAAAGAGACTGGCGTCTCTGAAACACCGTATTTCCGATGACGATGTGAGGGCGACGATGCGTGCCCTAGGGCTTGATCCTCTGTCTAAAAAGAAGGTAGGACAGTATTCTCTTGGAATGCGTGAACGTCTTGGTATCGCACAGGCAATCATGGAAGATCCGGAGCTTTTGATATTGGACGAGCCTTTTAATGGTCTGGACAAGCAGGGGGCAGGAGAGGTCTGCGAGCTTTTGCGGGGATTAAAGGAACGAGGGAAGACTATTCTTATCGCAGCACATAACATGCTGGAGATCGAATGGCTCTGCGATACGATCTGTGAGATGGATGCAGGTGTCCTGACGCAGATAAAATAAAAATACGGGGGAAAGAATATGGGAAAGGTATTAATTAATGCATCAAACACCATGCAGAATATTTTATGATCGTTCTTTGGATTCTGTAGTTATGGTGAATGATGAAGAATATCAGATATTAAAAACTGTAGGAAAAGACAAAATTGGTTCCTGATGGAGTGTTAAGACGGTTTGTGAAAAGCGGATTATTGCGTGAGACTGCGATAGAAGAAATTGAGCATCCTGAGACAGAAAACTTACATTTGTTGGCAGAACATTATATGGGCAATCTGATTTTGCAGGTAACTCAGCAGTGTAATTTGAGATGCAAATATTGTGCATATTCTGGAAACTACTATAATCGTTCCCATACGTCAAATAGGATGGATTTCGAGACAGCCAAAAAAGCAATAGACTTTTATTTGAAAAGAAGCGAAAAAGCGGATCAACTTGCATTATCATTTTATGGGGGTGAGCCTCTTCTGGAATTTGAATTGATTAAGAAATGTGTTTCCTATATTTTACAACGTAAAGGGGATAAAAAAATTCTTTTTACTATGACGACTAATGGGACTTTAATGACAGAAGATGTCATAGAATTTTTGGTAAAATATGAGTTTAATCTTATGATTAGCCTTGATGGTGATAAGAAAAGTCACGATATAAATCGAAGATTTAAAACAGGAAAAGGTTCATTTGACATTATTTTAGAAAATTTGAGTAGACTGAAAGCTTACAATGAAGAGTACTATTCAAAAGTTTTGTTTAATTGTGTTATTAGTTCTTCATCAGATCTTGAAATATATATCGATTTTATTCGGAAGAAGAGCTGTTTGAAGCAGGGACAGTGAATTTCAATTATGTAAATCCAGTTGGTTTAAAAGATGAGACATTGTCGCGCATAACACAAAAAAATTTCAGAGTACATCGACTAGCATATATAAAGATGATTTTATCTGTATTAGAGAAGCGAAAATGGGATGCACAAAGTCGATTGTTGCGAAGAGAACTGCAAGATATTGAGTTATTATATGAACAGCTACATAGTCATGTTGCTGAAAGGCAAAAAAACACATCATGGTGGTCCATGCATTCCTGCAGTTAGAAGACTATTTGTGGATACAAAAGGTGAATTTTTTCCATGTGAAAGAGTTTCGGAAGAAGATTCAGAAATGTGCATCGGAAGTTTGGATTCGGGATTTGATTTTGATAAAATGAGTTTCCTACTTAACCATGGTAAGATGATTAAAGAAAAATGTTTAGGATGTTGGAATTTGAGAATGTGTGCATATTGTTTGGCGCAAAATTCCAAAAGATAATCAGATATTAACAGAAAATATGTTGCTACAGCAATATGAAAACTCAAAAGAAAGTACACTTTTATTGCTATATAAATTGTGTATACTTGTTGAGTTTGGATATAAAGGAAATGAAAATTTGCAAGTATTAAAATAAAGGAGTGCATATGGAAAAATTAGTTGTGTTTCCATTAAATAATGACACAGAAATACTTATCAAGGGATTGAAAGAAAACAAATTATATCAGGTGGTTGCGGTATCCAGCTATATAGAAGATAGGAGTAGGCTTGAACTATTACAAAAGAAGAGTTCGATATATTGTAGTACAGAATTTGAAGAATGTCTTACTCGAGCTGATGCTATTGTTTTTCAGAAAATACAATGGGATATAGTTATGACGGATACCAAAAAAAGAGTGCAAATGGCATTAGACTCAGGGAAAAAGATTTATGCTGGTTTAGCACTGCTAGATAAGATTCAAATTGACAGAGATAAAGTATGTATATTACAGGAAAGTGAATTGTCAGATGAAGTTGTTTCGCCAAATAAAAAAGAAATAGATATTCCGGTAATATCAGTCATGGGATTGGGCGAAAATTGCGATAAATTCCAATTGCAAGTGAAGATTAAAAAGGTGATTGAAAAACAGGGGTATCGTGTACTGGCACTTTGCTCTAACGTTCTCGGTGGATTTTTAGGAATGGAAAATCTTCCTGGCTTTCTATATTCAAAATTCATGTCTTATCCAGAAAAGATTATTGCTTTAAATCATTGGATACATACAAAAGTAAAACAACAGGAGTACGATGTGATTCTTGTGGGTTGCCCTGGTGGTGTTTCGGAATTTGAAAAATATGAAACAAATTATTTTGGCGAGTTACCTCTGATTATTTCAAACGCATTGGAGGTAGATATATAATTTGCCGATTATAAAATTGCTGGATGATATAAAAGTGGATGAGTTTAATTTGCAAACAATATGCGATAAATTAAATCACATACGAAAAGTAGCATTTTGAATTAGTTTATTCTATATCCGGAAATTATAATATGAAATATCATATATCCGTTTCTCTTGGCACCAATGAAGCGGAAATATTGATATTATTTTAACAGAAAGGAGGAGAACCGTATGAAGAAACTCAACAAAAATATGAAGAAAAACAGGAACACGATTGAGTCTTTTGGGTGCGTTTGTGGATGTGGTTGCCCATGTTCATATTGTGCTGCGACTTGGTTATCTCAGCATAATGCGGATGCTTCAAGAGTGGTTATTAGTAATGACAATAGCGTAATGTACTAACAAGTTATAGTTACTAGTACATAGAACAGACTGCCTTATACATTAAAATAAATAAGGTAGTCTGTTTCTAAAAAATATACGAAAACGTTAATAGTGTCAGGAAGGTATTTATAAGTTAAAGAGTTTATAATTGAAGTTTCGTGAAAAAGCGACAATTCTATAAGATATATGGAGGAAAAATGAAAAAAAGTGTTCTAGCAATTATGGTAGGTGCGTTGTGTATTATTCTTTCCAGCTGTCAGGAAACACCAGAGGAGAGTTCGGTAGTCAGCAAAGTGGATGGGATTAGCGAGGCGGCTGTCTGTGAACCTCTTAAAAAAGGAGAAAAGAGAGAGACAAATGTTCCAACGCATTGGAAATTTGAAGAAAGAAAAGCAACGACCGTGTGGTTATCCAGGCAGATATTAAGTTGGCCGAACAAAGCATTGGCAATCTTCCAGTCATAGAGATGCAAAATCACGAGTTAACGCAGGAAGAACTGAATGGATTGATTGATTATTTTACGGACGGTGAGGAACTATATATGCCACAGATGGTGACAAAGGATGCGTATCAGGAAGTGTTAGACAGGATTTCCAGCAAGGAAGGAAGTTACTTGCAATCAGCATATTCTACATCGATTGCAGGGATTCAAAACGCAACCCGAGAGGGGATGGAGCTTGCACCGGATGAAGCGTCTGCACCGGAAAAGATGGAGATAAAATTTCAAAAAAAAACAGAGGATCACGGTGTGGAAGCGGCACGGAGTTGGATGAGTACTGAATTGGAAAACACAGATACAGAGGATTATTTTACTGCAGATGTGGGCGAGGACAGGAAGGCATATATAGAAGCAGAGCGGTATAATCAGGAAATTGACAATGACAGTAGTTTTCTCTGGATGGAGGGTTCTAATTTTATAGAAGAAGAAACAATAGAAACTGAGGAAATGCAGAGTGAGTATTACAGTAGCTTTGGCATGGATACCAACGGCTATACAGAGAAATTTCATGAACTGGCAGATGCGTATCGAAAGTGCATGGACAAGATCACCTTTACAGAGGAAGATGGAAAGGAACAGGCAGAACAAGTTTTAGAGGATTTAGGTATCGATGGAATGGGCCTTGTAGATTCTGATCGTACCGTGTGGTTCCCGAATGGCGCATGTTCAGAGCGCAATGGTCTGGGACTTGGTAGTGATGCTTTGTGGCAGGGAGATCTGGATAGAGGATTACCGGGATATCTGTATTGTTTTTCGAAAAGTGTAGAGGGTATTACTTCAGTTCCTGATGGCGTGGTTGCGGAAGAAACAGTGGATAGTTATGTGCCTCCGTTCCAGGTAGAAACAATCTCTATTCTGATAACAGAGGAAGGAATTAAATATTTTAAATGGGATGGGATATCGGAAGAAGTCTGTACGGTGAACGGAAAATACAAAGCTTCTGCCTTTTGAAAAAAATACAGGCAAAGCTGACAGATCAGTATTTTTTATTGGTATTCCGGAAAAGGCCAGTCTGCCAACGACACTACCGCACTGGAGTATGATGTGGTAAACGCAAAATTGCAGTATACTTATACCACAGCCTATCAGGAGCCGAAACACGCATGGTTGGTTCCAGCATGGATTTTTACTGTCAGGGAAAGTATTGGTGGAAATTCTCTACAGGAGCTTTCTTATGTGATCAATGCTTATGATGGCAGTGTGATTGGAGAAGCATATTAGGGTTCAGCGACACTTGAATTTTTATTGACCATAGAATTACAAGGTTTATCATGAGAATAATAAATATGCGATATTTGGCTTGGATATATAACAGGTAAGAATAGGAATAGTGCAAATGATTAAGCTCGCATTGATTGATAACGGTATACCTTATCATATGAGAAATAACAGGAATCAAAGGATTGTTCATAAATCTTTTTTGGCTTCTAAATGCGATCCAAGTGAGTATAAAGACGATAAATCATTCCATGGCGCTGTATGCGTCGGAATTATCACAAGCATATGTAGTGATATAGAATTATGGGACTTGAATGTGACTGACTCTGCAGGAACAACACAGATCACAGTTTTGCTGGAAGCTTTGGAATGGTGTATTCAAAATAAAATAAAGTTAATTCACATGAGTCTTGGAACAATCAATTATTTTGATATTAAACCCTTATGGATTCAAATAAAAAGATTACTTGATGCTGATGCGATTATAGTAGCAGCATATCATAACAGAAATATAAAGACTTATCCAGCTGCATATCCAGGTGTTTTTGGTGTCAGGCAGGATCGTTATGGTCTTTTGGGAAATGGTCAAATTCTGTTTCAAGAACAAAAAGGTTATAATATTGAGAATTCTATTATAGCAAATTTTTCGTGGAATGGGATCGTAAATCAAGCCAATAGTTATGCGGCTCCTGTTGTCACTGGACATATTGCTACATATTTAAACAGAAAGCCCACAGCAGGATTTGATGATGTTATGGACTTTTTGATGACTATAGCAACGCATAAATCTGATTATCCGGATATACTAGAAAATGTAATAAGGGATAAAACCAATATAGAGATACCGGTAATTGCCGGTATTGATTTAGATTACGAGGAAATGATACAGCTAAAAGTGATGTTTAGTCAGAACGGTTATTACGCAATAAATCTGCAGAAAAATCCTTTAGATGAAAATGTAATTCCTTTAGAATATTATGACGATTCCAATGAGTCATTGAACGATATCCTTTATACAGTATATATAGCTTATGAACCTGATATTATTCTTTTGAATCAAGAGGAAGAAATATTTGAAAGTAGTAAGGCATGCTAGATGAATATAGTACTGTCAGTGTTGTAGTAATAGACACGGTTGTAAATGCGTTATTATATATATTAAGTGGGCTTTTTATAATAAAAGGAGAATTCACTATAGGCGGAGCATTTGCTTTTATTACATATAGTGCATATGTTGTAAATCCAATTTCAGCATTGATAAACATTAAATATTATTTTGCGCAAATTGAGCCATCGGCAAAACGTCTTTTTGAGTTATGGGGACAACCGGAAGAATTGGAAATGAAATTATGTGAAATGAAACCTGAGAAAATTTATCAAGATAGGGATATGGTTTTTGAAGTAAAAAATCTTGTCTTTGGTTATGAACCAGGACACCCTATTTTAAATGGTATTTCACTATGTGTAAAAAAAGGGGAACGAATTGCGATCGTAGGAGAAAATGGAAGTGGCAAATCAACACTTTTGAACCTTTTGGCGGGATTCTACCGGCCACAAAAAGGAATAATAAAATTGTATGGAGCTCCTGTGGAATTGATGGATATACAAGATATGAGAAATAGAATTGCGGTTATAAGCCAAAGGCCATATCTATTCCAAGGGACTATAGAGGAGAATGTTAATATCGATGGAAAGGCGTCAAGAGATGCAGTTGTTGAAGCATGTAGAAAAAGTGGTGCTTTAGGTTTTATTGAAAAATTGGATCATGGATTTGGACAAAAAATTGGACAAGATGGTGCAAAACTTTCTGGAGGAGAAAGACAAAAGATAGCTGTAGCTAGGGCTCTGCTGAAAAATGCAGACATTTTACTTATGGATGAGGCTACAGAAGGATTTGATGTTGAATCAAATGAAGCTTTACGTGAGTTATTACATAGTGAATTAAAAAATAAGACTATCGTTTTTATTACGCATAAGTATAAAGAACTGGAAAGTGTTGATAAAGTATATCGCCTTTCAAAAGGAATTTTAGAATTGGTGCGGAGTTAGAGATATAAATTTCTAATAGAACTGAGCCACTATGCATTTGACATATTGTATCAAACAGTAGGTTGATGACGAGATGATTGTAATGTATCGCAGATTGAACAAGCAGAGGAGCATATTTACAAGTTCTCAGGCATTGATGAAGGCAATATACCTAGACTATAAAAAATTTGAGATAGGAGGAGCGAAAAGTGTCAAAAAAAGAAAAGTGATCCTTATGTAAACGCTCCATGTCTAAGAAAAAATGGAAATGGACAAGCGCCTAGTCTTGGAGTGTATCTCAAAACTAGGCGTTTACATTATTGAGGCAATATATTTTACAAGTGTTTGTAGGAACCGTTAGTGCTTGGTGAGAAGAATACTTTTTGCCAGAGCAATTCCAGCTTGTGGATACAATTCTTGAATTGCTTGATATTTTTCTTCAATCAATTCGGGTTCGTCTGCCCATATATCCTCATAAATTTTCAAGGCTTTTTTAAAATGGGTTTTCGCTTGCGAAATATTTGCAGTGATCAGGCAGATACTTCCAAGGGATTCCTGTACCTGGGCATAATCCAAACAGTGGTTTGAATTATATTCTTTGATAATCTGTGCTAATTTCTGAAGAGCAGACAGGGCAAGGTCAGGTTCTTGTATTTCAATTAAGAGGACAGCATAATTATTAATCTGAGGAATACTGTCATTAGTATAAAGAAGCTGGTATTGTTGTAAAAGAGAGATACCCATTTTCATGTGCCTTTTAGCGAGATCAAGTTGTCCGTTGATTCGGTAAAGCCCTCCAAGATTGGAATGGAGGTTGGAAACCAGGTGGGCATTTTCTTTTGTGGTTTCTTTTATTTGAGCAAGTGCTTCTTTTTCTAATTTTATCGCTTTTTCTGTTTTGGGTTCCAGAGTTGCCTGATAATCCAATAGTAAGGCACGGTCAGATGCAGTCCCGTAAGTATTTGCTTTTATAAAATGCTGTAGTTCCTGGATGATTTTTTTCATACCCTTTTGATAGTGGTACTTCTCCATATATGGAAAAACATCTTCTAAAAATAACAGGTATTGGGGAATATCGTCCTTTTCAATGAAAAGCATGATGTTTTCTACTGTTTGAAATAATTTTTTATAATAGCTAACTTCAATGCCATGCATCAAACATATTTTTTGCAGAGAATCCAATAACGTGTGGCAGCTTGTAATAGAAGGTGCGGTCTCGGAAACGGCAATTTCCTGAATCAGTGGATGTAGAGAAATAGTATGCCGGAGACTTGACTGTACAAAACCTGTCTCGATCAGATCATTCACGTCATTTAAAGTAGGCAGCTCCAGCCATTTGGAAAATATACGGGCAGAAATACCAGATGAAGGCATAAAACACATATTGCACATAATATCCTGCTGTTTCCGTGATAAGGAGTATAACGAAAACAGGGTATGGATATGGTTGTAATAGGTGGCTTTTTTGCTCTGACCATCTTTCATTACTTTAATCTTATCTTCATTATGAAGAGAAGCCTTTTCCTCTTGAAGTTTTATCAATAATTGCTCTGGAGTTAAAATTCCATTTTCCAGAAGTTTGGCTGCCAGTTCGACAGCAAAAGTATGGTAGTGTACAGTTTCTATGATTTTTTCTACGATTGCCCGGTTTTCCTCTGCTTCTGAATAAAATACAGATGTCAGTTGAAAAAGAGTGGGTATATCTTTCAGTTCTTTTAATTGAAAACTACAGTATTCAGACAGTTGGCTTCTGGTTGTAAATAAAACCCGGCAACGGTATTTTAATACGACTGACAGGCAACTGTCCTGTGTGGATGTGACATTAAAATTGTCTATGATCAGCAGTGTATCAGATTTCAAAGAGCGTAAGAAACGGTTATGTCTTTGAAACCGTTCCTGTTCGCTGATTTCTGGTGGATCATCAATAAAATCCATGTCTACAATATCTTGATATAGATTACCGGTGTATTCCATATAGAGAATATTGGTGTACTGTTTTCTGTATTGCTTTGCATAGGCTTTAGCAAGCTCGCTTTTTCCAATTCCGGCATTCCATAAAGAAATATATGTCGGTTCTCTTCAAACAAAGTATGGAGTTCATCCAGTTCTTCTTCTCTTCCTAGAAAATGACGGCATGGTTTGGACTTCGCTGTCCATATGTAATCCAGAACAA
>ENA-OQNT01000260-OQNT01000260.1-human-gut-metagenome-genome-assembly--contig:-NODE-260-length-12998-cov-2.253360_pt1 | contig 12998 bp, 14 predicted proteins | sample MGYA00242634_ERZ504890 | MGnify/ENA primary metagenome ERZ504890 (study PRJEB26092, sample SAMD00036379) | human gut metagenome | host: Homo sapiens | study: EMG produced TPA metagenomics assembly of... | reverse complement strand
ACATACTGTTTTGTTTCATGGCGAATCCTCACTTTCATTTCTTGTTTACTGCCAGGTGTCTTTAACCATAAAAACAATAAACTTTGTTAATATTATACACCTTTCGAAAAAGAAAATCCAGTTTTTTGTGCAAAAAAACGTTATTTTTATATTGGGAAATTAGACGGATTTGGGAAAATTGATGGATGATCTGTCGAAAAAAAGAAACGCTTAAGAAGGTTCCGGGATGCTGAAAAAACAGTAACACTGAAAATAGCCGGATTTCGGATACATCGGCGAAGATTCTTGCGGAAAATGTGAAAGCAGTGTATTCTGTAAAAAAAGTCCGGAATACAGCGGAGAAAGGATATCGATATCAGACAGGGAGAAGACAGGATGAAAGAAGAAAGAATTTCCAACTATGTAAAACTATGTGAAGAGTGGGCACAACGCTTTTTGAAGATGGATCAGGCAGATCTGCATAAACGGGTGCCGGAACTGAAGGAAGAAAACGGGTTTCTCACGATCATTCATTTCGGAAGAAGATATGGGGTGAGTCTGGAAGACGGCAGTATCCGGAGCCTGGATGGACAGAGAGAACCGGATACTACGGAGATGCTGAATATTTATACGCTTCTGGGGTATGCGAAAGAGGGGGCTTTTATTATGGATAAGTGGGTCCCTTTTGCAGATCTCAGGAATGCAAGACCATTTGCGCCGGCGTATCAGATCGGAGAGACGGATGTGTTCAGTGCTACATTTTCCGGCCATGAAAAGGAATTGAGGGAGGCGTTTCAGAAGCTTGACGGCAGGGAACTGCCCCAGGGTGATGTGGGATATGAGATCAGGGCCTTTGACTGTATGCCTATGAGATTCTTTTTCTGGGAACGGGACGAGGAGTTTGAAGCACAGGGAAATATCCTGTTTGATTACAGTGCCACAGATTTCAATCATGTGGAGAGTGCGGTATCCATAGCAGATTCCGGAATCAAAAGGCTTGCGGAGCTTGCCGGGGTTCCGCTCAGGGGGAAATCTTTTCAGATGCGCTGATAACCGAAATATAATAAAACCAATATGAAAAATAAATAATACGAAAGATAATTGCAGTTATCAGAAAAATCGTATATAATGAAGGAATATTTAAGGATTTTGAGACAGTAACTGTCACGAAGGATCTATGAGAAATTTACGAATCCGGAGGTGATGCTCGTGGGGAAAAATGCATCGGGAATGTATGTCATAGATGAGGATTATAAGATTATCAGCTATAACCTGGCAGCACGTGAGATCTATCCGCAGCTGAAGAGGGGCGAGAAATGCTATCACTGTCTGAGAAACAGAGAAACTCCCTGTGAGATCTGTCCGGTCGTTAACGGGATCAAAGGTCCGAAGAATTATCTGGAACCGGGACGGAATATCCTGCGTTCGGTTGATGCTGTGGAGATTCCGCTGGAATCCGGCGGGACAGGACATGCCCTTGTTTTTTCGGATACAGAGACGAATGATGAGATCAGCAGCGGAATGATGGAGAATCCGCTTCTTATGGGGATCATTAATGTTCTCGGAAAAAATTTTATCAATATCTACTCTGTTGACAGAGAGACTCATAAGGTCCAGGTATGCCGCTTCCAGGGGCAGAGTGGAGCTTATGGGGAGGAGGGACTTCGCAGGGATGAATCCTATGAGAAGATCATGGATATTTATATTGAGAGCAGTGTTGCGGCAGAGGACAGGATCCGGATGCATCAGATGATGGATTTTGAGAAGATATGCCAACGTCTTACAAGGATTCCCCAGTTGATGGTACATTATCGTGTACGTCGAAGCAACGGGAGGATTGAATATTTCTATGTGAAATGTGCCAGGGTAGGAACGGCTGAGGATTTTCAGACCGTGGTGTTTGCTTTTGCCAATGAGGATATGGATGTACGGTACAGTGAGATGGAGGCCATACTGGAACCAGGAGGAACAGCATCCGGAAGAAAACTTCTTATTGTAGTGAATGACGAGACGAATCGGAAAGCGCTTACAGAACATCTGGAGGGCAGTTTTGAGGTTATCACTGCGATGAATGAAGCAGAGGGGATGAAGCGTCTGTCTGAGAATTACAAAACCCTTTCTGCAATTCTTCTTGATATGAGTGTGCCGGTATGTGATGAATTTCAGTTTCTGGAGCTGATCCGTGATGATGTGATGCTGACCTCTGTGCCTGTGATCATCATAACCGGAAGTAACCGGTTGGAGGATGAGGTGCGATGTCTGGAACTGGGAGCAGTGGATTTTGTACGGAAACCGTATAATGTCCGTATATTAAAAAGTAAGATCAACAATGTGATCAAGCTGAGAGAGTCCGTGATGGTACTCTCAGCTCTGGAATATGATGATCTTACAGGGCTTTATATCAGACAGGCCTTTTTCCATCATGCAAAGACGCTAATGCGCTTTAATACGAATCAGGATTTTCATGTGGTGGTGGCAGATATAAAGAACTTTAAATGGATCAACGGAACCTATGGAGAGAAGACCGGTGATCAGGTTCTTACCTATCTGGGAGATACGTATAGAAATCAGGTTCGCTACGGGACGGTGGGCAGATATGGAGGAGACCAGTTTGTAGCCATCATATATGGAAAGAAAGAGATCCGTATGGCAGATATGGAGAAATTTATCCACAGGGTCGAGAGTGGAGCACCGATTCCTAATCTGGTGGTCAACTATGGGGTCTATGAGAATGTGGATAAGACACTGCCTTTTACCCTGATCTGTGACAGGGCTTTTCTGGCCATGAAGAGTATCCGGGATGACTATGAGCACCAGATCGCTTTTTATGATGATGAGATGAGACAGAGGCATATCCGTAACGGACAGATGGAGAATGCTTTCGAGGAGGCTATACGCAATGAAGAATTCGTAGTCTACCTGCAGCCGAAATACAGTGTGGAGACAGAAGAGATCGTTGGGGCGGAGGCACTGGTGCGCTGGAAGAGAGCGGAAGGAACTATGGTTTCGCCGGGAGAATTTATCCCTCTTTTTGAGAAGGATGGTCTGATCGTACGCCTTGATGAATATGTTTTCCGAAAGGTATGCAGCATCCAGGGGGAACGTATAAGATCAGGGAAAAAGATACTACCGATTTCGGTGAATCTGTCACGTGCCAGTATCCATTACGATAATATGATCTGTCGTTATGTGAAAATCGTGGAAGAAAATGGCATTCCGTTTTCTTCTGTTCCCATTGAATTGACAGAAACTGCTACGTTGTATAATGATCGGATCAGTAAGCTCATAGAGAAGATGGTGGATGCAGGATTCGAGCTGCATATGGATGATTTTGGCTCCGGCTATTCATCTATGACAAGCCTGAACCAGTTGCCATTCGATACTCTGAAGCTGGATAAAAGTCTGATCGATTACATAGAGAATTTTCGTGGGCAGCAGGTGATCCGTCATACCATTTCGCTGGCACACAGCCTTGGAATGAAGGTTCTTGCCGAGGGCGTGGAGAAAGCAAAACAGGTGGAGATCCTGCGAACAAAATGATAATATTATATAAAACAACCTGAAGATATTATCAAAACGATAATAATGGCGGCGGTGAGGGCACATGTATATGTACTTATATGCTTTATAAGGAATCCGCGCCTTTGTGGATTCCCTCATGAAAGCAGAAAGTTGAATGTGAAAAGGAGAAAAAATTATGGACAAAAACAAGAAAAAGACACTTATAGTAGTTGACATGCAGAATGATTTCATCGATGGGGCACTCGGCACAAAGGAGGCTGCAGCCATCGTGGAGAATGTGAAAGCAAAGATAAGAGAGTATGCTGACCGCGGGGATGAGATCATCTTCACGAGGGATACGCATTATGAGGATTACATGGAGACAAACGAAGGTCGTCATCTCCCGGTTCCGCATTGTATAGAGGAAACTGAGGGCTGGGAGATCGCAGCTGGTCTTGAAGTCCCGGGAGCTATATACATCAACAAGACCAGCTTTGGATATACAGGATGGGGAGACTTCGACCTTCAGGATGTTGAGATGGTAGGTCTTTGTACGGATATATGTGTCGTGTCGAATGCTCTGATCATCAAGGCTCTGTACCCGGAGATAAATGTCAAGGTCGATGCGAAGTGCTGTGCCGGGGTGACGCCGGAGAGCCATGAGGCTGCGCTCGCCACCATGGCGATGTGTCAGGTGGACATAATCAGATAACGGCGGAAATATAAAGGAGGATGAAGCATACGTATGAAGACATATGAGATGAGTGACGAAGAGAAGGAATTCCTTGCCGGATATGACCTGACAAAATATGACAGGCCATCTGTTGCCGCGGATGTGGTTGTATTTTCAGTTATGAAGGATGACGAGTGCGAGGATGTAAGAAGACTTCAGGAGAAGAAGCTCAAGATACTACTGATAAGAAGAGGTGGATTCCCATATAAAGGAAGCTGGGCTATGCCCGGTGGGTTCTGCAGAAAAGGTGAGGATGTCATAGATTCGGCCAGAAGAGAGCTTTGCGAAGAGACCGGTATAGGAGATGCATATGTAAAGCTTGTCGGAGTGTATGGCGAGCCGGGCAGAGACCCGAGAGGCTGGGTCATATCATCAACTTATATGGCACTTATGAACGCCGGAGCCTGTAGCCTTAAGGCAGGAGATGATGCACAGGATGCAAGATGGTTTACGGTTGAACTGACAGAGGTGTCAGGCACAGGCGAAGAAATTGCGCAAAATGAAGTTGAAGCTTCATATAAAGTCCAAAACGGGAAAAGATACAGGCTGGTTCTCAAGAATGCAGACTCTGATATAAAACTTACGGCAGTGCTGCGAAAAACAGATATGAGCTCATGCGGACGAAGCTCGGACAGCTACGACATAGAGGAATGTGAAGGACTGGCATTTGACCACGCAAGAATCATAACAGAGGCGGTGCTAGGACTGCGGGAGGATGTCAGGAGAGATATGAAGCTGGCATTTGACCTGCTGCCGGATAGATTTACACTCACTGAGCTTCAGAATGTATATGAACAGATATGGGACATGGAACTTACCACACCTAACTTCAGAAGAAAGATTGTGGAATATGTTGAGGAGACTGATGCATATCAGTCCGGTGAGAGATACAGACCTGCCAAACTGTTCACACGAAGGAATGATGCAAGGAAGTAGAGACTATAGTGTAGTGGATTGATGTTTAAAAGGGAGGAATGAATAGATGACATTTAAGAAATTTATAAAAAATGAGATAGAGGGCTGGAAGAAGCTGGAGGTCACCTGGCTGCTTATCGCATGTGCAGTCATCGTGGGGCTGTCCATATATTGGGATGATACGGTTATGGGGATCATATCGTCCACCACAGGCGTGGTCTGTGTAGTGTGCACGGGAAAAGGAAAGTTGTCAGCGTACATATTCGGTCTTGTGAATACTGTGCTTTACGCGGTTATATCGTATAAGGCTGCACTGTACGGAGAGACGATGCTCAATGCGCTATATTATGTGCCTATGCAGTTTGTTGGATTCTATGTGTGGTCAAGGCATATGAATGATGAGACGCATGAGGTCAGAAAGAAACACATGAAGGCGGTGGGAAGGATATTCATGGTGCTGGCGGTGGCACTTGGCACATTTCTGTATGGGCTGCTGTTAAAGAGACTCGGGGATGCCATGCCATTTGTGGATGCGTTTACAACGGTTTCATCGGTTGTGGCGATGGTTGTATCTGTAAGAATGTTCGCGGAGCAGTGGTGGATATGGATTGCGGTAGATGTGTTTACAATATATATGTGGGCACAAAACTTTGTGAGTGGCAATGACAACATAGCAACGCTGCTCATGTGGATAGTGTACCTTGGAAATGCCGTTATTATGTGTGTCAGATGGGAACGTGAGGTCAGAAGAAATCGCCTGGACGAAGTACACGTTTTCGAAGACGGCACGGCAACAGAGTAAGGGAGGCTGACAAGTTATGTATAGATATAAGGTAGGAATGTATGGGGGTTCGTTTGATCCGCTTCACATAGGACACATCCACGACATCATACGTGCTGCGGCGATGTGTGAGGAACTGTATGTGATGATAAGCTGGTGTGAGGGCAGAGAGTCTGCCTCAAAGGAACTGAGATATCGCTGGATACTTAACAGTACAAGACATCTGCCAAATGTGAAGATAATCATGATAGAGGATAAGGCGGTCTCAAAAGAAGAATATAATACGGATTATTATTGGGAAAAGGGAGCACAGGATATCAAGGACACGATAGGAAAGCCTATAGATGCAGTGTTCTGTGGTTCGGATTATCTTGGAACCGGCAGGTTTGAGAGCCTGTACTGTCCGGAGAGTGAGGTCGTGTACTTTGACAGGGCGGAGGTTCCGGTATCCTCGACAGAGATCCGTGAGTGGGCGACGGCGCATTGGGAGTATATTCCAGAGGTGTGCAGGGATCACTACGTCAGAAAGATTCTGGTTGTCGGCGGTGAATCCACAGGAAAATCCACACTGGTTGAGATCTTGCGCTGGCATATAACACGAATTTTGTACGGAGATAGGACGTGACACCTGTGAGTACGCGGGTGGCGAGAATTTCATGGTTGAAGATGATCTGGTGGAGAACTTCATCAGACAGAAGGACGAGGTACGCAGGGCAGCCAGGCATAGCAACAGACTGTTGTTTGTGGATACCGATGCACTGACTACGGGATTTTATTGTGATCTGCTCATGGATGATGATGAACAAAAACGCAGGCTTACAGATATGGCGGGCGCGATAAATGCAACAAATAAGTGGGATCTTGTGTTGTTCCTTGATCCTGATGGAACGGATTTTGTCCAGGATGGGACCCGGAATGAGAAAATAATGCGGGAGAGAAGGCATTACAGCGATTTGCTCAAGGCGTGGTTTGACAAGTATGGGGTACACTGTGAGACGATATCGGGAGATTATCTTGATCGGTTCAACACTGCGAAAAAACTGATTGAGGAACGACTTGCGATAACCACTGTATTTTAAATGACAATTGATCGTATATATTAACATCCACGACATGGTTTTTAAAACAACGTGTTGTGGATGTTTTTGTCTGTTTTTTATCGTATTTATGACTATGAATAAAAAGCCAATGATGATACAATAGTAGATAATATGACAATTATATAGTAGGAAAAGGCTGAAAAAGTAAATGAAATGCAAAATTAAAACGTACAGGTGAAGACAGAACCGTACAAATATATTGGAGAGGTGGACAAACATGGCAAAGTATATCTTGAGCTGCTGCTCAACAGCAGATCTTTCAAAGGAGCATTTTGACAAAATAGACGTAAAATATATATGCTTTCACTACGAGCTTGATGGTGTGGAGCATCCTGATGACCTGGGACAGACCATGCCATTTGAGGAATTTTACAGAAAGATGACAGAGGGTGCGGCTACGAAGACCTCGCAGGTGAATTCAGATGAATATTATGATTTCTGGAAACCTTATCTTGAACAGGGGTATGACATACTTCACCTGACATTGTCATCGGGAATAAGTGGGTCTATAAACTCTGCAAATATTGCCAGGGAGGATCTGGTGGAAGAATTCCCTGACAGGAAACTCTATGTGGTAGATTCCCTGGGGGCTTCCTCGGGATATGGGCTGATCATGGACACGTTGGCAGGCATGAGAGATGAAGGCAGGTCCATAGACGAGCTGCATGACTGGATAGAACAGCATAAGCTGGACCTGAACCACTGGTTCTTCTCAACGGATCTCACGTTTTATATCAGAGGCGGAAGAATATCTAAGACTGCTGGAACGGTTGGCACAATACTTGGAATATGTCCACTTCTCAACATGGATGACGAGGGCAGGCTGATACCGAGATCAAAGATAAGAGGTAAAAAGAAGGTTATTCAGGAGATAGTAAAGCGCATGGAGGAGAATGCACAGGATGGGCTTGATTATTCCGGTAAGTGCTATATATCGCAGTCTGCATGTATGGATGATGCCGAGGCTGTGGCAAGGCTTGTTGAGGAGAGATTTCCAAAACTTGACGGCAAGGTGGAGATCAATTATATAGGAACTACCATAGGAAGCCATACAGGACCTGGTACAGTTGCCTTGTTTTTCTGGGGCAGAAGACGTCAGGGGTAGGATAATACATTGTGCATTCATTTTTCCACTGCTATAATATAGGAAGAGTTTATATTTATTAATTTTTGATGCGCTTGGGCCGATTTTGATATTTAAGACCGGACGATACGGGCTATGTGGCGAAGGCTGGAGGAGAGAGAATGGATAATACAATTGATAAAAGCATACAAATGGACAGTCAGATGAAAGAATTCTTCGAGTGCATAAGCGGGGACGCGGATACACAGCAACAGAGAATCCAGTGTATAAGGAATGGTCTTGCTGCTATTGCTGACAGGCTCAGGTTGGGAAAGACGGAGATTACTGTTGATATTCCGAAAAACAGGTTTATGCCGCTTGGAGAAAGAAGCAGCGCGGTATTATACGAGAGAGAAGTGACTGAATTGGGTACCCCCGTTGATATAGAGATGAAGATCAGAACCGGTGGTACTGTGTTTATCAAGGATTATCCATATGGTCCGGGTTATTCAGAAGAGGAGATACAGACACACAGGTTTATATTTAGGGAGATATTTATTCAGTACAACCGGACATTGGCTCAGTGCATGCTTGAAAAGATCATGAATACAGATATCAACACGGGTGTTGCCAGTCAGGATTCCCTGATGTATTATGCGGTGAATCTGATAAAAAACGGACGGATTGGTGATTATACAGGCATATTTTTTAATATCCACAATTTCAAGTATGTGAATAAGGTTTTTGATTATTCACAGGGAGATGTGATACTTAGAAATTATGCGCAGATGGTGAAGTCATATCTTGACAGCGATGAGGAGATAGCAAGGCTTGGAGGAGATAATTTCGTTGTAATTTGTCGTAATGAGAATGCGTCTGATTTTATAAGCAAGATTAAAGATGTTCATATGAGTCATGAGTTCAGATCTGTCAAAAGAGAATTACAGCTGGGAGTTACAGCGGGGATAGCCTGCCTGGAAGGCGTTGATAAGCCGAGGGAAGTTATGGCCAGAACCAGCATTGCGTATCAGGCAGCAAGAAAAACCGGAGCGGGCTCTATAGTGGTATATACAAAAGAGATTCAGAAGCATCTTATGGATGACCAGGAGATTCTGGCCGCTTTTCCCCAGGCACTCGCTGCAGGCGAGTTTGTAGTGTATTATCAGCCAAAGGTGAGGATTGCGGACAAAAGTATATATGGTGCGGAGGCACTTGTACGCTGGGTGAGAGATGGACAGGTGGTCACTCCTGCGAGATTTATTCCGCAGCTTGAGAGAGAGGGCAGCGTGTGCAGACTTGACTATTATATAGCTTGAGCAGGTATGCGGTTTTTGAAGAGCAGACTGGATAAAGGTCTGAAGATTGTGCCTGTATCAGTCAATTTTCCAGAAGACATCTGGAAGAAGGCGAATCTGGTGGAACGAATAACCGGTACCATAGACAGATTTGGGATAGACAGAAGCTATATTGAGATAGAGCTCACAGAAAGTGAGGAGTTATCAGAATTATGAGATCATGTCAGCGTGATAGGAAGACTCAAGGAACGAGGCATAAGTACATCCATAGATGATTTTGGTACAGGATTTTCTTCGCTCAACATGATCAAAAAGGTTGACCTTGATACCATCAAGATAGACAAAACGCTGATACCTTTTGACGATGTAAACAATAATAAGCATCAGGATATAGTAATGTTTTCAAGCATAATAGACCTCATAGGCCGGCTCGGGAAAAAGTCAGTTGCGGAGGGCGTTGAGACAACTCAGCAGCTTGACTATCTGGAAAAGCTTGGCTGTGATATAGTACAGGGATATGTGTTTGACAAGCCCCTGCCAAAGGATGAATTTGAGCAAAGGCTGGAATCGGGATATTAAAAAACGGCAATGGAGCCATATGAACTCCATTGCCGCTTTTTGTGTATGTAGTAAAACGGTAAAATATATATACATGGGGACTTGTTTCTTCACCGGGAAAATGATAAAACTGTTGAGAGGATTGATAAAGAAACACAGAAAAAACTGCTGCTTGAGATTGGGGTTGCCAGGGAAGTGGCTGACCGTGTTATATTTATGGCTAACGGGATCATAGTCGAGGATGGAACCCCGGAGCAGCTGTTCGGAAACCCGCAGAATGACAGGACAAAGGCGTTTCTCAGTTCAATTCTCAACACATAATAGAGTGCCTGTATGTTGTATGCTGTGGCACTGACTAAAAAGAACGAGAGGTTTCACAGATGAAGAGTAGACAGGTAAGGAATTCACTGCTGCTAGTTTTGACAGCTTTTATATGGGGCGTAGCCTTTGTTGCGCAGAGACAGGGAGGAGATGCGGTTGGACCGTTCTCTTTCAACGGAATAAGGTCACTGATTGGCGGTGCTGTTCTTATACCGGTCATATTTATAATTGACAGGGTAAAACCATCTGATAGGAAACCGAGTAATAGATCAGATAGAAAGAGACTTGTGATTGGAGGTATATGCTGTGGAACTGTTCTGTTCCTGGCAAGCTCTGCACAGCAGCTTGGACTTTATATGGGAACACCGGCGGGAAAAGCGGGATTTCTCACAGCGTGTTACATATTGCTGGTTCCAATTCTGAGTCTGTTTTTGAAGAAGAAATGTGGCTGGAATATATGGCTTGGAATAGTTATAGCTGTGGTGGGGCTTTATCTGCTTTGTATGAGCAGCTCACTGTCATTTCAGAGCAGTGATCTTATGGTGCTTGTATGTGCATTGCTTTTTGCAGTACATATACTTGTGATAGACCATTTCTCACCGCTTGTGGATGGAGTCAGAATGTCATGTATACAGTTTTGGGTATGCGGGATTCTCAGCATATTCCCGGCGTTTTTCTCGGAGATGCATCACAGTGTGGCTGGAATTGCGGCATGGGTGCAGCCTCTCGGTACATTGAGTGCGTGGATTCCGATACTCTATGCAGGAGTGTTGTCGTGTGGCGTGGCATATACACTTCAGATAGTTGGACAGAACGGACTAAATCCCACTGTCGCTTCAATGATCATGAGCCTTGAGTCGGTATTCTCTGTCATTGCCGGTTGGATCATCCTTGGAGAACGTATGGGGGTAAGACAGCTTGCAGGATGCGGGCTGATATTTGCCGCAATACTTCTGGCACAGATCCCGGTCGGACGAGGAAAGAAAGAGATGGCATGAACGTCTTGAGAGCCGATGATAAAAATACTTTGTTTTCACAAGAAAAAATATGCAGCGGGCGTACATATATCGCTGAAACACTTGAAAAAAATGCGAGTTTTTATTTACTTGCAAAAATGGGTTGACATTAAAATACTTCAGTGCTAGTTTAGGTACCGAACAAAGAGCAAATGCAAAGAACAGAATACGGTCGTCAAAGATCGCATACTTCAGAGAGCCGCCGGTTGGTGTGAGACGGTGTATGTCCTTGATGATTATCCTCTGCGAGCAGTGCACTGAATTCCCTGGTCATGATATGCCAGAGACATTAGGTGTCACCGGTTTTCTACCGTTACATAGAAGCTTATTTCAATAGACAGTGAGTAGTGGTCAGGCGAGATAAGGTCAGAGAGGTCATCCTTTTATGATGGCAAATAAAGTGGTAACGCGGAAGTATACAGGCTTTCGTCTTTATGAGATTGCATAAAGACGAAAGCCTTTTTTAATTTACTCTTTGCAAAAAATGAGATATCGCCATAAGGCGTGAGAAAGGAGAAAGATATGAATAGTTTGGTAATTGTTCTTATCGCAGTAGTAGTTTTAGGTGCTGGCTATCTTGGCTATGGAAGATGGCTTGCAAAGAAATGGGGTGTAGATCCAAATGCAAAGACACCAGCAGTTGCAAATGAGGATGGCAAGGATTATGTACCATCATCAAAGCTTACAGTATTTGCACATCAGTTTTCATCGATAGCAGGTGCCGGCCCTGTCCAGGGACCTATCATCGCAGCCATGTTCGGATGGGTACCAGTTTTACTCTGGCTGCTTGTCGGAGGCGTATTCTTTGGTGCAGTTCAGGATTTTGGTTCACTTTATGCATCAGTTAAAAATGGTGGTAAGTCAATAGGACTTGTCATCGAGAAGTACATAGGCAAGGCAGGAAGAAGATTCTTCTCACTGTTCTGCTGGCTGTTCACACTTCTTGTTATAGCAGCATTTACATCGATGGTTTCATCGACATTTAACGGTTTCACAGCAGGTGCTGACGGAGCTGTGACAAAGAACTTCAATGGTGCTGCAGCGGCAACAGTTTCAATGTTGTTCATAGTAGTAGCCATGGTATTCGGTGTGGTTATGAAGACATGCAAGAATATGAAGGAGTGGCTCAAAGCTATAGTAGCCATCGTCCTCATCGTTGCAATGTTTGCAGTAGGTATGAAATGTCCTTGGTACTTAAATGGTGACCAGTGGAATTACGTAATCATGGCTTACCTCTTCCTCGCATCAGTTCTTCCAATGTGGTTACTCATGCAGCCAAGAGATTACATGACAACATTCATGCTCATCGGTATGTTAGTTGGTGCATTTGTCGGAGTTCTGGTAGGACATCCTGATATGAACCTGAATGCATTCAATGGTTTCACAGTTGTATCATCAACAGGAGCTAAGAGTTATCTGTTCCCAACATTGTTTGTAACGATCGCCTGTGGTGCGGTTTCCGGTTTCCACAGCCTTGTTTCATCAGGAACATCATCTAAGACAGTAAGAAATGAAAAAGATATGCTTTTCGTAGGTTACGGCGCAATGATCCTTGAGACACTCCTCGGAGTTATCTCACTTATAGTAGTTGGTGCTGTCGCAGTTGGCGGCAAGGCTCCAGAGGGTCTTACACCTTTCCAGATCTTCTCACAGGGTATCGCAGGATTCCTCGAGAAGTTCGGACTTCCAAACTCAGTTGCAAATGTATTCATGACAATGTGTGTATCAGCACTTGC
>ENA-OQNT01000257-OQNT01000257.1-human-gut-metagenome-genome-assembly--contig:-NODE-257-length-13185-cov-2.254863_pt1 | contig 13185 bp, 7 predicted proteins | sample MGYA00242634_ERZ504890 | MGnify/ENA primary metagenome ERZ504890 (study PRJEB26092, sample SAMD00036379) | human gut metagenome | host: Homo sapiens | study: EMG produced TPA metagenomics assembly of... | reverse complement strand
TGAATATTTAGCAGAAAGACCATCATTGGCAAGAGCCTGATTGTAAAGCGTCATATACTGCGCACCATCGAGGTAGGTAGGATAAGACTTCGCTACACTCATCTGATAGTTGGCACGGGCGCTTATCTTCAGCGGTTCAATCTTACCACGCTTTGTTGTGATGAGGATAACACCCTTTGCAGCACGGCTACCATAGAGAACTACGGCAGAAGCACCCTTGAGGAAGGTAATGTCTTCTATCTCCGTTGGCAAAACATTGTTTGCATCACGTGGCACACCGTCAATCAGCACGAGTGCATCACCCTGGTTCCACAGCGACCCGTTATAACCTGCAGCCAAAGCCTGCATATTGTCGAGGCTATAGGTATTGTAGTTCTTCTCCAGCAGATTCTTCACCTTGACCGTGCTGACAGGAGTGATTACATCACGGGCATCCGCCTTGCGGAATGCCACGTTGATGGTGTCTGCTTCTGTGGCATCCTGTGCCATCACTCCTTGTGCAGAGAGAGCGAAGAGGGAAACCGGAAGAATCGCTTTATATCTTGAAATTATGTTGCTCATAATTTTTCCTTCTTTATTCTTTTAATTGTTTTCTTGATTCACACTCTATTACCAACCTGGATTCTGGAACATCTCAGGATAGATACTGGTGTCTTTCTTCTTCAGAGGCATCCACCAGTGCTTGCTTGTGAAGTGGCGGGTAAGAATGGTCTTCTCCTTGAAACCGGAAACCTCGGTGTTCTGTGGATTCTTTGGATCAAACTTTCCTGCACGTACAAACTCCTGCGATGTCTTGATGTTCGTATGGTGCCTTGTCGAGAAGCAACCAGCGGCGCAGGTCGTTGAAACGATGACCTTCGAAAGCAAGCTCTACGGCACGCTCGCGGCGAACCTCATCCATGAACTTGTCCTTGTTGCCGGTAAACTTGGCAGCTACATCGGCTACACCGGCACGTTCGCGAATCTTGTTCACTGCATCGAGAGCAGTGAGTGAGCACTTGGCTGAAGCGGTGGCTCCACCTACGGCTGCACAAGCCTCGGCATACATCAGGTAACAGTCGGCAAGACGCAGGTAAGGCACATCAATGTACAACTTGTTATAAGTAGCACCCATATCATAGGTGTTGGCGATCATAGGAATGAACTTATAAAGCAGGTAACCAGTGCGGCTCTCGTTGATATCGTCACGGTAAGTACCACCTGTATAGAGGTTGGCATATCGGTTGGCTTCCGGTTCGATGGCTCCCTCTACCACCTTTACTCCATCATATACGATGTCGTGATAGAAACGTGGGTCACGGTTCTTCCAAGGATGGGTTCGGTCGAAACCAGACTCTGGGTCATCGAGAGGAAGACCATTCGCCATACCATAATAGTTTACGTAGTTGGCTGTAGGCTGTGAGGAAGCCTGACCACCTGTAAGAATCTGACCGCCAAACTCGGTGAACACTCCGAAGTGAGAGTTCTGCCATGCATCGGCTGGAATATCACGGAGAATATTCTCGGTAGAACCTGGAGGAAGCATGTTCTTGTTCCAGGTATAGAACAGATCTGTAGTAATCAGCAAAAATCCACGAGCTTCGTACTGGGTCTGTCCTGTTCTCAACAAGAGTAAGGAGTTCGCCAAGTGCCTCGGCAGCCTGCTGTGCATAGTTGGTATCGTAATCGTTAGGTGCTGGCATTGCCGTTTACGTTCATCTTGTCATCGCAGTTCTTCACCAGTGGAGAAGCTGCCCACAAGAGTGATTTGCCTTCATAGGCAAGTGCGGTAATCTTGTTGATGCGGAAGCCATTCTTGCCTAATGTATTGCGACCAACAGAAGACTTATCCCAGTCGATAGGCAGAAGCTCTGCAGCCTCACGGAAGTCTTTAGCAGCCTTCTCGGCACATGCCTGACAGGTTTCACGAGGAAGAGTCATTGGCTGGTCGGCAGCTATGGTATGATCAATATATGGCAGACCACCGAAATACTGCATCAGCTGGAAATGAAGCCATCCACGGAAGAAGAGCAACTGACCCTTGATGGTATTCTTCTCCTCCTGGGTGGCAGCCGTCATCAGGTCCATATTCTCCAGACCCAGATTTGCTTTACGGATGCCATACCATGCAGCCTTCCAAAGGCCACGAGAAAAACGATAATTATTACCAGCATCGTTTGGATCCAAAAAACTTGACCCCTGGTCCATAAAGCTTGCGCCCCATCCGTCATATTCCTGCTGCCAGCCCCAGAAGTCACCCTGGTCAACCTTGTAGCTCATGTGGAAGTCGATACCCACAGCCTGGATATCATCCTCACCCCAGTTCCAGGACGTTGTCCAGTAACTCTTGGAGAAGTCAGGAATACAGAGATAAAGCTCCTCTGTAAAGCCCTGGAAATTCTTGAAATTCTTGAAAGCATCCTCTGGAGATACATCCGATTCTGGTGACTTGTCAAGATAGTCTGTACAGCTGGTAGTCAAGGCGAGAGAACATCCCAATGCCAACGCCAGGCAGGCAGACTTATATTTAGAAATTATTCTTGTCATAATAAATAATGTGTTATATTAACGCTGTTTACAACTCTAACTTGATACCGAAGTTGATACGCTTCATTGTAGGGTATGCACCCTGAGAAGCAAGACCTGTACCGGCGAAGTTCGACTCACGGTCGTCAGGCATATCTGTCCAGAGGAAGAGGTTGTTACCATTTACATAAACCTTCAACATCGAGAGACCGAGACTCTTGATCCAGCCGCCATTCCAGGTATAAGCTACCTCCAGGTTCTTCAAGCGACAGAACGAACCGTCGTAGAGGAAGCGGGTACCCTCATAGTAACTTGGAGTAGAGTTCATGCGGAGTGAAGGAATACCGTTTGGAGTTGATGGTGACCAGTAAGCACCCTCCTTGAACACCGTGTGAAGGTATGGCTTAGGCAGTGAGTTGAATGCTACATAGCGGCTCACGTTGTTTACGCCATAGAACTGCGCAAAGATACTGAATCCCTTGTAATCAATACCGATAGTGGCATTGTAGGTGTTCTGAGGAGTACCTGTAAAGCCATAAGGCGCACTATCATTGGTATCAATCACACCGTCACCATTGAAGTCGGTGATGATATACTGACCTGGCAACTTCTGGTTGTCGTTGGTATTATGAGGAGTCATTGCGATAACATCATCCCAAGACTGTGCTGTACCATTGTCGAGATAGCTCTTGCCCTGTCCGATGGAGAATCCCATGTTCTTCTGGTATGCAGGAAGCAACTCTGGGTCGTCATGCTCGGTAACAACATTTTTTGCATGCGTCATGTTCATATTGGCATAGGCATGGATACCGTTGGCAAAATCATACTTCAGTCGAACTTCAAGCTCATAACCTGTGGTCTTGGTTCTACCCTTGTTCAGGAAAGGAGCAGAAGCACCGAAATAGGAAGGCACCGAACGGCTGCTGCCGGCAATCATGATGTCGGAACGCTTCTCGCTGAAGAACTCAAGCGAACCGGCTACGAGACCACCGAGGAAAGCATAGTCGATACCGAAGTTCTTCTTGATGGCCTTCTCCCAATGGATATCTGGGTTACCTACCTTTGCTTCCTTATACCAAGTATAAATGGATTCGTTGTTTGGGTTGGTTGAATCAAGATGGGTCTTGCCACCATAAGCCCAAGTGGTCTGGTAGAGCCAGCGTTCCCATACATTATCCTCACCAATCTCTCCATAAGAGTAGCGAAGCTTGAGGATATCAATCAGATTTCTACCGAATACCTTTGTTTCAGCCACAGGCTTGAACCATTTCTCGTTGGCTACGTTCCAACCGATAGCACCAGAATTGAAAAAAGGCAAAACGATTGTCCTTGGAGAACTTCTCCGAACCGTTGTAGGCACCGTTATACTCGAACATGTAGCGATCGTCATAATTATAGGTGGTACGGAATGCCCAGTCCTCACGGTAGTTGGTAAACTGAGAACCCGTAGCACGCTCAGAGCGGTTGAATACGCCCATAGCTGTAACATCGTGCTTGCCGAACTTGCGTCCCCAATAGAGCTGTGCCTGATAGAAGAGGTTACGCTGGGTAAGGCCGTTGTTGAGTGCACCCGCATCAGTCTTCCATGCGATGGTCTCCACAAAATCGAAGTTGTTGTTTCCCGCAGGCTTCTCCTTATAGGTCACCTTACCCGTAACAGGGTCGATATACTTATACTGGGCTGCATTATTGAGGTCATTGACACCTCGGTTTGCCTCCACAAACACGTTATCCCAAGATACGATGGCAGATGCCTTCAGACCCTTTGTAATAAAGGAAAGATCCTGCTCGAGCGTAAAGTCGGTGTTGATACGGGTTGTGGTGGTTGACTGCTCACCATGAAGTGCAAGCTGGGTCACAGAGTTAGGAGAGCCTTGCTCATCTTTAGGGAAATAGCCCCAAACACCATCGCTATACTGTGGCAGGAAGGTATCATGAGGTGCTGAGTAAGCTGCCTGCCAGAGCTGGGACTCAGCCCATGAGCCTTTCTCCAAACCATAAGGTGACTTGCGGATACCATGGCTACCCGAAAGGTTTGCCTTCAGCGTGGTAGTCTTGGTGAGCTGGAAGTCGAGATTGGAACGAACGTTGATACGGTTGAATCCGTAACCACTGGTATAACCACGATTGTTATTCCACTCGCGGAAGAGGTCACCCTCGTGCTGATAGTCGATGGCTGCATAGTACTTCACAGCCTTGGTACCACCTGCGATGTTCACATTGGCATTGTAAGACATGGCGTAGTCCTTGAAGAGTTCCTTCTGCCAATCTACATCAGGATAACGCTCGCTCATCAGCAATCCGGTCTCCGGATCGATACTACCTGCAGGAGCATTATAGTTGTTGATGAAGTCGGTAGAGCGGATGTCACCCCAGCTTGAAGGTGAGAGTCCCAACTCATGCTTGATTGCCTGGTTCACATAATAGAGCGCATCGGCAGAACCGTAGGTCTCAGGCAACTTAGACACCAGTTTGATCGCAGTGCTTGCACTGGCAGAAATCTTAGCCTTGCCTTCTGTACCACGCTTGGTGGTAATCAGGATGACACCATTCGCGCCCTTCACACCATAGACGGCGGTGGCAGAAGCATCCTTCAATACAGAGATAGACTGCACGGAATGGATATCCACACTCGACATAGGGCGCTCGATACCATCCACAAGAATGAGAGGGTCAGAAGAGTTCCAAGAGCTCACACCACGAATCACAATCTTAGGATCCTCATCACCAGGCATACCTGATGAAGATGATGTAATCACACCTGGCAGATTACCTGTCAGGGCAGAACCGATATCAGAAACACCACCTGCGCGTTCCAGAACCTTACCTGTGGTCTGGGTAATGGCACCTACGACAGAAGCCTTCTTCTGCTGACCATAACCAACGACTACAACTTCGCCGAATGGCGTTGTCGTCTTCAAGAGTAAGTTTGAACTCTCTCTTCTTACCAATCTTTACTTCCTTGGTCTTCATACCTACGTATGTAAATACGAGGATAGAATTTCTCAGAAGGACACTGATGCTGAAATTACCATCTAAGTCGGTGACCGTCACCGACGCTGGCATTACCTTTCACTTTTACAGTGGCACCTATCAGAGGCTCACCTGTACCGTCAACAAGATTACCCTTGACCTGGATATTCTGTGCCTGAGCATTCAGGCTGCAGAAAGCTCCCACCAAGCATAAGGCTGCTGTCCGTTTCATTGTTAACACTTGTTCAATCATGTTCTATTCATTTTTGATTTATGCTTTAAAAATTTAGGCGTGCGCTAAAACTGTTTATTCACGGCGGCAAAGGTATGGATTTCTTTCGAAACATACTTTGCGTGGTGTAACAGAAAGTTTATCATTTTAGAAAAACCTTGCGAGAACGTATTTTTCCATTACTTAACAGTTGTTTTATTATATAAACACCTGCAGTTGGCTTTTCAACTTCTTTTCCTTCTATATTATAATATAAGGTGGAAACCACGTCTGCCTGGGTTTCTAATTGTTTAATTCCTGTTGTATTTTGTTTCAAATACCACTCTTTATACCAGTTCATACAGGCATAGCCGCAACACTCTTCGAACAATCCGTGTTTCTTGGCATTCTGGAAACCTGGAATCACCTTGCCCGTTTTAAGATATACATCAATATCGTAATATTCCTGTGGATGGGTAATCGTCATTCCGATATTGCCAAAGTGGTCGTGAACTGCCTTCCATGCCAATCCCCATTTCGAGGTAGATGCTGTTGCCCAGCTTCCCAGGTTAGGTTGTATCCACTGTCCCCACTCATTGTAGTGACCTTCGCTCGCCTTGTCCGGATCTTCCGGACTCCAGTCTATCTCCGTTACCATGATAGGCTTCGTCTCTACCATCGGCACCTGACTTTTGAAGTTGCGGATGAAAGTATCGTGATCGTAATTCTTATCGGTCATATTTCCATACCATCCGGAATAAACATGTACTGCATAAGAGAAGTTGTCCTCGCTATCGGTGATAGGATTCTTGGCGTAATCCTGATACTGGCTCTGATAACCTGCGCCCGGAACCCAGATGATTCCCTTGAAGCCCTGCGCACGAATCTCGTCAACCACCGGCTGGAAGTAATCATGCAGTGCTTTATCCGAATTAGAGCCATCTTTCAGATGAACCCTCACCGGCTCGTTGGCTAGTTCGATAGAGATAACACCCGAATTCTGCTGGATATATTCATCGTCAGCAAAAGTTTTCCAGATACCCTTCAGATAGCGGTTGTACTTATCGCCTACGCTAATGTCCTGAGGACAGACTCCCGGTGGACGAACGATGACATAAAGCCCATGTGCTATAGCATCCTTGATGAGAGGAATGTAGAGTTTCTGGAGATAGAGACGATAGCGCGCCATGTTGAATGCCGAGATATCTGCCTCGTTTTCTGCTTTCTTTGCCGGATCGTTGGTCCAGCATGGATCCATGTGCAATCGGAACACGGTACAGTAAGCACCCTGCTTCTTGTCGGTGATGGCAGAAAACTGCTTAGAGAAATATTCCAAGCAAGGTTTGATGTCGGCTTCAGAATAATCAGGCTTCCACTGTTGCCATCTCCAACCGTTGAAGTAGCGGTTTGGCGTATCCATTACGCCATGCAAGACAACAATCTTACCATTGGCATCCACCAGGTTCCTACCCTCCACACGGAGTGCCGGCAGATTATCTGCAGCCAGTCCCGCCATTGACAGCATAGCCATAGCGAGTGATATTAACAATTTCTTTCTGTTCATTGTTACAATTATTTTTAGATTTATAATTTATTGTCAGTCACCTTATTATATTATGAAGAATTGCCAGGTTCTAGTTTACAGAAAAGGATGCTGGTCTTTTAAAATAGAATGGCGCGTAATCACTACGCACCAATCCCGAAAACCAATTAATCATGATTCTATATAAAAACCATAATATCAAAATCTCTTAGAAATTCTAAACCTATTCTACAAACTATTATGTATAAACCTAACTAACCTAAATATACTAAATATATACAACTTAAAAACCGATGCAAAGATACTTCTAATCTATCATATATACTTTATAATAAGTAACCAATAGTTTTTCTCTCGTACCACATGTAACATTATCTTTACCCTACGTAACATTTTAACATCTTTTTTAATATATTCTCGTAAAAAACATACCTTATCATGCATTATTCTCCCATTAATTTTGTATTTTTGCAAACGAATATAAAAAAGCCAAAAAAGACAATGAAACCAAAGAATCATGATGATTTCCATGAAATCAAACCTCAGAACAATGAGATACATCGGTCTTTTACTGATGTTTATCTTCTGTCTCACTGCGCAGAACATGATGGCGCAGCGAGGAAAACTTTTTCAATTCAGACAACCAGCTTTCGAGCAACCTTGCCACTCAGGTGTTCCAGGATTCAAATGGTTTCATTTGGATTGCCACCCGTAACGGCTTGAATATCTATGATGGCTATAACTTTATGGTCATCAGAAAAACCTACAACAACAGTAACGGGCTCAACAGCAACTATATCAACTGTATAACACAGGATGAAAAGGGGCGTATTGTGCTGGGAACAAACAAGTCGCTACTTATACTTAATGGTAAAAGGTTCAGCAACGTACCTATGCTCGATTCAAGAAATAAGCCTATAAACACTTACGTTACCCAGGTAAGCCGTTTGCACAATGGCGATATTGCTGTCGTTACCTCCGGTTACGGCATCATGACCAAGAAAACAGATGCAAACGCCTGTTACACCATGAAAGGAGAAGTGGAGAACCTGAAATACATACATAAGATTCTGGAAGACAAACAAGAAAGGCTCTGGATTATCCTGGAAAACGGAAAGCTGTTACGGAAAGAAAAGAACGGCAAGCTTGTTTCACGCATCATGGGAACAGAGCAACTTAACACACAAGATATCAGGCAAGACGACAAGGGCAACATTTATCTTGCTACCAAGAATGAAGGTGTTTACCTTCTCAAGGCTGGTTCAACCGCCTTCACCAAGATAGCCGGCATTGGCAATCTTCCTATTGACAACATCTATATCAGCCGCGACCAGCGCTTGTTTATCGGTTGCGATGGTATGGGTATCTTCGTGTATAATCCTGTAACAGGATTCTTGCAAAATAATCCTCTGTTCTGCCATGAAGTAAATCTTGCCAAGAGCAAGATTACCAGCATTATAGAAGATTCTACGGGAAACATCTGGGTGAGTATGCTCCAGAAGGGCGTATTCATGCAGTCGCAGGCTCAATGCGATTTCAACTATATGGGCTACCGTTTGGGCAACCGCAACGTGATAGGCGAAAACAGCATCACAAGTCTGTGTGCCAACCAGGGCAATCAAGTCTGGGTGGGCACCGACAAGGATGGTCTTTACCTCTTTGACATAAAAACCGGTAGTATCAAGAGCCATTTATTAAGCAACACCACGGTACTGGCACTCTGCAAAGACAAGAAAGGCAGAACATGGGTAGGAACCTATACTGACGGCATCGGATTTATAGATGCGGGGGGGTCTTTCCATCCATTCAGCCTAGGCATTGGCAACCAGGCGGGCATCTTCGATATCCAGGAAGACCCGCAGGGCAATGTATGGTTTGCTACCATGGGCGAAGGACTTTTCTGCCTTTCTCCAGATGGAAGCATCAAGCAATGGAAAAAACAAGATGGTGCCGACAACAACCTGAAAAAGAACAGCATTCCTAATGATTTCCTCGTAAAACTTAGCATCTCAAAAGATGGTAAGCGGGTTTTCGTAGCCACTTCTGTGGGTCTGGCTTGCTATGACCAGCAGAAGAATAGCTGGACTTCCACTTTCGGTGGCGTCAACTGTCTGAACAAGGGCAGTTTCTCACATTGCGTTTATTCGGACAGCAAGAACCGCGTATGGTTTGGCACTGAAGACGGCGCAATCTGCTATGATCCGAAGAAGGGATATGCTCATCCGAAGATTTATAACACAGAACTTGGACTTTCAAACAACAGCGTAGCCAGCATCATAGAAGATTACAAGGGCAGAATCTGGATAGGAACTACCTGTGGTTTAAACCAGGTAAATACAGAAAAAGGTACCATCAACAAGTACTTCTCGGACAATGGCTTACAGAGTAATGAGTTCAGCGATGCAGCAGCCTGCACACTTTGGGGAGGAAAGATGCTGGTGATGGGCGGAACAGGCGGTATCAACTGGTTTGATACGGACAAGGTGAAACAGCATCCTTGGCAGGCAAAAGTTACCATATCAGGACTTCTTGTTGGCAACAACCCTGTATACCCGGATATGGAATCGGGCATCTATACTATCACCGACAAAGGCGCCTACAACAGCGACAAGTTCTCCTTATCTCATGAAGACAACACCTTCACCATCCAACTGTCTACTCTTACATATAATAATGTAGAGCAGATCAGTTACGCCTACAGCATCAATGGTGAGGATTGGCGAACCATACAGTCTGGCATGAACGAACTGTCATTCTCACATATGCCAGCAGGTACCTATAAGTTCCGTGTCAAGGCCATCTGCAACGGATACGAAACACCTGTCAAGGAGTTCTCCATCATCGTCCACCCAGCCTGGTACGCCAGCATCTGGGCAAGACTCTGCTATCTGCTTGCCTTCCTGGGGCTCTGTCTGCTCTATATCAAGCACCGCAAACGCAAGATGGAAGACCAGCTCATATTGCAGCAGCATATCCATGCGGAAGAGATGGGCGAAGCAAAACTGAAGTTCTTCATGAACATCAGCCACGAAATCCGTACCCCATTGACCCTTATCCTCACTCCGCTGTTCACGCTGATAAAGGAAGACAAAGACGCTCACCGACAGGGCATCTACGATATGATGCGTAAGAACTCGGAACGAATCCTGCACCTGATTAACCAGATGATGGACCTGAGAAAGATTGACAAGGGACAAATGGTGATGCACATGAGCGAAACCGATATGGTTGCCTTTATTGGCGATGAATACAAACTCTTCTGCCAGCAGGCGATAGCCAAGAGCATCCAATTCACCTTTGAGCACGAAGACGAGGCCCTCCCGGTATGGATAGACCGCGACAACTTTGACAAGGTATTGATGAATGTCCTGTCAAACGCCTTCAAGTTTACTCCTGCAGGCGGCAGAATCCGTATCACCCTCTCCCACTCGCCTCATTATGTCCGCATCGCCATCAAGGACAGCGGCAAGGGCATTCAGGAGGAAAAGCTCGAAACGATTTTCCAGCGCTTCTATCAGAGTACCACCACTTCTTATGACCGGAATGTAGGTACGGGAATCGGTCTCGACCTGACGCGCTCACTCGTGGAACTGCACTACGGAACCATTACAGCCGCCAACAACAAGACACTTGATGAAGCCGACTGGAAGGAAGGAAGCCAGTTCCTCATCACGCTGCCTCTGGGCAACGAGCATCTGAAACCGGAAGAAATGATAGATGCACCGGAGCCACAGACTGCTGAAGACATCAAGGAACTGGAAGAAAACATGGAGGAAGGAAACGAAGAGAATGCTGCCGATACAGCCAATGACGCCGAAGAAGATTTCAAGAGCAAGGCAAAGAGCACCATCGCTGTGGTAGAAGACGATGAGGCAATACGTAATTTCCTGAAGACCCAACTACAGGAAACCTACAATATCCTTACCTTCTGCAACGGAAAGGAGGCGCTGCCGGAGATTATCAAGCAGAAGCCAAGCCTCGTTATCTCAGACATCATGATGCCAGAGATGGACGGCAATACGCTCTGTACCAAGATCAAGAACAATGTGAACACCAACCACATTCCGGTGATTCTGCTTACAGCGATGAGCAGAGAGGAAGACCAGCTGACCGGTTTGCAGTCGGGTGCCGATGCCTATGTGGTGAAGCCGTTCAATATGGACATTCTGCGCCGCACCATCATCAACCTGCTCAACGTGCGCCGTACTTTGAAAAACAAGTTTATGGGCAACGAGAGCCAGAGCGACAGGCAGCTCGCGATAGAAAAAGACCTGTCGCCAAAAGACCAGCTGATGGAACAGGTGATGAAGGTAATCAATGATAACATGGATAATGAGGACCTGAGTGTGGATATGATTGCCCGAGAAGTAGGACTGAGCCGTGTGCATCTGCACCGCCGAATGAAGGAGCTGACCAACCAGACACCACATGCCTTCATCCGCAATACCCGTCTGCAATATGCCGAAAAGTTGCTGACCCACTCTAACAAGACGATAACAGACATCATGTTTAGCTGCGGTTTCTCCAACCCCAGCCAGCTTCAGCACCATGTTCAAGAACTTTTATGGCTCTTCGCCTCGCGATTATATGCAGGCACACCGGAAAATCTAGCCTTTTCACTGCAGAAAAGGCCAGATGTTTCCCAAAATAAAGTATTTGTTACATATAGAGATGTTTATGATACGCCTCGCAAAGTGTTGGTAACATTCTGTGGGGGTATATTTAAAAGGAAAGCGGTAACTTTGCAGCAGAATTCTGAATACATGTTTCAGCCATGAGTTCAGATACTCATTCTGTAATTTTAAACCCAATAATAAAATGAAGAAAATTGCAATCTTATCGCTTTCCCTGACGCTTGCAGCCGCTGCACAGGCGCAGACAGCTGAGTTTGACTATTTCAAGTATGCGGGCAATGATGCTCGCTTCAATGTTGAAATCGACAAGACTCACCAGTATTACAACCCGGTACTGGCTGGTTTCTATCCAGACCCATCACTCTGTCGCGTAGGCGACACCTACTATCTGGTAAACTCTTCGTTTACCTTCTTCCCAGGTGTGCCTCTCTCAACCAGTAAAGACCTGGTCAACTGGCAGCCTGCCGGTCATGTCCTCGACCGCACATCACAGGTTCCATTGAAGGGCCAGCAGGTATCAGCCGGTATCTTCGCACCAGCCATCAGCTATAACAAGAAGAACAAGACCTTCTATATGATTACCACCAATGTGGGAGCCGGCAACTTCTTTGTGAAATCAAAAGATCCTTCCAAAGGCTGGAGCGAGCCTATCTATCTGAAGAAGATTGACGGCATCGACCCTAGCTTCTTCTTCGATGACAACGGAAAGGGATATATCGTGCATAACGGTCCGGTAGTTGGCGGTGCCGACTATGAGGGTCAGCGTGCTATCCGCTGCTTCGAATTCGACGTGAAGGGCGACAGCATCAAGGGCGACTTCAAGGAGATTCTGCGTGGCGGAACCCATGTAGAGGCGCGTCCTATCTGGATTGAGGGTCCTCACCTCTTCAAGAAGGGCAAGTTCTATTATCTGATGTGCGCCGAAGGTGGTACAGGCGGATGGCACAGCGAGGTTATCCTGCGTGCCAAGAATCCGATGGGACCATGGGAGGAATGCCCTAACAACCCTATTCTTACCCAGCGTACCGGTCTCGACCCTAACCGCAAGGACCCAGTATCAAGTGCTGGTCATGCCGACATCGTAGAAGATGGCAAGGGTAACTGGTGGGCTGTATTCCTGGCTTGCCGTCCTTATGAAGAGGATATGTACAACACAGGTCGCGATACTTATCTCCTGCCGGTAACCTGGAAGAATGGATGGCCAGAGATTCTTGCCAAGAATACTCCTATCTCTACCGTTGGAGAGAAGGCTGGTTTGAAGCCTGCCGCAAAGAATGAGTTCTCAGGCAACTTCTCTTATGTGGATAACTTCGAAGTTG
>ENA-OQNT01000254-OQNT01000254.1-human-gut-metagenome-genome-assembly--contig:-NODE-254-length-13203-cov-6.211762_pt1 | contig 13203 bp, 10 predicted proteins | sample MGYA00242634_ERZ504890 | MGnify/ENA primary metagenome ERZ504890 (study PRJEB26092, sample SAMD00036379) | human gut metagenome | host: Homo sapiens | study: EMG produced TPA metagenomics assembly of... | reverse complement strand
TACACTGGAAAATGAAGTGCAGAAGATGTATACCCAGTATGATGAGATTTTGAAGCATCTGTCCTAGCTAGCAAGCATATAAGCGAGTGCAACGAGCAACATATGCACATATAAAAGTAGAAAGTTATCAAAGACAGAACCCGGCGTAGCCGGGGCTTTTGTCCTTGCCCGCATATACGAAGCTGCTTAGAGTCTGTAGAATTGCATACGAAAACCAACAACGCCCATGCATGGACGCATGGGCGAGGTGTTATGCGCTATGGACGGCGCATAAAAGCCGGTTGTGTCAAAAAGCCACAACCGGCATATGCAATTCGTACAGACACTTAGCAGCGTAGTTCATGCGGGAAAGGGCAGAAAGCCCCGGCTGCGCCGGGTTCGTCCCACTAGCAACAACAGTGCAATTCTCTTACTTCTTAAGCTTCTTCTGTGCCGTAGAAAGCATCAGCTTAATACGGTTCAGCTGGTTCACCTCAGAAGCACCCGGATCATAATCGATAGCCACGATATTGGCATCCGGATGATCATGTCTGATTCTCTTTATAACTCCCTTACCCACAATATGGTTCGGTAAGCATGCAAAAGGCTGTGCACAGATGATGTTTGTGACGCCCTCATTGATGAGCTCAAGCATCTCACTCATGTAAGGAATGGTGACCATGAGAAAACAATAATTATGAAGTTACCGAAAACTTATGAGGAACAGGTGAATATTCTTGTGCCCCCTACGAAGGATATGTTTCTGAATCCTCATCATCAGGAGTTACAATGTCATCAAGAACTCCCGATATGGTTTCCTCATTATAGTGCTTGAATGGTGTAAGTATGTCGGGTAGCATCCAGTGGGTTCTGCGATACTTATCATTGCTGTACTGCTGCCTTGGAATTCTGAGCCATTCATGTGCTCCGTTATTGTATCTTACAATGCGGCTGCAGTAATCACGGAAAATAAGACTGCCTTTCTGACATATGGGACAAAGAAATTCACTGCTCTCTGATAAAAATATGTTGTCCTTTTCTTGTAAAACCTGTTACAATATACATGGTGTTTACCAAGGTTCCGGAAGCCAATCTTGCAGGAGGGGCTCCGGAGTCTTTCCTTTTCTCTTAATAATGATAGTACAATGGTCTATGGCTGGACAATCAAGAGGTCAAGTGATGGACAAAATAAGGAATCATAAACAGTATTGTGCAGCGATGAAGGCAAGAAAGCGTCTGTAAAACTGGATGTAATTGTGATATACTGGGAGCGGAAGCTCCCATGCTGCTCTGATAATCACATACCTCTACGTGGTGAGCAGCAGGTAACGATCTAAGGATCAGGAATTCGATGATCGGCGAAGATGTGAAGATTGAGCGATTGACCTCATAGGAGGTACGATATGGATACTTTAGAAGAACTGAAATATTACTGTGATGAACCACAACCTGTGGGAGCACTGATGCTCACTGGTGAGTGGGGATGTGGAAAAACATATTTATTAAATAATAGCTTATCGAATGTGCTAAAGGATAAATGTGTGTTTTTGCGTGTGAGTCTATTTGGCATGTCGTCGATAGAAGAGGTAAAGAAAGAAGTAAAGCAATGTTGGATTAGAACAGTAGCTGAATTAAATACTCCAGCTTCTGGATGGGTTGAAAAGGCTCAAAAGTATACTGGAGTTTTTAAGACAGTCGCGGATAAAGGTGCTGAACACCTTCCAGAGCCTTGGAAAAGCATTGTGAGTGGAGCATTATCTTTTAATGTTATTGATTTCGTAAAAGTCGAACCTAAAATGGGAGATAAAAAAGTAATCTTGATATTTGATGATTTGGAACGTACTGATATTCCAACGGCTGATTTATTAGGCTGTATCAACGATTATTGTGAAAATCTTCATATTAATACAATCGTAGTGGCAAATGAGGAAAAAATACAGTCAAGTGAAAAAGATAAAATTAAGTATAGTGAAATAAAGGAAAAAATTATTCAAAGAACTATACATTATGTGCCGGATTACTCTTCAGTGGTTTCTAATGTAATTGATAGTATAGAGTGTAAGGATGATGATGCGGTTTCTCAAGAATACAAAGCACTTCTTACAAAATATAAGGAAATTATTAGTTCTATTTTTTCAGGTGCATCAGTAGAAGGAATACCACTGGAACAGTTGATCTCAAAGAAATATTCTGGAAATTCAAGGGAAGAACTTGAAAGTGAAAAAAACAAAATTCAGGAGTTACTTAAACATAGACCGCATAACATCCGAAGCCTTAAATGTGCAATTCAAGATTTTAAAAGAATATATATATTACTTAATGAAAAGCATATTGATAATAGAGAAAAATGGCTTTTTACATATCTTTCATATGTATTGTGTTTCCGGGCGGGATTGGTTCAAGAAAGTGAGCGATATGGAACACTTTTTTCTGATGAAAAGGTGTCTATACTTTACCTTGGATTTTATGATGATAAATATATTACAGGTGGAATTAAGCAATGGATTAGGCATGGAGAGTGGGCGAAAGATACTCTTGATGCAGAATTTGATTATGTCATAAATAGAGACAAGGCTAATACCCCGGAAGAAAAAGTGCGAATGAAGAGACTTTTAGATTTAGATGAAGTTGATATAAGGGACGGATACCCAATACTTTTGGAAGAAGCATATACTGGCACATTGGAGTTAAATGATTATGTGAATTTGCTGTACAATAGTTGTTGGGCTAGAAAGTATAATATTCAGCTTTCAGGCATTAAGTGGGAAAAAATTAGCGATGGAATTCATAAGCGGATTGAGAAAATGATTCATTCCGGAGAAGAGCAACCACGCCACAATATGATTATTAGTGATGACAATAAGGATTTATTTTTGCCGGAAGAATGGAATACATATAAAATAATTAAGGAATTTTGGAGTTCAAACAGATTGATGTTTGAAAAGAACAAAGCTCTTTATGTGAACTTGATGAAGAAAGAACCATTGAATGCACTGGTTCAAACGCAGAATAAGCGATTTAATATGTTTGATGTCGAGATGGCCGAGGTCACAGCGGATGGGTTCGAAAAGGTGACAAATGCAGAAAAAAGTAGCTTTGTAGATTACTTTAAGAGAATGTGGCAGGTTAATATATGCGCCCAGGACTATAATATTAAGTTGTCAGAAGATGGATTTCAAACCTTAAAACGGCGTATATTGCAGATTTTGGATAAATGCCGAGTTGAATCTTTAACAATATCTGAGGTGCATGCAAATAGTTTTCTTGAAGTAATTAATAATTTGATTGTTGAACAGAAGCAAAAGCTACAAGAAATTCAAAATAAAGAGGAATGACAGTGAAATGGAGCTGATCAAATGACAAGAGTTTATTTCGTGCGTCACGCACAGCCGGAACATGATAATTAAATTGGTAATTAAATTGGTGCCTGACACCACTGTGGTCAAAAATAGCGTCAACTTAAGGATAAAGTCTTAAGTTGATGCAAGATAAAGTTATCAAATAGAAGTTAAAAAATAAAGCAATTCCGAAAATGACGCACTTTAACAAGGACTTCGTGAAAGTCCTTTTAATTAGTATAACTTTTATTTCAATCAAAAAGAAACTTTTTGATTGTTAAAGTGTGTTCGTCCCTTTGCTTTATTCTTTTTTCGTTTGAAAGTACGGCCTGGCATTATTTGAGACCTGTTACGGACAGCTTCTGAATAAAGTCTGTTAATTTCGTCGATAGTACTGATGGTACACAGTATTTTTGGAAGAAGTCTTTTCATGAAACCTATAATAAAAGCACGTTTTGCTTGATAACGATATTTGTTTGAGCTTTTGGCTGAGATTTCAATCTCTTCATCAGCTTGATTTTTTATAAGTGATGAGAGATTTGAAAGTAGCATATTAATATAGAATTCCTGAAATACAGAGGTTGTAGTAGCACCAGAGAACTCTTCAATTGTAAGTCTGCTTTTAATTCTTTGTATTTCAATGAATAATCTTGGGGTGAATGAGCCACCTGTCCGGTGCGATTGAGCTACACTTCCGTTTTATAGTGAGCCATCATTCCGGTATGGTTGAGCCACACTGTCTTATAATAGATTCATACACAAACATTGTGTAAATCTATTATAACGAGGTCGCTACAATGACCAAATACCGTGAAATCCTAAGATTAGCTGGCTTGGGATTTAGTAACCGGAACATTGCATTAAGTGTTCCTTGTTCAAGAAATACTGTCTCTAAAGTCTTGAAGCGAGCACAGGAGTTGAATCTGTGCTCGCCTTTACAAGACAATCAAACAGACGAAGTACTTGAAAAATTGTTTTATCCCCAATTAAACAATCGTCCTCAGAAACGGATGCCTGACTATGATTTGCAGAAGGGAAAAACTTTTTCTGCGAGCACAGCATCGGTATCGCTTTCATCAAGTGGCCAGGAAATATCTAATTCCTTAGCTCACTTTAAAACGCGATTGACCGTTTTCTTGGAGACATTGCAGCTGTCGGCAATGTTCTGCTGACTGAGTCCCAGACCACTAAGTCAGAGAATCTCTCGGTACTTGGTCATAGTCATGACCTCCTTTGAATGTATTTACACCTTTTGGTGCATGATTACATTCTAAGGGATTTATGATAAAGGTTTCCACCACCGGAATGGTGGTTTCCTTAAAAACGGATTTGTGGTTTCCCATCCCCGGACAGCGGGGACATGGAGACCGGATTATTCAGGAAGAAAAGATATGTTTCAGGTTCTATGGCCTTTTATAGATTATGCAATAGCCAATGCCGAGCGATTAGATAAATTAAATGAGCGAAAAACGCCAGCGAGTGCTGTACCTGGGACAAAAGTACATGAACTGATTAAACATTTAAGACTTTAATTAAAAATGGAATGATATTTACTTGTTTTTCTGCAAAGTGGAGAATAATAGATTTCATGATTTATTTTAATTTGGCAAAATGTAAGTATGTTCTCAAGATGAAAGCAGAAAATTTGTGGGGCGAGTATCAGAACTGTGTCAAAGGATAGAAAATATATTTAGGAGACTATGCGATGAAAATTAAGAGTATTTCTATAGAAAATTTCCGTTCAATTAAAAATGCTACAATAAATTTTAATGAAATTACAGCACTTGTAGGAGAAAATAATGCTGGGAAAACAGCCATTCTTAGAGCTTTGAATAGTGTGTTTAATTATGAATATGAAAATGAATTTTTTCTTAATTCAATGCACAGATATTGGAAAAAAACCATAACAAAGATAACGATTATTTTTGAAGAAGTTCCGGAAAAAGAAATATATATGAATAAGAAAAAAGATGGTATTCTTCGATTAAGATTTCAATACAGTTATAGTAAATCAAGAAATGGAAGAACCTTATGCTGTTTGATTGATAATGAAAAAGTAAATGTAGATGAGAATTTTATTTTGGAATTGAAAAAAGACATTGATTTTGTATATATTCCCGCAAATAGAGGTGGAAAGGATTTGACATGGTCGGAGTCTTCAATACTTGCTAGAGTTGTTAAGGCATATTTGCAAGATTATACGAGAAATAGAGATTTATTGTCAAATCAGGTCGCTCGGATGGCTAAATCTATTCATAAGCAGGTTTTAACAAAATTGGAATCAGAACTTTCACAACTGAATATGGTTGATGATTTTGGTAATTATAAGCTTTCGTTCAGAGAGAGTATTGATTATAAAATTTTCTTAGATCAAATAAATCTGTATTTAGATGATGAAGAATCGATGCCGGTTTCTGAATATGGAAGTGGAGTGAAGAGTTTAACTGTAATTGCACTGCATAGAATGTTGGCAAAGCTAAACAATGTTTCTATTATTTTAGGGATAGAAGAGCCAGAAACCAATTTGCATCCACAAGCACAGAAAAAATTTATAGCTTCATTAAAAGATAAGCGACAAGATTGTGAAACACAAGCGATTTTTGCGACACATTCCACGGTAATTGTAGATGCACTTGATCACCAGGATATTGTATTGGTTAGAAGAGAAAAGGATGAGAAACGAGGATTTCATTCTAGCACATCTCAGTTACCAGTTGATTTTTGGACATTACATAATATTGCAGAACTTAAACATTATAATTTTTTTAAGTATAGAAATAGTGATTTCTTTTTTGCTAAGTATGTTGTTATTACGGAAAGCATTACAGATGCACAAGTGATAGAACGACTTATTGAACCGCAATTAGGTGATTTGTATTACAATGTAAGTGTTTTAAATTTGGATTGAGTGAAAAATCTACAATATCCATTTTTCTTGTTGAGTGATTTGGGTATTCCTTTTACGGCGGTAGTTGATAAGGATGTTTTCCTTCCATATAAAAATGGGAAACTTATGGATAGTAGAAATTCAGAAACTTTTTTACCAGAGTATTCGAATACATTGAACAGAAGAAATCCGGTTTTAAATGCAGTTTTTAATACTGAAGAATTGAAAGATAAGTTGGAAGAATATGTAAATCAATCATATACAAAATTTGTAAACTATATAGAAAAATACAACATGCTGTCGATGCAGTATTGTTTGGAAATGGATCTAGTTGCAACAGATAAAGCAAGTGAATTATATTATGATCATTATAATTTACTTGGAGAAAAAAGAAACAGGAAAAGTCTTTTAATAGAAAGGAAGGATGCTATAAAGGATCCCACGGTTCTTCTTGAAATATTTGATAGATTAAATCCGAGCGAATATCCATTTAGTTTTAAAAAGATAAAGAATATTCTTGTTAAGAAGATAAAAACTGCAATTATAACACAAAGACAAAATATGGAAGTAGAGGAATAGTAGAATAGTTTTCTGCTCATGAAAATCCTCCATTTCTGTGATTAGAATATCACATCTGGAAGGGAGTGTCAAAGAAAAAGGGTTCACATGGAAACTGTGATTAAGAATAGGGGCACGTCTTGTGTGGGTGTCCGTAAAACGGGTACTACACTAATTCGTGTGTCCACTGTTATGGGTACATTATAATGAAATTGATATTGAAGTACAAGGAAATTCGGCAGGGGCACATATCAGACGAGCAAGATATCATAGCAGTATGGTAGATTCTAAAATGTTAGACGAAGGACAGGAGTTCAGGCAACTTAAGGATTCGTATATCATATTTATATATAAACATGATAAATTTAGAAAGGGTTTACCAGTATATCACATAGACCGATATATAAGGGAAACAGAAGAATTATTTGATGATGGTTCCCACATTATATATGTAAATGGTAACTATAAAGGTAATGATGAAATTGGACAGCTAATGAATGATTTTCGTCAGACAGATTCAGATAAGATTCATTATGCTGCATTAGCAAAAGGTGTAAAGCATTTTAAGGATACTGAAAAGGGGCGTGAGCAAATGTGTGAAGCAGTTGAAAAATATGCGAAGGAATATGCAAAAGAATATGCAAAAGAATATGCGGTAAAGGAAAAGATGATTTCTGTGAAAAATCTTATGGAGAATATGAAACTTACAGTGGATCAGGCACTAAATGCTTTGGGAATTCAAGGGGATGAAAGAAAAACCATAATAAATCAATTACAAAACCGAAATTAGGATATTTAAGTAGAGATATATTAAAAAATTTTTAGAACATAAATATAAGATGTTCTAGATTGAAATGCTAAAGAGTGTCATGGCACACCCAAATAGAAGCCCCAGTAGCTGGAACTACTGGGGCTTCTATTTAATTGAGCTGCTACAATTAACAGTGGGGTTAGGCATCATTATATTTCTTACAAAAATACAGAGTTTTATATATAACCTATCTGCCTAAATACATTGAATTAGGATGAAAGACGATATTAAAAAAGAGTGCAAACTGCTTGCAATTAGCAATCAAACGAAATATAATGAAGAAAAAAGAGGAGGCGATATCTATGGCAAGAACAGCAAATGTATTTGCACGTGTTGAGCCTGAAGTAAAAGAGCAGGCAGAGCAGGTGCTTGATCGACTTGGCATTCCAATGTCCAATGCGGTAGGAATGTTTCTGAGACAGATTGTACTCCAGAGAGGAATTCCTTTTGAAATGAAACTTCCGGCTTATGAGGAACCTGCTGCATATGGTTCTCTTACAAAGGAACAGTTCGATGCAGAAATAGAAAAAGGCATGGAAGATATTAAAGCTGGCAGAGTATATTCAGCAGATGAAGTTGAAGAAGAAATGAAACGGGAATTTGGTATATGAAATATAAAGTGATGTATACAGCAGGAGCCAAAAGAGATCTGAGAAATATTTTCATATACATTTCAGAGGAACTGTTAGCTCCAGAGAACGCTGCCGGACAGACAGACCGAATTATGGCTGCTATTCGAAAGCTGGACACCATGCCGAATAGAAACCGGCTTTATGAGGAAGAACCATGGCACAGCAGAGGACTTCGGTTCTTTCCGGTGGACAATTATTTGGTATTTTATAAGACAAATGATGAAAATGAAATAGTGTATATAGTTCGAATTATGTATCGTGGACGTGATGTTCGCAAGCAGTTAAGTCGGACAGAAGACATTTCAGAAAATTAAAATTTAATATGGAACCAGAGGTTTGAGCAGTTAGTCTATGAAAAATAGGGGAGCTGCTTTTTTCATACAAAGTCCATCTGAAGATGTGTGATTTAATGAGTGGTGGGGGCAGGCACCAATGTGGTCAAAAAGCATCAACTTAAGGAAAATGTCTTAAGTTGATGCAAGATAAAATTATCGAGCTGTTATCTGGGCGGAACATATTGGTGTTTATGATTCCTTATCTTGTCCAAAATCGGTTCTCATTTTTGTCAGGCATCAGCTCATTTCATTGCCGTAACTTTGCAATTTATAATAGTTATCAATTGAATATTAACCTAAAATTCGCTATACTGAATAATATAATTTGTCGAAAATATGTTTGCCGAAAGGACGGATTGCAACAAGTTAATTATTTACTCATAATAAGTATCAGAAAATGCTAGTGTTTTACTATACTTATATTTCAGTCGACTTTTTAAGACGGTGGAGGGCATGAGTCCGAGTTGGCATAGGAAAAAGTGGTAAAGTATAAATTGTTTTTACTGCAATCTGAAGAGTTATTGTGAAGGAGAGGTAAAGAATGGATGAGCATGATGTAGTGGAAGCTGGAACTGATTTACTTTTTGGGGATCCTAAGTCAGTCTTAAAAAAAATAGGTTTATCTATTTTGGATAAGAAACAGTTTGAGGCTATATTCGTATCAGCTGGGAAAACGGTTGCTGAATATGAAAAAGATAACACAGAGCAGAATGACATTAGGAGGATTTTGTTCTGTGAGGAAACTATGAGACTTTTAGCTAATGAAATAAGAAAGAGTAATAGTTTTGATTGGCTAAAGGATTTGGATAGATGTGTTAATGATTTACTTTCTTTAAGTGAACTTGATAGCATCAATAAAGCTAGATGCAAGAAACATTTTGAGGATATAGTAATTTATCAAATTAAAAAGTTATTTCCGCAGAGGTATGGTTCTTATTGCCTGGGAGATATCCATGACAATGTTAATAGTTTGATGGCATCGGCAAAATATAGTAACGAAATGCTATATAAGATTGCTGAGTTAATGAAGCAGTGCAATGATGCAGATAAACAGCAAAATAAAACTATGCATGAAGACTGGCAGGATAAGAGTTCATATACCTTACATAAATGGCATTTGGAGAGGGTGGAAGTTGATGGAATATTTGCGCACAAAGATAGTTATACTGATGATATTATTAAACTAACAGAAACGTGGCAAAAGGAACGTGATGAATATCCGGGTTGGTATATTATTCCATATAATACGGCTGTAGAGTTAAGTATGTATACTGACGAGAATGGATTGTTACAAAAGCATGAAACGGAAGATATTGACGTAATGTTGGATTTTGCTTATGAATTGTGCTGGAGACGTATAAAAACAATGCTACCATATAGCGAGTATGAAGTATTTCATTTAAGGCAGATATGGGACAAGTATTATATAAAAATTAAGGAAAATGCTGGTGGTTCAGACAAAATACGAAAGTGGTTCTATATAGGGCAGATACTGCTTTCTTGTTATAGGGAGTCTATGAATTGGAACGAATGGCAGAGTCTTATGGACATTTTGACTGTCTATCAGGATAGTGGAAATAATGGTAAAGTCGACTTAATGATAGAAAGTGCTAAGGCATGTTATTTTCAGTTAGACATACCGAGTTTGAGAAAGGAGCTGGATCAGTGCGATATTCCGGAGGAGTGTTATGAACAGAGACTGTTGGTAATAGGACTCGAGTTGGAATGTGGAAAATTGGCAGAGTCACTTGAAAAGTTAAAGCAGCTCAGACAAGATTTAAATCATAAACTAGATGAGAATAATGAAAATTATTATTTAAAAAGTTTAGAGGCATCAGTATTACAGTTACTTTCTATTTGTCAGCAGGCATATTCTTTACATAAAGAAATATACGAATTTAAACAAATGGGAATCGATGAGATATTAGAAGAGATAGAACGAAAAAAAGAATTTTTTGACAGGGAATCATGGAAAAATAATGTTGCTAAAGAACTTTTTAACCATTGTGTTGATAACCAATTTGAAAAGGAAACATTTGAACTAAACAGGAGTACAATGACCATATGTTCATATAGTCGTTCGGGTCATGCGGAAGGATACCAGCTTTATAAAGTGTTAGAGAAACTTGGAATCCCATTTAAATGTGGATGCGTTACTGTTATTTCAGATATGGAATTGTCTTTGATAGCGTCTATTTATAATTTTAATAATAGATTAGGTTTGTTACTGTTAGTTCGTTGTTCAAGTACAGGGACAATAGAAAAACTTGTTAATAGAAAATTTGTAATGGATTTAGAGAGTGGGTATATTGACGATGTTATAGATATTTTAATAAATGCTATTGAGGTTAATATCGGTGAAATAATTGCAATGGGAAATGGTTTCCCGGAATATTTAGCTGGGCATATAAGGGAAAATGTTCCGATATTATTGCAAAGATTTTCAAGCCGGGCATCTGAAAGGATGCAAAAAAAGGAATTACAGTTTATTCAGAGAATTATGAGTTGTAGAAACATTCCACCTCGATTTGAAGTAACTCAATTAATGGATAAGCTATTACGGCAAATATCCGAACGTATGAAGGTTAAGCTGCTTCCTCTAATGATGGAAACTGAGATTGTAGAGCAAGTAACAATGCATTCGAGAGTTGACGGTTCAAATGGAATAGATATTTTTGACTGTTATTTTAACAAGCAAGGATTGGATACTTTGTTTGAAGAATATCATGTGTTGATAGATGAAGATGTGATAAATTGGCTATTAAAAGATGATTGGAAGTCTGATTACGAATGGAAGACAAAAGTCGTAAGATTAAAGATTTTAGATGAATATCATCTTTTAAACACTAAACAGCATGATGAATATGTGAAGTTACTTTGGTCAAATATTGACGAGAAAACTCAATTGCCGAAATTGGCCGGTTATTACCTATGGGTATATGAAACGCTGCCATACATTGATGAATCAATTCCCAAATTGTCGGTTAAGAATTATTTTATTACAAATGATATTGCTAAGGATAGCAATGATTTATATTTAAAACAATTGACACTTTTATGTGCGAATGCGGAGCTAGGCTATTGGAATGAAAAAGAGGTGCTTATTATTCTAAATAAGATAAGTAAATACTGGTACAAAATCGCAGAGAATACAGCGAATATTATGTTTGAGGATAATTCTAGAAAGGCCGTATATGCAATAGCAGCTGTGCTGGAAAATTGTAATGGCATGATTTCCGATGAAGCACGAGAGATTCTTATTAAATTGGCAAATGAAATGAATGAAAAGGGAATTTATACAAAGTGTTTTGATATATTTATTTTGCGGGATGAACAATGGGAACGTGATGTACAAGAGAATATTTTTGCAATGAATGAATCTCAATCAATAGATTCTCTTAGAGCTATGGAAAAGTATATTATACGTTATCCTGATAGTGTTACTACCAGTCAAATGCTTGGAAAGATAGTCGAATTAATTGAGCTTAGGAAAGAACCAGGATTGCTTTCAGCTATATGGATATTACATAATCTGGTATATGCGAAGAATACGGTTATAGATACTATTGGAATTGAAAGAATAGATAGATTACTGTTTTTTTTGGCTAGAATTAATTAACTACGATAAATGCTGCTATGAAAGATATTAAGCATTGTATTGAGCTTAGACAGGCTTGTGCGGCTCTGGCTTTTAGACTATTTGATTGGAAGACAGTAAATTGCGGTAAGGGTGTGGAAAAATGGCGTGAGATTTGTAAATCATCTGATGAGGCAAACGAGGTACGTAATCAGTGGATATGGTAAACTTTGCAGGAACTTACTAGTATTTTGGGGTTTTTAGCTATACTATTACCTATCCGTAAGGACGAAAACTATGAGAAAAATTATCTGATAGGAAAGTATTGTGCAATTCCTACCTTAAAGAGTATTGATATTTTTAAGGGAGATGGGTGGTCGGAGGACATTGGTTTAGCATCGACCGGAGTGGAACGGAGAGATTAGGATGGCGAAAAAGGACAGAACAGATAACAGAAAAATTCGTGAGCAGAGAAAGCAATTCAAGGTACCGGAATTATGTTGCCAAGGCATATACAAAATGCAATGTTGATGCAGAGATTTTACTGAATTCATTGTACTGGTTCGAATATCAGAAACAACAAATGGCATAGTTTTGCTTGTAAATTTCATATAGAAAGAGTACTATAGTTTTAGAAGACTATGCTATTTCAGCATTGATAGTAAAAATATATCTGATTATAAGTTTACAGTAGGAAATCAGATTTTAAAACCGGTTAAGAAAGATGGTAAATATTATGTTGATTTTGCATAAAATATAGTACTAGAGTATAATTCCTGACTTTGAGAGTTGAAGTTAGAGGAAATTCAGCTTGCTAAAAAGCATGCATATATAAAAGAAAATTATGTAAAAGTGGAATTTTTTAGAGGCTTTTTCAGTGTCTGACGATTATAAGACAGTAACCTATAGATTTCTATTTCGAATTTAAAAAGTCATCTACTTGCAGCTTGGCTGAATTGGTAAAAAAGGTAACATAGATATATATGCAATGATGGGTATAAGTTAAAGAGCATTTCAATTGATTGATTTAAGCGAGTGCATTGTAGTTGCACAACCGTAAGCAGGCTTTAGAAATATTTGCTAAAT
>ENA-OQNT01000249-OQNT01000249.1-human-gut-metagenome-genome-assembly--contig:-NODE-249-length-13280-cov-2.739147_pt1 | contig 13280 bp, 14 predicted proteins | sample MGYA00242634_ERZ504890 | MGnify/ENA primary metagenome ERZ504890 (study PRJEB26092, sample SAMD00036379) | human gut metagenome | host: Homo sapiens | study: EMG produced TPA metagenomics assembly of... | reverse complement strand
GGGAAGCCCCAGCATGTATACGAGGAAATACTGGCTTGCCATCTTCTGTATCGCAGCTTCACCGCCGAGCCATCCCGGAAGCGGCATGCTTATGAGTGCTGCAATGAGTGCGAGCAGGACGCTTATGCACAGGGCTATTATAAGTCCCTGCTTCATGATATTTTTTGGCAGATTTATCCTCACCGGCCCCCACAGCCTGGGCTATCTGCACAGTAAATCCTGTAGTCACCGCAATGCATAGCCCGCCAAACAGCCATGTCGTGGACGAAACAAGTCCGATGGCTCCCGATGCATTTGCACCAAGACGCCCCACCATGGATGCATCGATGTACTGCATGACAATGGACGAGATCTGGGCAAGGATCGCCGGGATGCTGAGCCTGACCGTAAGTCCTATCTGCTGGGATGCGGTCATCGACTTTCCAGATATCATGTCCTTCAGCAAGTTTTCACTGCTACTCATCTATATCTCCTTTTTTAGCCACATTGTCTATGTTTACCGTCTCTGCGTTCATTTTTCTGAATGCCGTGGTTCCCTCGGCAAGTCTTTTCATGCCCTCTTCCACGATCGACCTTGGACATGCAATGTTAAGTCTGATAAATGCTTTTCCGTTCTTGCCGTACGAAAGTCCCGGCGACATATAGAGCCCTGTGTTCTTCCTGATGAATTTCGACAGAGTCTTGGCATTGCCATCTTCGCCGGCAGCGCCGCAGATTCCGCTGCAGTCAAGCCAGAGCAGATATGTGGCCTCCGAATACACGACCTTTATACCCGGCACTTTTTCATCTATAAACTTCCTGACATACTGCTTGTTCTCATAAAGATACTGTCTGAGACTGTCCAGCCACTCGCCGCCTTGTGTAAATGCTGCTATCGCCGCATCCACCGCAAATGCATTTGGCTCGGCTACCTCGTCTGTGTTCAGTCCTCTCCACATCTTGTGTCTCAGGAATTTATCCGGAACCACAATTGCTGCGGTCTGTATTCCAGCTATGTTGAAGGTCTTTGTCGGCGCAATACAGGTCACACTTATATCCCTGCATGTGTCAGATGCCGTAGCAAATGGCACATACTCCTTTCCAGGATCGGTGAGATCGCAGTGTATCTCATCCGAGATGACCGTCACACCATACTTTGCGCATAGCTCTCCCACATGGGCAAGTGTCTCCTTATCCCAGATCTTCCCCGCAGGATTCTGTGGATTGCAGAGTATCATGAGGCTGGTCTGTGGATCTGCAAGCTTTGCCTCAAGATCCTCAAAGTCCATGGCATATCCATCGCCGTCGTATTTCAGAGGACTTTCCAATATATTTCGCCCATTGTTGTATATAGAATTAAAGAAAATATTGTAGACAGGGGTCTGCACTACAACATTCTCTGCGGGTGTGGTGAGCTTTCTCACCGCCGTTGATATGGCTGGGATGACTCCGGAGCAGAACACCAGCCAATCCCTATCTATCGCAAATCCGTGTCTGTTGCCCCACCAGTTCACGTAGGCATCTGCCCACTCGTCCGGGATGATAGAATATCCGAATATTCCGTGCTCAACCCGGGCTGCCAGTGCCTCCCTGATGCACGGAGCCGTCTGGAAATCCATATCTGCCACCCACATTGGCAGTTCGTTTTCCGGCACGTCCCACTTCAGGGAGCCTGTGCCGCGTCTGTCTATAACCTTGTCAAAATCAAACTTCATGTTTGTCCCTCCACTTCATGGAGAGATTCCGCGGCTGCTGTGGCAAACGGCTGGCACATATAGAGTGCTCCATCACGTTCGTCTTCCCTCGCCTTGCTTTGCTTCTATCTGCACTGCGCTCTGCAAGCGATAAGGGCATTGCTTGCGCCGCTCCGGCAAGAAGCAGCAAGGCTCAGTCGACTTCACTACCGATTGAGCACTCTATATGTGCCAACTCGTATCACCACAGCAGCCGCGGAATCTCATTTACGTTATGATATGCCACCATGTATTTATCATCATTCTACGTAAAAATTATTATATTTCTCTTATTTATATTATCATATGTTGTCACACGTAGGGCTGATGTTTTGCCGTGAATCTCTGTGCTTTAATTTATCCTATATTATGCAACATCATAATCACTAGTATATCATCAGATTTTATCTGCGTATGCTTATTTTCACCTGAAAAACCTAAACCCGTTTAGTCCTGTACTATTATTTTTGTCTTTGACGGATCTACTTTGTCTTTTTCTATTATCAGGTTGTCGATGTGCTGGGCTTTGATGGTCCCTGACGTCGGATTCATGACACTGTCTATCTTGCTGCAGATGTCGGCATCTACTGTTGAATATTCAAATGCAAGTGTTGTGTTGATGAGCTTGCAGTTCTTCATCACAAGGTTGTCGATGTAGCACATGCCCTGAAGGCTCTCGATGGTGCAGTTCACCAGGGTGAGGTTCTTTGCGTTCCAGCCAAGATACTCGCCCGATATGAATGAATCATATACGGTCACGTTCTCGGTATTCCAGAATGCATCCTTTGAAAGCAGATTGGAGTTTCTTATCTCCACATTCCTGCATCCGTCAAATGAATAGTTGCCGTCAAGCTTCAGGTCGTCTATCTTCATATTATTGCTGTTCATGGCAAAATAGTCGCCCTTTGCTGTCACGTGGTTCATTGTCACGTCATCGCAGCTCCAAAGGGTCTCCTCAGCATGGGTGAATGTCACATCCGTAAGCTCCAGGCCTTTACATCTGCGGAAGTTCTTTGGTGCCTGGATGAGTGCCCGCCTCACCGCGATATTATCAGTGTACCAGACTCCGGCTCTCGCCATCTCAAACCAGTGGCAATCCCTCCGCAACAATGTTCTTGCTGTACCACAGCGGATACTTCCATTTGAACATGCTGCCGTACAGATTTATGCCGCGGCTCTCCTTAAGCGGAGACTCGCCATCGTCAAATATCGTATCATATATATCGAGATTTTTTCCCATGAAAAGAGCTCTCTCACCTGTCAGAAACTCCTGTCTTATGATTTTCTTTTCTTCTTTCTTATCCATCTCGTTCATCTTCCTTTTGTATATTCTCTATTATATTATTGGCCTATTATCACCATGTTATCACTTCTGGCAAATGCGAATATGACTGAGCTTATGACCACCATGAGTGGCAGTGCATACAGTAATATATTTATTACCTGAGATTTGCTATATTAACAGACTTATCCTCTTAAATTAAGGGATTCTCAACCAGTCTTCTTTATATTATAATTTACACATACAAGTCCGGCATGTAAATAGGGATCTCATGTCTGACATTTTGGGGAAACAACAATTTCAGGAGGTACATTATGATTTTAACATCGGGGGGATTCTATCAGTATTTTTTTCAGACTATTACCTTATACGACTTACATTATTCCAATAGCATCATTCATCATAGCTGTGGTCATCGGTCTTTCCATACGGGGTAAGGCATGCCGTATCGAGCGGGACTATACCAGAACGTCCGCCAATATCACATCTGTCAGAAGAGTCAGTAAAAGAACCCATATCAACTATGAATACCGCGACCAATCCGGAGTATTGCACAATGGTTTTCTTTCCGTCCGCGGTCTAACAAATTACAACTCCATGTCGTCCATCGCAATATATTACAACCCGGAGAATCCATCCGCATCTTATACAGAAAGAACTATGAACAGCGACAAAAATGCACCATTCATCTATGGTGGTGCTGTTCTGCTTGGAACTTTGGTATTTTTATGGAGAAGGCGCTGATTTCTCAGCGTCTTCTTTTTTATACCCTGATGAGATCCTTTGCCACCTCACCGGCTATGATAAGCCCTGCGACTGATGGCACAAATGCCACGCTGCCCCGGGATGTCTCTGCGCTCTGTACATTTGTGTTCTGCACCCGGAGGACAAATGCAGTTGTTTCTGCAGCTTATCGCCATATCTTCGATCGGCCTTGTCGGAATCTCTTCCGAGTATACGACCTTGAGTTTCTTGACGCCCCTCTTCTTCAGCTCTCTTCTCATGACCTTCGCAAGCGGACACACCTTTGTCTTGTATATATCTGCAACCTTGAACTGGCTTCCGTCAAGCTTGTTTCCCGCACCCATGCTGCTGATGATCGGGATATTCTTCTCCTTGCACTTCATGACAAGAGCGATCTTGGCTGTCACGGTGTCCACCGCGTCGACTACGTAGTCGTAGCTGTCCCAAGGGAAGTCATCCGCATTTTCCGGAAGGAAGAAACATTTGTGTACCTCAACCTCCACATTTGGATTGATGTCAAGCATCCTGTCCCTCATAACATCGGTCTTATACTTTCCAACTGTGCTCCTTGTCGCTATGATCTGTCTGTTGAGATTTGTCAGACACACCTTGTCGTCATCTATCAGGTCAAATGCTCCGACACCGCTTCTGACCAGCGCCTCGCATACATAACCGCCAACTCCGCCTATTCCAAATACCGCTACCTTAGAGCCTGCCAGCTTGTCCATGGCTTCCTTGCCAAATAGCAGCTCCGTTCTCGAAAACTGTGTTAACATCTCTTATTCTCCTAATATGATATATATCCCACTACAACTATATACAAAATAAGTTTTTTTTCAACTGAAATCTTATTGCCCCTCCGTCCCTGATTTATATCGAGTACATGTATCCGATCCGGTCACTGTACTCCCGGGTGAGATCGGCGATGGTTTTGTTGTCAAGGACATTGTTGATGGCAGTCTCAAGGTCATCCCACACCTCTCCGATGACATCGTTCATGACCATGTTGGTGTCGCCGTCCTCATCAACTCGGTTATCTATCGGTGATATCCTGCCCTCTATCGCCCTTAGCACCATTCCAACCGTGATCTCCTCCGCCGGCATGTTCAGACGGTAACCGCCCCTCGGTCCTCTCACGCTCCTTAAATATCCTGCCTTTAGCAGAGAAGATGTAACCTGCTCAAGATATTTGTCAGACAATCCACATCTTCTGGCTACGGCTTTGACAGTAACCGTGCTGCCACTGTTTATCGATATATCTACCATGAGTCTCAATGCATATTGTCCCTTTGATGATATTAACATTTTTCCGCCTCCTGTTCATTGTTATATTTTACCTATAGAATTACTATGAATTAGTTTATTTTTTTTGGCAGGGAGAAAACAGGTATGCATTTACATTCCATGCTTTATCTCCATGCCAATTGCTTCCCAATTATTCTATTATTTTTTTGAGTATGTTTCTATATCGTTAATCATATATGCCGATCAGCTGTTTCAGTTATCCTTATTTTTTAACCCATTCAGGTATTCCTCTACATAATGGATAACTGCTGCACCGTCTCCGACTGCTGTCGCCACCTGGCGCACCGCCTTGGCCCTCACATCTCCCGCGGCAAATATTCCCTGTGTGCTGGTCTGTCCGGTCTCGCCTGCTGCAACGTAACCAGCGTCATCAAGCTCCACAACGTCACCGAGGAAGTCTGTGATAGGGCTTGTTCCTATGGCAATAAATACACCGGCTACCGGAAGCGTGAAATTGCTGTCTGTCTGTCCGTCCACTGTTTTCGGTGTCTTAACAGCGACCTTGAGTTCCAGCTTGCCCGGCGTTCCGCCTATCTCTGTCACCTGCGCAAATGGGTGGAATTCTATATTCTCAGTCTCAAGCACCTGCGCTCCGAGTATTTTCTCGCCTCTGAACTCATCTCTTCTGTGGATCAGATGCACCTTACTGCACATCTTTGACAGATATAGGGCATCCTCAAGGGCTATATTGCCACCGCCCACAACTGCGACTTCTTTGTTCCTAAAGAACGCTCCGTCACATGTGGCACAGTAAGAAACTCCTGCCCCTGTGAATTCCTCCTCACCGGGAACGCCAAGCTTTCTGTGCTTTGCACCCGTGGCTATCAGAACCGCCTTTGTCTCTATGCTGCTGCCATCCTCTAGGCTGACTTTCTTGTGACCGCCGTGATCCTCGATGGCTGTCACCTCTCTGTCATCAAACTCCACGCCAAATGTATCTGCATGTTCTCTGAACTTCATACCCATGTCAAAGCCGCTTATGCCCGGCAGTCCAAGGTAGTTGTCCACCTGCTCTGTATTTACTATCTGCCCGCCGGAGAATGCCTCCTTCTCCATTACCACCACGTCCATCATCGCCCTCTTGGCGTAGACTGCGGCGGACAGACCCGCAGGGCCGCTGCCCACAATAACCAAATCTCTCATATTTCCTCCTTGTCGAAGAAGGTCGCTGTCATGTTTATGTGATGCTCCAAGGCTACGCACGACTCTGTCAGCTTACTCTTCGATAACCGTTAGTTTTATTATGTTATTTCCAAACCACTCTTTTAATACTTATCTAATTATTTCTACAATATAGGAATATAAATTCCTTTTTAATGAGACATCTTCTGACCTACTAAGTCTCTCTAGTTCTCTTTGTTATTTCTTTATCAGCTCACAGGTTTTGGATACGTCTTCCTTGCTGTGTGCGTAGGACACGAACATTGCCTCGAACTGTGATGGTGCAAGGTAGATTCCGTTGTCCAGCATGTATGAGAAATACTTTGCATACCTTGCTGTGTCGCTGGATATTGACGTGTCCATATCCACTACTTCCTGATCTGTGAAGAATACGCTCATCAGTGAGCCTATCTGGTTGACATGGACTGTGTCGCCAAATGTGCTTCTAACTGTGTCGGCTATCTGCCTTGTGCTCTTTTCTATCGCCGGATATATTGTATCCTTTTCCTTCTGGAGTATGCGGAGCGTTGTGAGTCCGGCTGTCATGGCTATCGGATTGCCCGACAGAGTTCCCGCCTGGTATACTCCGCCAAGTGGTGCCACCATGCTCATGACATCGCGGCGTCCGCCGTATGCTCCCACCGGCATTCCGCCTCCGACTATCTTACCAAGTGTTGTGAGATCAGGCTTTACCCCGAAGTATTCCTGGGCACCGCCAAGGCTGAGTCTGAAACCTGTGATGACCTCATCAAATATAAGAAGTGCGCCGTACTCATTTGTTATGTCCCTGAGGAACTGAAGGAATCCATCATGAGGTGGAACAACTCCCATATTTGCGGCAACCGGCTCGACCACGATTGCGGCAATGTCTTTGCCCTCCGCCTCAAATAACTTCTTTACGCTGTCCTCGTTGTTATACTCTGCTATGAGTGTATGCTGTGTATACGACTTTGGAACTCCCAGGCTGTCCGGAACTGACTGTGTGAGTGCCGCCGAGCCTGCCTTGACCAGAAGTCCATCACTGTGTCCGTGATAGCAGCCGCGGAACTTTACAATCTTGTCTCTGCCTGTAAATCCTCTCGCCACTCTGAGCGCACTCATCACTGCCTCTGTTCCCGAGTTGACCATTCGGGTCAGCTCCATTGAAGGCATAAGCTCATTTATCAGCTCTGCGATCTCGAGCTCTTCCTTGTCGGTGCGCCAAATGTAAGTCCGTCATCACAAGCAGCCTTCACCGCATCTATGACTCTGTCATCGGCATGCCCAAGGATTCCCGGTCCCCAGGAGCAGACATAATCCACATAGGAGTTGCCATCCTCGTCAAATATATGTGAACCTTTTGCTTTCTTCATAAATACAGGTGTCCGTCCCACCGAGCCAAATGCCCTGACCGGTGAATTGACGCCGCCCGGAATTACCTTCTGTGATTTCTCAAATAGATCCTGTGAATTTGTCATTGCCATTCTTCTTTCTATAATTTATCGTCCTGTCAGTCTACCCTCTTCTAAGTGTCGATGTCGCATTCTCCTCATCTTTTGAAACGCCCCTCTCTACTCCGTCGAGTGGGGCAGATCGTCGGAATCATTCCGAAATATGACTCCGTCATATTGATTCCGACTCAAGCCAGTGTGCCACGTCTATAGCGTGATAGGTTATGATGATCCCTGCTCCGGCACGTTTCATGGCTGTCATGTTCTCCATGACTATTCTCTTCTCGTCTATCCAGCCATTTGCCGCAGCTGCCTTGACCATGGAGTATTCGCCGCTGACATTGTACACCGCTATCGGATAGTCCGTGTGGTTTCTCACATCCTTGACTACATCCAAGATAAGCAAGTGCCGGCTTGACCATGATTATGTCTGCTCCCTCGGCGATTATCCGCCTCGCACTCTCTCAGAGCCTCCCTGCCATTTGCGGGATCCATCTGGTATGTCCTTCTGTCTCCAAACTGTGGTGCAGAATGTGCCGCATCGCGAAATGGTGCATAGTAACCGGATGCAAATTTCGCACTGTAACCCATGATCAGTACATCCGTCAGCCCGTTGTCGTCAAGTGCCTTTCTGATGTATGCGGTGTGTCCATCCATCATATCCGACGGAGCCACCATGTCTGCGCCAGCCTTTGCAAGTGATACAGCCATCTTGCCCAGATATGGAAGAGTCTCATCGTTGAGTATCTTGCCGTCATGGATAATTCCGCAGTGGCCGTGTGATGTGTACTCACACAGCAAATGTCCGCTATTACTATCATGTCCGGATACAGCTCTTTTATCCTCCTGACCGCCTTCTGCATGATTCCCTGGTCGTCGTACGCGCTGCTACCCACCTCATCCTTGTGAGCCGGTATGCCGAACAGGAGAACCGCGCTGATTCCGGCGTCCGCCACTCTGCGAAGCTCCTCCTCAAATGTGTCGAGTGAATACTGATATATGCCTGGCATGGAATCAACAGGATTCTTGATTCCTGTGCCCTCCGCCACAAACATCGGATATACAAGATCCTCCTTGTTAACCCTGTTCTCTCTAACCATATTTCTGATGGCCTCGCTGCCGCGAAGTCTTCTGAGTCTTATCATGTTACTGCCTCTTTTCTCTAAAATAATAATCACCGATGGCTGATATAAGGTGATCGATATCACCAACCTCCGGAACTATATCCGCATGATAACCAGCCTTCTCCAAAGCCTTCTCGGTCACATTTCCAAGTGCCGCTATGCGGATATTCGTCATTATATCATGTATTTTAAAACTGCCGTCTGTATTGTCCGTATGATCCCCACATGAATCTATATCATTCAACATATGAGCCACACCGCAGTTTTTTTTCTCTGCATCAAGAACATCTAGAAATCCTCTGACTCCTGACGCGCTGACAAATGTGATCACATCCAGATTCTTCAGATACTGTATGCTCTCCATCCTGCGTCCAACCACATCATAAACCGGAATCTCCTCATATGCTACACCGCCCTGATTAAGTATATCAAGCATCGTCTCACTGCCCTGAACGGCTCTCGGAAGGAGAAGTTTCTCTCCGTCATTCATCACATTTGCAAGTCCCATAGCAAGGGCGCTTGTGGTGTACTCGTCCGGCACATAATCAGCTATGTATCCCTCAGCTTTAAGCGTATCTCTTGTTCCAGCACCGACCACCGCAAATTTCAGATGAGCCAGTTTTCTGACATCTATATTCCACTCCCTGAGCCATTTGAAAAACAGGGTTATGGTGTTCTGACTGGTAAATGCCAGCCAGCTATAATCTTCTATATGTTCCAGAGCCACGCGCAGCCTGTTCTTCTCCTCTGTCTGCTCCACGCTCATATCCACTATGCTGTAGGACTGGCCGCCAAGTGCATCTATTGCAACTCTCATCTTCTCGCGAAGCTTTGGCGTTCCAACAAGTCCAACGTGGACATTCTGAAGCGGTCCTCTGTTTGGTGCTGTAAAATCCAACGCTGCATTTTCACCCACAACTATGATCGCAGGAGATTCAAGCTTTGCCTCGTTCACCTTGTCCGCAATTGTCTGTATATCGCCGCGGACTATCCTCTGCCCTGGCATGGTTCCTTTGGAAATGACCGCGACCGGAGTATGTTCCTCCGCCCCAGTCTGAACAAGTCTCTCCATGATCTGTGGCAGTCTGTTCAGCCCCATCAGGAACACGCTTGTCCCTTCCTGATTTCTGATGTAGTCGTAGTCATCTAAACCACCTTCATCAGATCTGTGTATGTCCGCCCGCTTGTGTCCTGTTATCACGTGAAAGCTTCTGCTCGTTCCGCGGTGGGTCACCGGTATGCCGCACACCTCCGGAACCGCCACGGCGGACGTTATTCCCGGTATCACCTGAAATGGGATCCCCGCTTCTAGAAGTGCAGTCACTTCCTCGCCGCCTCTTCCGAATACAAATGGATCGCCGCCTTTGAGGCGCACCACCATGTTGCCTCTGCGGCCTTCCTCAACAAGTATCTCGTTTATCTCAGGCTGCTTCTTGTAATGGCTGCCCGCCTGCTTGCCAACGTATATCCTGCGGCAGTCCGGCTTCACCATCTCCAGAAGCTGATAGGTTCCGAGTCTGTCATATATGATTGTATCGCATTGTTTTATGAATTCCAGGCTCTTCACCGTGATGAGTCCCGGGTCGCCGGGGCCTGCGCCTATCAAATATACCATTTTGTTCTCCAATACGCTGGGTGTGCTATAACCTACTTTATCAACACCTCTACCAGCTGTTCCCATTCTGCGGTGTTTCCTTCTACCGTCTTTCTGTGTATCTGGATTTCTTCATCTTTCTCTTTGTCCGATAAAGCCGCATCTGCTTTCATCAGGCTTAGCTTCATGTGGTCGCCATGAAGTTCTGAGTACACGCCTATCGGTTCGTGACAGCCGGCGTTCAGGCGATTCAGAACTGCGCGCTCGCATGTGAGCTGTGTGTATGCCTCTGTGTCATTTATCGCTCTGACCATGTCGTATACCTCGCCAGAGGTTCGTGTCTCTATGGCTATGATTCCCTGACATGCTGCCGGAAGCATGGACTCTGTGCTGATGTATCTGAATGTAAGTTCGTCCTTGTACACTTCAAAGCATTCTGTGCTGTCATTGCCTTTGTCTTCAATAACTCCCAGGCGCTCAAGCCCTGCCGCTGCAAGAATGATGGCATCGTATTCGCCATCTTCCAACTTCTGTATGCGGGTGCCGACATTTCCTCTCAGATTCTTGCACACCGCATTTGGATACATGTCTCTTATCTGGTACTGCCGTCTCAGGCTGCTGGTTCCCACCACGAAACCCTCGTTTCTGTCAAATATTCTGCCGCTCTTATATATGAGAACGTCCTGCGGACAGGCCCTCGGAAGTGTACCCGATATAGTAAGACCTTCCATGATCTCCATCGGCATATCCTTGGCACTGTGTACCGCTATGTCTATGTCACCTTTAAGTATAGCTTCCTCGAACTCCTCGACAAATACCGCTTTGCCTCCGAATTCCAGAAGCGCTCTGCTGGTGTCCCGATCCCCCCGGGTACTCATTGTAACCATCTGAAAATCAATCTGGGGAAATCTCTCATTGAGTGCCTTTATCACCAATTCAGTCTGAGCAAGAGCAAGCTTGCTGCCGCGGGTTCCAACTTTTACTGTTTTTTTCTGTCCTCCGCTTTCGCAATCCAAACCGTCACTATTGAATCCATCTGCCATGTCATTCTCCGCAAATTTACGAATATTCGGTTTATTTTTACTATGTCCATTCTCAACTCTCATCTAACAGACTCCTAACCATTTGCTGAAACGCTTTCTTTCGCTCTTCCTCGCCGTCTATCTGTGCTTTGATCTGCTCGCGGAGCTCACCCATACGCTCTGCTATATCGCCATAACTCCTACCTAAATGGCTCTCTATATTTCTCTTGATCGTGCCCGCAAGCACTGGACTCTGTCCACCGGTGGAAACGCTTATCACGACCTCTTTATCCTTTATGATCGCTGGAAAATAAAATCCGCAATCCGCCTTCACATCAACCACATTTACAAGTATTCGCTGCTGCCTGCAAAGCTCCGCCATTTCGTGGTTGACCTTCTCATCGTCCGTCGCCATTATGACGACAAATGCGCCAACAATATCCTGGGGCTGCACACGTCTTTTTACAAGTGTTAGGCATCCAGAATAATCTGCAGAATAATCTGCAAAATTCTCTACAGAACCACGATCATCGCTTGTCGCTGCACAGTATTTGTCTGGCGTATTCACCTGCTCCGCCAGTTTCAAAAGCTCCGGGCAAAACTCTGGGGACACCACCGTGACCACCGCGCCAAATTCCAGCATGCTGCACACCTTTCTGTATGCAACAGTTCCACCTCCTGCGATCAGGCATCTCTCATTATTCAGTTCGATCATAAATGGGAAATACGACATTACTACCTCTAATTTCTATTATTGAGTCTCTATTAAAAAGCACCAAACGTTGTTCCAATTATCTGACATCTGACATAACCATCATCAGACGATGATACTGCATAATCTCAGGCAAACAAGCAGTATTCAGTTCTCACATCCGGCAGTCAGAATACTGTCCAGCATTTTCTTAAATGCCTCATACTCAAGCTGCCCTTTAAGCTTGTATACCAGCTTTGCTCCGTCTGTTGTCTTTAGTTGTGCCATCACATCTCCGTGTTCCCTGTTGAACCTCGAAAATGCTATATTCTTCATGATCTCGTCAACCTGTGATATGAGCCACGGCTCCATCTCTGTGATTGTTTTTGCCCTGCTTTCATTGTTCTCTCTGGAGAGTGTTCTGATATAGTCTATGTCACGCAGCACACATCCGTCCACATCTGAGACCGCAGGATCAATGTCCTTTGGCATTGCCAGATCAAGGAGCAATCTCCGCTTCGGCTGCATTTTCACAGCCTCCGCCAGCTCATCCCTGACAAATGTATAATGCGGGCTTGCTGTCGCACTGATGATGACATCCGCCCAGGCTGCCAACTCATATCTTCTGCTGTAGGCCTCTATCCTGATCTGCTGATGTCTGTCAAATATGCTATCTGCACTGTGGTGACTTCTGCTTGTGCCTGTTATCTCTATATCTGGCGCAAGATCTGCAATATCCTTGACAACTATGCTGCCTATCTTGCCTGTGGCTCCTACGACTAGGATATGCCCGGTATTTGCATTTTCAGCATCCACACTCTCAACTTGACTGCTGCTTACCACATCACTTCGAACATCTCTGCACGTGTTTTCAATGCCGCCATTTCTTGTAAAATTCACTGCCTCCCGTGCTGACAAGGTTCCGACGGATACCGGAAGTCTCGTAGTGTCACTCTCCGTCGCCACCGCCTTTGCCGCCGCAAGTGCTCCCTGAAATGCTATATTCAGCTCGCCGTCACAGGCTCCAAGCTCCTTTGCCACAAGATATGCGTTCTTCACCTGATGTATGATCTCCACCTCGCCGAGCACCATGGAATCCATACCACACGCCACTCTGCACAGATGTAACACACACTGAAATCCTTCATAATTCATGCTGTATCTTCTTATGAGGCTGACCGGAACCTCCCTGTCATTTGCCAACAGCTTTTCCAC
>ENA-OQNT01000247-OQNT01000247.1-human-gut-metagenome-genome-assembly--contig:-NODE-247-length-13344-cov-2.321404_pt1 | contig 13344 bp, 10 predicted proteins | sample MGYA00242634_ERZ504890 | MGnify/ENA primary metagenome ERZ504890 (study PRJEB26092, sample SAMD00036379) | human gut metagenome | host: Homo sapiens | study: EMG produced TPA metagenomics assembly of... | reverse complement strand
TTATAAGCCGGAGAAACCTATATCTTCAGCCGCACAACAGCTGATATGCGCTCGTCCAACACCTGTTGTGCAAGCGTAAATCAGCTGGTGGGCGATGAGTTGTTGTATATAAGTTCTGTATATGTACATGAACGAGCCGTAAAGAGCTTCAAGCCATTAAACCTGTCACAATTTGCAACCAGATCAATCATTTTACTCTAAACGAACCAAAACTCTCAAACAAGTGAGTTAATATTGGAACATAGAACTGGACACCCTAATTATTTTGCCGACTTTTTAAGACTAAAAACAGGTCGTTTTCCAACAGGATGGAGACAAATTCAGCCAGAAAAACCAGTTCGGGATGACTCGGAAGAGAAGTTGTTTTAATCCGAGAAATTACCTCAAAATTAAAAATTTAATTAGTTAAAAAAGACTACTTAGGTGTCTCCTTCCCCCACCAAGGAGACACCTATTTGATAGGAATGCGACACCTCATGCTCCGTACAGAATGAAAGCGGTAGCCCTAGGCTATAACAGAATAAGAAGTTAAGTTAAAAAAAATAACTCATAGTTTTTATAGGGGAAACTCATAGTTTTTGATAGCGTAACTCTCCGTTTTATATACTGCAAGAGCTTAACCTCTTGCTGGCTTCTCTAAAAAAATAACACGGACAAATTGAATTTGTCCGGACAAATTGTCCAGCTCCTTGTAAGTAATTCTTTATCAGATAATTACAGGGGTTCTGGCAAAAGAACCGGACAAATTGAATTTGTCCGTGTTTTTTTAGCCAGTTTGATAGGGCATTTCTATATACGGAATAAGTCTTTCATTGTAACCTGGCAATGGATGTCGTCAGCATAACCTCCGGGGGTTAAACCATAGGTAGTAATCATCGTTATGAATATGGATTTGTTTGTTCCTGTTTCTTTTATGAAAACAGCTTTCCTGTTTCGAATCTTTATGTCCTCTTCTTCGCTTATGGTATATGGCGCATTGGTATATTTCATTTCGCAAAGGTTGATGGTTTGGTCATTTCTATCAATTAAGAGATCTATTTGTACCCCTTTTTCAGATGAATCCTTTGGCTTATATACCCAAGAGTGAGCAGTACTGATGACCGCTGCAAATCCTAATGCTGTTTTAATCTGTCTGATATGCTGTATGCAGACACGCTCAAATGCCCTGCCAGCCCAACCATTGTGTATGGTAGTGTCGATGTTGGCAGTCCAGTAGTGTTCGTCTTGATTCGTATTTTTCTTGATGAAGTCAAAATAGAAAAGGGTGTAATTATCCATAAGCTGATAGATGGCGTTTTTGCTTTTCCCACCTATCGGCATGAACTTTCTGATAAACCCACATTGTTCTAGTTCTTGTAGAGCATTGGAGAATGTGGTATTGTCGGAGAGACCAGTTGCATCTAAAATGTCTTTTCTCAACATTCCCATTTTTTTGCTAGCTAATGCTGTGATAATGGAAATATGGGTTGTTGGTCTTTTAAATAAGGATGCATAGAGTGCATTGAATTCCTGAGTAAGTTCCCCTCTCTCAGAAAAGAACATTCTATCGAAATTCTGTGCTACGCTTTGTCCCCTTTTCAAAAAGCTCCAGTAATAAGGAATGCCACCAAGTGCCATATAGGCTTCTAGAATCTGGCGTTCTGTATATCCCAGTTTACGCTTTTCGCAGAATTCCTGGCATTCTCTCAAACTGAATGGCTCCAGAAATATCTGGTTTGTTAAGCGATTGTGCAAACCGCCATAATTCATAATGATGTTGTTGATGATCCAAGAGGTGGCACTGCCACAAATGATAAGGATAATGTCTTTTCTTGCAGTTGCCCAACTGTTCCAAAAATGGTCTAGCGAGCGTACAAAGTTTGATTTATGTGTATCCATCCAAGGCATTTCGTCTATGAAGATGATCTTCTTCTGTGTATCTTTCGATTTTTCGATGAATCGTTCCAATAAGTGGAACGCCTCATTCCAATTGGAAGGAAGGTTTTTTACCTTTCTCATGCCAGCAGAGTATAGTGATTCCGTAAATTCACTTAGTTGCTCTTTGAGTGAGGCACCATATATACCTGTATGTTGAAAGGCAAAGCTATAGTTGAAAGCCTCTCTTATAAGGAAAGTCTTTCCTACGCGTCGTCTGCCATATATAGCTACAAATTGCGAATCTTCTTCTTCGAGTAGTCCTTTAAGAAGCTCTATTTCTTTTTCCCGTCCTACTATCATATCTTTCTGTATATTAATTGTTTATTTTGCTGCAAAGATACAAATAAATAATTTATTAGTCGTGGAAATGTGTAAAAAAATAGATGGATTTCCTACGACTAATAACAGTATTTAACCGTATTGCGGTTGTCATATACGGAAAAAGTACATCCAAGGTGAACTTTCTGTGTTGCTATTTTGCACGAAATGGGGTAAAAACATCGTTCGTGCAGAATAGTGATGGGAAATGAGTTGTTAGTCGTGGAAATGTGTGAAAAAAACGATAGATTTCCACGACTAATAATGGAATTTCTTGGGAAAATGGTGCTCCGGTGTTGAAAAAACAATAAAAAAATACGGGCGTTCTGCTTGTTTCTAACTTAATTTTCATATATTTGCAGTTGCTTAGCTGAGGCTACCGGCAACATGGAGACATATAAGATGCTCCAGGATGTGCCTATATATAATAAGGTATAGAATAGCCTATATATAATAAGGTATAAATTCAATCTGATATATTAATAACTGATAAACATGAAACAGAGACTGTTCGTAACATTGAGTTTGGCAGGATTAGCAATGGCAACCTTTGGTGCAACCAAACCGAAGACTGCCATTAAGTCGTTGAATAAGACGACCATCCAGCCAACTTACACAGAATGGCACGACCTTCAGGTGAATGCCATCAATCGTTTTCCGTTGCACACCAATTTCTTCACCTATCCGGCAGATGACTGGGTTTATGAGAAAGACGGTAAGATCGTGAGCAAGGATATCCTGCACATGAACAAGGCGGAGAGCAAGTATTTCCTTTCGCTTGACGGAACCTGGAAGTTCAACTGGGTGGCTAATGCCGACCAGCGTCCTACCGACTTCTACAAGGAAGATCTTGATGATTCCAAATGGAAGACCATGAATCTGCCAGGTATCTGGGAGATGAACGGATTCGGTGATCCGGAATATGTGAACGTAGGCTTCGGCTGGCGTGGACATTTTGACCAGCAGCCACCAGCAGTTCCTACCAAGGACAACCATGTTGGCTCTTACCGTCGCATCATCGACATCCCTGCCAACTGGGATGGCAAGCAGGTTGTCGCTCATTTCGGTAGCGTTACTTCCAACATCTATCTCTATGTAAACGGTAAGTTTGCCGGTTATGCAGAGGATAGCAAGGTAGCTGCCGAGTTTGACATCACTCCTTATCTGAAGAAGGGCAAGAATCTGATTGCCTTCCAGACCTTCCGCTGGTGCGATGGCTCCTGGGATGAGGATCAGGACTTCTGGCGCTTGAGTGGTGTGGCTCGTGAAAGCTATCTCTTTGCCCGTGATGCCCAGTTGCATTTGGAGGATATCCGTGTTACTCCTGACCTTGTAAACAACTACAAGGATGGTGTGCTCAATATCTCTGCCAAGGTAAAGGGAACAGGCAAGCTGAACTTCATCCTCTTCGACAAAGAGGGCAAGCAGGTGACTACAGCTACAGGATTGGCAAAGAATGGAACAGCCAACATTACGATGAACGTAGAGAATCCACACAAGTGGAATGCAGAGACACCTTATTTATATACCCTTCAGGTTTCCCTCTCAAGTGCGCTGAAGAATGGCAACATGAAATCAGCAAGCATGACTCCTGTCAAGGTAGGTTTCCGCAAGGTGGAAATCAAGAACAAGCAGTTCCTTGTCAACGGTCAGCCTGTGCTCATCAAGGGTGCCAACCGTCATGAGATGGACCCTGATGGAGGTTATGTATTGAGCATGGAGCGCATGATTCAGGACATCAAGATTATGAAGCGCCTGAATATTAACGCTGTCCGCACCTGTCACTATCCTGATGATCCACGCTGGTACGAGCTCTGCGATGAGTATGGTATCTATGTGGTTGCTGAGGCTAACCAGGAGAGTCACGGTTTCCAGTATGGCGATGATGCTGCTGCCAAGAAACCGATGTTTGCCAAGCAGATTCTGGAGCGCAACCAGCACAATGTTTCCATGTACTTCAATCATCCTAGTGTCGTAACCTGGAGTTTGGGTAATGAGACTGTGATGGGCGATAACTTCCTGCAGGCTTACAAGTGGATTAAGAGTCAGGACCAGAGCCGTCCGGTTCAGTATGAGCAGGCTCATAGAGGCGAGGGTACCGATATCTTCTGCCCTATGTACTATCCTGTAAGTGCTTGTGAAAAGTATGCTAAGGACCCTAACAGTCCGATGCCGCTCATCCAGTGCGAGTACAACCATACCATGGGTAACTCAGGCGGTAACCTGAAGGATTACTGGGCTCTGATTCGCAAGTATCCTATCCTCCAGGGTGGTTTCGACTGGGATTTCGTTGACCAGGGCTTGCACCGCAAGGTTTTGAAGCCGATGACCATCAAGAATCCTGAGAAGATGAGCAATGAAGAGCTCCGCAAAATAGAATATTGCTACGGTGGCGATTATAACAATTACGACCCTAGCGACAACAACTTCAACTGCAATGGTATCATCGGTCCTGACCGTCAGCTCAATCCTCATGCCTAGGAGGTAGCCTACCAGTATCAGAACATCTGGGCTAAGATGGTGAATGCAGAGAAGGGTGAAGTAAGTGTATACAATGAGAACTTCTTCCGCAATTTGAGCAACTATGCCTTGGCATGGAGCCTCATTGAGGATGGCGTGGAGACTCAGAACGGTACTATTGCTGATATCGATGTAGCTGCCCAGCAGACCAAGAACTTCACCATCCCTTATGACCTTTCTAAGGTAACGGGCAAGGAGGTGTTCCTCAACATCGATTTCCGTCTGAAGAAGGCTGAACCTCTGATGGAGGCTGGTCAGATTGTGGCTTATGCCCAGCTGGCGGTGAAGGAGAAGAAGTGCTGCGGTCATTGTGCAGAAAACATGGCTAAGGCTCAGGATGGCAAGAAGGTGAAGGCTAAGCTCATCGACAAGAAGGGCGAGCAGGATATCACCGTTACTACTCCTGATCTGACCGTGAAGGTGAACCGTACCACCGGTCTCATCTCTGAATATACCTATCGTGGCAAGTCGCTCCTCGGCGAGGGCGGTACCCTGAAGCCAAACTTCTGGCGTGCTCCTACCGATAATGATTTCGGTGCCGGCCTGCAGAAGAAGTTCCAGGTTTGGAAGAACCCTGTCATGAACCTGAAGGGTGTAGCTGTTGAAAAGGATAAGAAGGCAAACACCATCAGCATCTGTGCAACCTATGAGATGCCAGAGGTGAAGGGTGAGCTGGAAATCGATTATCTCATCATGCCTAACACCGGTGCGATGAAGGTAAGCCAGGAGTTTGATGCTTCTGATGATGCCAAGGTCAGCGATCTGTTCCGTTTCGGTATGCTGATGCAGTTGCCATACGATATGGACAAGAGCCAGTATTACGGCCGTGGTCCTATCGAGAACTATTCTGACCGTGAGGACTGCATGCGCATCGGAATCTACAGCGATGATGCCGACAACCAGTACTTCCCATACATCCGTCCACAGGAGAGTGGAACCAAGGGCGATATGCGCTGGTGGAATCAGACCGATGCTTCCGGCTTCGGATTCAAGGTGAAGAGCTGCAAGCCGTTCTATGCTTCCGCCATCCACTTCGACACCGAAGAACTGGATGATGGTGATGACAAGGATCAGCGCCACAGTTTCAACCTGAAGAAGTCAAAATTCACCAATCTCTTCCTCGATGCAGAGCATTCTGGTGTGGCTGGTGAGAACTCTTGGGGTGCATGGCCATTGGAGAAGTATCGCCTCCATTATGGCGATAAAAACTTTACTTTCGTGCTCATTCCATTAGATAAATAGTAGAAAAGCAGGGATTTGTACGAAAATCCAATATATTTAAACAGAAAATCCACCTCATTCGGGGTGGATTTTTTTATCTTTGCAGAAGATTTACTGCACTCGGCAATTTGAAAGCAAGCTTTCATTGCGCTCGTTTGTGTAATCTTTGCAGCAAATTACTGCACCACCTATATTTAATAAGGTGTAAGTACAGACCTAAAAAATAAAATAACGAACAATATGAGAAAAGCAAAATTTTTCGCAGCAGCATTGCTGGCGATGTCTTCACTCGGAGCTTTCGCACAGCATCAGTTTACTGTTCAGGCTAACAAGCCTGGAGCAGAAATCCAGCCTACCATGTATGGTATCTTCTTCGAGGATATCAACTTCGGTGCCGATGGTGGACTCTATGCAGAGATGGTAGAGAACCGTTCCTTCGAATTCCCACAGCGCCTGATGGGATGGAATACATTCGGAAATGTAACCCTCAGCGACGTAAAACCTGCCTTCGACCGCAATCCTCATTATGTAACACTTGAGAGCGCAGGCGCACGTGAGAAGCAGACTGGTCTTGAGAACCGTGGCTTCTTCGGCATGGGCTTGAAGAAGGATATGAAGTACGATTTCACCGTATATGGCCGTCTTCATCTCATAGATGGCAAGCAGGGCAAGATTCGCGTAGAACTCGTCAATTCAAAGAATGATGTGATTGCCAAGCAGGTCATCAACATCACCAATAATAAATGGCAGAAGCTTACTGCTACCCTTACTTCTCCTCAGACCGATGCCAAGGGGTTGATGCGTGTTTATCTGGAGAAGGGTTCTGAAAGCGTAGACCTCGACCATATCTCTCTCTTTCCTGAGGACAACTGGAATGGTCTCCGTGCCGACCTCGTACAGGATTTGGCTGACTTGAAGCCAGGCATCTTCCGTTTCCCTGGCGGATGTATCGTAGAGGGAACCGACCTCGATACCCGTTATGAGTGGAAGAACTCTGTGGGTGCTCCTGAGAACCGTCCTCTGAACGAGAACCGCTGGAGAGATACCTTCCCTCATCGCCTTTTCCCTAACTACTATCAGTCATTGGGCTTGGGCTTCTATGAGTATTTCCTCCTTTCAGAGAAGATTGGTGCTGAGCCATTGCCTATTCTCTCTGTAGGTCTGGCTTGCCAGTATCAGAACGATGATAAGGATCCTAATGCACATGTAGCAGTCAAGGATCTCCAGAGCTATATCGACGATGCACTCGACCTCATCGAGTTTGCCAATGGTCCTGTTACCTCTAAGTGGGGTAAGCTCCGTGCCGATATGGGTCATCCGGCACCATTCAATCTGAAGCAGATTGGTATCGGTAACGAGCAGTGGGGTCCTATGTATCCTGAGCGTCTGCAGAAGTTCATGGAGCAGATTCATGCCAAGTATCCAAAGATAAAAATCTGCGGTTCATCTGGTCCATCTGCTGATGGAAAGGATTTCGACTACGGTTGGGAGCAGATGCGCAAGTTGGGCGTAGACATGGTGGATGAGCACTACTACAAGAGTCCGGAATGGTTCCGCAGCAATGCCAGCCGTTACGACAAGTACGACCGCAAGGGTCCTAAGGTCTTTGCCGGCGAGTATGCTGCTCATGCCGAGAATGATCCAAACTCTTGGGAGGCAGCTCTTTCTGAGGCAGCTTTCATGACCGGTTTGGAGCGTAATGCCGATGTGGTTTATCAGGCTACCTATGCACCTCTCTTCGCTCATGTAGAGGGATGGCAGTGGCGTCCGGACCTCATCTGGTTCGATAACCTCAGCTCTGTCCGTTCTGCCAACTACTATGTTCAGCAGCTCTACGGCGAGAATAAGGGTACCAATGTGTTGAAACTTACCGAGAACGGTAAGGCTGTAGCAGGCGAGAACGGTCTCTATGCCACCGCTTGCTTCGACAAGGCTACCAAGAGCTACATCGTGAAGATTGCCAATACCTCTAACGAGGCAAAGGAAATCAACGTAACCTTTAATGGTATCAAGAAGTTGAACCCAGGTAAGGTAACCGTTCTCCATGCCGACGATATTCAGGCAGAAAACAAGATAGACAATAAAAATGTGGTTGTTCCTGTAGTATCAGATGCACAGGTTCAGGGCAATGTATTGAACGTGAAGATGAAGCCAAACAGCTTTGTTGTATACCGTTTCTAATTGCCGACCTCCAATCTTCAATAAATCCTTAAGGTACAAATAGATAAGTGGATAATGTGAATCCCTTGCGACTCTAGTGGTTGCAAGGGATTTTTTTTCTCTCCTAATGCCCTTGAAATTACATGGCGACGCAGGAGTTTCTGTGTCAGGACGTAGGAAAGATTACGTCGCCATGTAGGAAAAAGGCACTTTATGTATAAGAAAAGTTTGAATTTTGCATAAAAAATACGCTCAAACGCTAGCAATTTGCTCATTTTTTCGTAACTTTGCACCCGCAAACTTATAATTAATAATAAAAGAAAGAATGGCTAATTTGAGATTTGAGGTTGTAGCCGAGGCCTTTAAGAAAAGACCTGTAGAGGTAGAGGCTCCCAAGGTGCGCCCTTCGGAGTACTTCGCCAAGTATGTATTCAACCGCCAGAAGATGTACAAGTATCTGCCATCTGATGTGTATGAGAAACTCATCGATGTGATAGACAACGGTAATCGTCTGGACCGTTCCATCGCGGATGCCGTGGCTGCCGGCATGAAGCTCTGGGCTGAGGAAAACGGGGTAACACATTATACTCACTGGTTCCAGCCATTGACAGAAGGTACTGCCGAGAAGCACGATGCCTTCGTGGAGCACGACGGTAAGGGTGGTATGATTGAGGAATTCTCCGGCAAGCTGCTGGTGCAGCAGGAACCGGATGCCAGCTCTTTCCCTAACGGCGGTATCCGTAACACCTTCGAGGCTCGACGGCTATTCTGCATGGGATCCTACATCGCCTGTGTTCATCATCGACGATACCCTCTGTATCCCTACCATCTTTATTTCTTATACCGGTGAGGCTTTGGACTACAAAGCTCCCTTGCTCCGCTCACTCCATACTCTGAGTGAGGCGGCTACCGAGGTGTGCCACTATTTTTACCCTCAGGTGAAGAAGGTGCAGACCAATCTCGGATGGGAGCAGGAGTACTTCCTGGTAGATGAGAGTCTCTATTCGGCTCGCCCTGACCTGATGCTCACGGGCCGTACCCTGATGGGACACGACTCTGCGAAGAACCAGCAGATGGACGACCATTATTTCGGAACAATCCCTGAGCGTGTGCAGGCTTTCATGAAGGATCTAGAAGTACAGGCGCTCGAACTCGGCATCCCTTGCAAGACCCGTCATAACGAGGTGGCACCAAACCAGTTTGAGCTAGCACCTATCTATGAGGAGTGCAATCTTGCTGTAGACCATAATATGCTCCTGATGAGTTTGATGAAGCGTGTGGCTCATAAGCACAGTTTCCGTGTACTCCTTCACGAGAAGCCATTCGCTGGTGTCAACGGTTCGGGCAAGCACAACAACTGGAGTCTCTGCACCGATACCGGCGTACTGCTCCATGCAGCAGGCAAGACACCGGAGGACAATCTCCGCTTCGTAGTCTTCATCGTAGAGACCCTGATGGGCGTTTACAAGCACAATGGACTGCTGAAGGCTTCTATCATGAGTGCTACCAATGCCCATCGTTTGGGAGCCAACGAGGCACCACCAGCCATCATCTCTTCATTCCTCGGAAAGCAGCTCACCGACCTGCTCGACCATATCGAGAAGGCAGACAAGGAAGAACTCTTCGCCCTGGCTGGCAAGAAGGGTATGGAGCTGGATATCCCTGAGATTCCGGAGCTGATGATCGATAACACCGACCGCAACCGTACCTCTCCATTCGCCTTCACCGGAAACCGTTTCGAGTTCCGTGCCGTAGGTTCAGAGGCCAACTGTGCGTCATCTCTCATCGTACTGAATGCTGCCGTAGCTGAGGCTCTCGAAGACTTCAAGACTCGTGTAGATGCCTTGATAGCAAAGGGCGAGGACCAGACATCGGCTATTATAGATGTTGTACGCGAGGATATCAAGACCTGCAAGCCTATCCGCTTCGACGGCAACGGCTATTCTTATGAGTGGAAGGAAGAGGCTCAGAAGCGAGGTCTGGACTGCGAGGCATCCTGCCCGGTAGTCTTCGACCGTTATCTGGACAAGGAAAGCATCGAGATGTTTGCCAAGACCAACGTGATGAGCGAGAGCGAGTTGAAGGCGCGCAACGAGGTGAAGTGGGAGACCTATACCAAGAAGATTCAGATTGAGGCTCGTGTGATGGGCGACCTGAGCATGAACCATATCATCCCTGTGGCTACCCACTATCAGAGCCGTCTGGCAAAGAACGTAGAGGGTATGATTCACATCTTCGGTGGCGAGGAAGGTAAGAAGCTGACTGCCCGCAACGTGAAGATTATCCGTGAGATAGCCGAGCGTACCGAGGCAATTGAGCGTGGTGTAGAGGCATTGGTAGATGCCCGCAAGGTAGCCAACAAGATAGAGAGTGAGCGCGAGAAGGCAGTAGCATATCACGACACGGTAGCTCCAAAGATGGAGGAAATCCGTTATCAGATAGACAAGCTCGAGCTTCTCGTAGCCGATGAACTTTGGACATTGCCAAAGTATCGTGAGCTGCTGTTCATCAGATAATATTTTCTGGATAAGGAATTGATATAATAAAAAAGAGTGCATTGCCGTTAACAATGCACTCTTTTTTTGCTTATCCTGAGCAGAAAAGCGTAAACTAAGTTAAATATTTATAAAAGTTTGGGGTTAAAACTCGTAACCTACACATAATCAAATAAAAATGTGTAATTTTGCAGTCCGATTATTTCGGGGATACGCTTAGAGTCCCCAAGATATGGTGTGTTAATAGCATGCCCTGTGGCCGGGGTATGTGGTTAGTGAATCACCTGTCTGAATAGTGAGTAAAAAAGATTAAAAACGTTTTTTAGTAGTAAATTTAAATTTTAAAATGGACACATTAAGTTACAAGACTATTTCCGTAAACAAGGAAACAGCTAAGAAAGAGTGGGTCGTAATCGACGCTACCGACCAGGTTGTAGGTCGCCTCTGCTCTAAGGTTGCTAAATTGCTCCGCGGAAAGTACAAGCCAACTTTCACTCCACACGTAGATTGTGGTGACAACGTAATCATTATCAATGCCGCTAAGGTAGTTTTCACAGGTAAGAAGGAAACAGATAAGGTTTACACTCGTTACACTGGTTATCCAGGTGGTCAGCGCTTCAACACTCCAGCAGAGTTGCGCAAGCGTCCTGATGGAATGGACAAGATCCTCCGTCACGCTATCAAGGGTATGTTGCCAAAGGGCCCTCTCGGTCGTTCTTTGATGGACAACCTCTTCATTTACGATGGCACAGAGCACAAGCACGAGGCACAGCAGCCAAAGGCTATTGATATTAACCAGTATAAATAATTAAGGTAGAATGGAAGTAATTAATGCAATTGGTCGCCGTAAGAGCGCTGTAGCTCGTGTATACCTCACAGAGGGTACCGGTAAGATCACAATCAACAAGAAAGATATTGAGACATATTTCCCATCAGCAATCCTTCGCTATGTAGTAAAGCAGCCATTGCAGTTGCTCGAAGCTGAGGGTAAGTATGATATTAAGGCAAACCTCGACGGTGGTGGTTTCACCGGTCAGAGCCAGGCTCTCCGCCTCGCTATCGCTCGCGCACTCGTTAAGATCGACGCTAACGATAAGAAGGCTTTGAAGGATGCAGGCTTCATGACACGTGACTCACGTGCTGTAGAGCGTAAGAAGCCAGGTCAGCCAAAGGCTCGTCGTCGCTTCCAGTTCAGCAAGCGTTAATCTTATACATATTTTATTATATATATACAGATTATATATAGCTGAGCTAAAAAGTTTAGTATCTAAATCGGTGAGATTCCATTAATCGGGGACTACTCATCGACTGATCTAACATTAGATTCAAAAAGAAAGTAAACACAATTAAAAAGAAAAAACAATGTCAAGAACAAATTTTGACCAGTTACTTCAGGCAGGTTGCCACTTCGGACACCTCCGTCGCAAGTGGAATCCAGCAATGGCTCCTTACATCTTTCATGGAGCGTAACGGTATTCATATTATCGACCTCAACAAGACTGTTGCTAAGGTTGACGAGGCTGCTGAGGCCCTCAAGGAAATCGCCAAGACAGGTAAGAAGATCCTGTTTGTCGCTACTAAAAAACAAGCTAAGGATGCAGTTGCCGAGAAGGCAGCTTCTATCAATATGCCATACGTAAACGAGCGTTGGGCTGGTGGTATGCTCACCAACTTCCCTACAATCCGTAAGGCAGTTAAGAAAATGACAAACATCGACAAGCTGTTGAACGATGGTACATTCTCTAACCTCTCAAAGCGCGAGTTGCTGCAGATCAGCCGCCAGCCGATAAAGCTAAAGGTCAGGCAGAATAAATTCCATTTTTTCCCATCCATCAGGCGGCGCGACTCGGTGATCGCCTCGTTAGCGGAATATTCTGGATGTTCCATCAGCACATATGGTGTCATCGCATAGCTGTACGTCTTTATGAAACCCGGAACGAAAAACAGGCAGGTCCAGCAATATATATAAAAGCCGCGCACAAATACCATCGCCACGCCATCTGTGATCCGCGAAAACTGGGAAAATAAATCAGAAAAGGACGCTTCCTTTTTCTCTGCCAGATTCAGATGGAAACGAGCGTATCCCATCTGCCCCGCACCTCCAATAATAACCACCATCAAGCCCCAGATAAGCAAAAGCACCCAGGGCAGAAGCATGCTGCGCATCGGAAATACCTGCGTCAGCACATTCTTCACTTCCGGTCGTGCCTGTATCACTTTTTGCAGCTCTGATATTCCATTTGGCGCCGTATCGGCAATCTCCGCACCGATCAGGGACGCTGCTAATCCCGTTCCCATCGCAAGTTTCCAGTTTCCGCGCAGTGTCTCACGCGCCATTTGCCTAAATTCAGATGCACTTCTCATGCTTTCGCCTCCTTTCTTTCTGAAATCATTGTATCATTTTTCCATTTTGACCGTCAATATATCACTTCAAACCGTAAATAATTTGTAATAAGGTCGTAATGATTCTACTGTCGTCAAAGGAAAATTCAGAATGCCGGAATCACTCTCCCAGCATTCTGGGAGCTGATTGAGCTGGCGATCCGCTGGTACTTCTCATCTTCCAAATCTGCCCTGCTTCCTACAATCTTCAACTAAAATTTTTAGCCTGCATCACAGACAGGTTGTTTTCATTTTTCCCTACTTCATATACCCGCGCAGCTTCACATATTCCTTGATCAGCTCCGCCGTCTCGTCCAGTCCGAGGCGGGTC
>ENA-OQNT01000244-OQNT01000244.1-human-gut-metagenome-genome-assembly--contig:-NODE-244-length-13484-cov-3.408999_pt1 | contig 13484 bp, 13 predicted proteins | sample MGYA00242634_ERZ504890 | MGnify/ENA primary metagenome ERZ504890 (study PRJEB26092, sample SAMD00036379) | human gut metagenome | host: Homo sapiens | study: EMG produced TPA metagenomics assembly of... | reverse complement strand
AAGAAGAAGATAAAATCATCGACATCGAGAACAGCACAGGATCACTATTACCATCAACAGGTGGAGCAGGTGTTATCGTGTTTGCAGGTGTAGCTATTCTATTAGTGTTTGGAGTTGTTGTAAGCTTCATTCGTGATAAAAGAAAAGCTTGTTAATTAATGGGGTGCGGTTGTCGTTTAGATGACCGCGATTCCCATATAACGATAGGGGGAATGCAATAATGAGTAATAAGAAAAGAAAAATGACTATAAAGGATATAATTCGATTGCTTGTGCTTGTCGTTGCATTCGCCGTGTTGTTATATCCTACAGTCAGTAGTTATGTAAATGAAAAGAATGGTTCTAAGGTTGTATCGAATTATGATGCAGAAAGTGTTCGCTTGAGTAATGCAGAAAAAGAAAAGATGCTTGAAGATGCACGTGCATACAATAAGGAAATGTTAAGTAATATTGATTTGATTGATCCTTTTTCTCAGGGTGAAAAAAGTTTGGATGCTCGATATGAAAGCCTATTAAATATAGATGGATCTGGCATGATGGGCTACATTCGTATTCCTAAGATCAAAGTCGAGATTCCTATTTATCATGGAACTTCTGAATCTGTATTGCAGGCTGGTGTTGGTCATTTCTGGGGAACTTCTCTTCCTGTTGGTGGCAAAAGTACACATACGGTATTAACAGGTCATAGGGGGCTACCTACAAAAACATTATTTACCAATATGGATAAACTTGTTGAAGGGGATGTGTTCTACATCAAAGTCTTAGATGAGACATTGGCATATAAAGTGGATCAAATACTTACTGTATTACCAGAAGAAACAGAAGCTTTATCAATCGTACCTGGACAAGATTATGCGACATTAGTTACTTGTACTCCATACGCAATCAATACGCATAGACTCTTGGTTAGAGGTCATCGTATTCCGTATAAGGAAGCTGTAAAGATTGAGAAAAACACTAGTACAGGTATAGAACTATCATTCACTACAAAGGTGTTGATTGTAACACTTGGAATTATTTTTATAGGGTTGATTATAGCTATGCTATATAGTTTGTATGATAAGAGAAGGAGGAAGAAAAAGTGATTAAACAATTAAAGATACATTCGCTCTTTCTACTCCTTATTAGCTTGTTGTTTGTCTCTCTTATTCAAGTTCATGCGGACAGTAGAACGGGAAGTATTGATATTGACTATAAAGGAAGAACTGATAATCAGGAAGAGATTATCTTGTCTGGAGCTAAGTTTGAGATCATCCCCATTCAATATGTAGAGAATGAAAAATGGGTATGGCAATCTTCATTTGTGGATTGTGGTGTTTCACTTCATGATACAAGTGCTGAAGCTAGAAATAAACAGGCTAAACAGTTATTGGAATATGCTAGAAAAAAAGTATTTCTGGAAATCAACAGCTTACAGATAGTACTGGGCATACTATATTTAGTAAATTAAATGAAGGTATGTATTTGATTACACAGATTGGTTCTGTAAAGAATGGAAATGATACGTTTGAATCTGCACCATTTTTAGTAAGTGTTCCATCCGATATAGATGGATATTTCATGTATGATGTAAAGGTAGAACCAAAGGTGACATGGCTTACAAATAATGTGCCTCCATCTGTTCCAGAAAAACCAAGTGAGAAGAATCCTCCAGAAGATACGAATACGGGTGCTCAAGTGAAAAAAACGATTTGGATTGTTCTTGCATTGTGTAGTTTTGGAATGATTGTTATTCTTGGAAGAAGATTAAAAGAAAATAGTAATTGAGAGACCATTGATTGGTCTTTTTAATTTTGGATTGGCGATTAATTGTGTGATGATATATACTTTTTGTAAAAGAAAGTATTAAAAGTTAAGATATAAGCAGTTATTTTATATGAACTGCTTTTATCTTTATGAAAATGCTGTAAGTAAAGGAGTTTTGACTATGAAGAAAGTGCTTTTTATTTGCCATGGGAATATATTCTAATATCAATAAATTGCTTTATATAAAGAATATTAAAAGAAATTAAGAGGATTTGTGCACCTTAAATGCACCTTTTGGATAACTTCATCAACAAATTGAATTAAAGGTTTTTACGTTAAGTAAAATATTAATGTGTTTTGACAGTGCTTTCACTTAAAAGAAATCTTTGACAGCAACATTAAAAAGTGTATAATTATATTAACAGAACTCACCACGCCTCTGACTAATTCATGCGCAACCCGGTGGGACTTTTTTCATTTAGGGGTGTTTTATGTATCAGTATCCAAAACAAATATTAACAATAGGACAACAAGTGCAATCTTACGTAAATGCAGGAATGAAGATTACATCTCGCGAAGAGGTAGAGAAGGCATTAAAATCAATTGGATTTTATCGTTTGAGAGGCTACTCATTTCCTTTATATGATAATGTTACAAAGAAGTATGTTCCTGGAACAAAGTTTGAAGACATTTTGAAATTATATCAATTTGATCAGAAATTATCTGCCTTAGTTTTCTTTATGATTTCTAAAATTGAGGTGGCTTTAAGAGTACGATTAATAGAGGCGTTACTTATATATGGTGAACCTCTTGTTTTGCAAGATTCATCTATTTTTAAAGAGAAAAAATTGTATTGGCAGAATATGTCTATGGTAGCGTCAGAAATTGCTCGTTCTAATGATGTATTTATTAAACATAATTTTGATAATCATGATGGAGAGGTGCCTGTATGGGCGATTGTTGAGGTTCTTTCTTTTGGAACATTATCGAAAATAATTAAAAATTTGAAAACAGGTGTTGGAAGTTCATATTCTATCTTGGCGACTAATTACCAATATAAATCGAAAAAAGGAAATTTGGTAAATCCATCACAAAAAATGCTTACTTCATGGTTACAGAGTGTTTCAATATTGCGTAATATGTGTGCTCATAATTCCAGAATCTATAATCGCACAATACATACGACGCCAGAGATTTTAGACGCAGATAAGGTTACACCACTGCCAGTACATAATGGGTTATATCAAATTTTATTGGCAATGAAGTATTTACGCTCATCTGATGAGGAATGGACAGTATTTGTAGATGATTTCGATAATTTAATTAAAAGTTATAATGGCATAGTCAATCTTGCAGCAATGAATCTTCCATCAGATTGGAAAGTACATTTAACTGTATAAAACAATAAAGATGTTTAACTAAGCTTTTTTCTTAAACGGGTTAGTCATTCGGCGGAATGTTACAATATTAACATTTCGCTATTTTTATATATAGCTTTTTTGCAAATGCATGGTAAATAGAAAAACATGAAACGTTGGTGGTATAATAAAATAGCTTGTAGAAAGGCAAGCTATTGAAGAGCTTCATGAGGTGAATAACCATATTTCTATATAAAAATTAAGTTTGCACCAAATAAAATTCAATTTGCACCTTATGTGCACCTTTTGATTAAAAAGATATGAAAAGTTATACAAACTTATAAGAAGTTACAAAAATAAGAGAAAAATAAAATTACCTTTACATAAAGGAAATGTGCTATATATAAAGGAGAATTTGATTATGATAAAAATATTATTCATATGCCATGGAAACATATGTCGTAGTGTCTCAGCTCAATATATTATGGAAGATTTGGCAAAGAAAAATGGAGTAGAACTATATGTTTCTAGTGCAGCTACAAGTCGTGAAGAAATTGGTAATGATATCTATTCTCCGGCTAAGCGTAAACTAAAAGAAAAGGGGGTTCCATTTTCTAGACATTATGCAAGACAGGCTACAATGAGTGATTATTTGTCGTATGACTATTTGATTTGTATGGATGAAAATAATATGCGTAATTTAAATCGTATGTTTAATAATGATCCAGATCACAAGATCTATAAATTATTATCTAGAGATGTTTCAGATCCTTGGTACACCAATGATTTTGAAACGGCTTATAATGATATTTATGAAGGCTGTAAAGCTTGGTTGGAGAAATTATCATGAAACAGAATCTACATACACACTCCATCTTTTGTGATGGAAAAGATACGATTGAAGAAATGACTTTAGAAGCTATCTCAAAAGGCTTTGATATTCTAGGATTTTCAGGACATGGATATTTAAGTATAGATGATGGTTCAATGCGAGATATTAAGGGGTATATTTCTGAAGTTCAAAGAATTAAATCAAAATATTCTTCATCTATTCAAATTCATTTAGGGATTGAAGAAGATATGTTAGGAAGAATATCTGAAAAAGCTCCATTTGAATATGTGATTGGAAGTAAACATTTTTTAGGTGAGATTGCTGTGGATTATTCAAAGCCTGTATTTGATTCTTTATTTGAATCCTATTCTGGTGACTATAAAAAGATGTGTAAAGATTACTATTCAGACTTATCGAATATGTATGATTGGCAAGAAGTGGATGTCATTGGACACTTGGATTTGATTACCAAATATAATGAGGACGAATCCTATTTTAAATTTAATGATAAAGACTATATGAATATTGTTTGTGACTGTATTGATCGATTGTTGATCAACGATAAGATTTTTGAAGTGAATACCGGAGCTATCGCAAGAGGTTATCGTAAAACACCATATCCATCTAAGAATATATTGGAATATTTATACGCAAAGAATGCACGTATTTGTCTAAACAGTGATTGTCATGATAAGAACTATTTGGATTGTGCTTTTGAATCTAGTTTAGACTTGATTCAATCTTGTGGATTTAAAGAACTGCAGATACTCACAAAAGATGGTTTTGTACCAGTAAAAATTAGATAGAATAAACAGTGAAGGTGTTCTTGTGATAATCAATTAAACCTTCACTTTTCATTTTAGAAAGTTCTTTTGATAAAGCACTTCGTTCTACGTTTAAATAGTCAGCCATCTGTTGACGATCAAACGGAATCTTAAAGGTAGAATTTTGTGTTTCTAGTTTCATAAACGATAAGTAAGACAACACTTTATTGCGAATGGTTTTGTTGGAAATATGAAATATGTGTTGTGACAACATTTTGTTCTTATTTGAAAGTATTTGAATCATTTGATCTTTTAATTCTGGAGATTTTTCTAAGGCTTGAACATCTAAAAATTGAATTGTACAATCCTCAACCGCTCTAACATATACATACATAGGTGTTTTGGTTAGGGCATAGCTTTCCGCAAACATTTGATTGAAACCTATATGTGACAATAGGGAAACGTTGCCTAAAAAGTCTACAGTTTCTATGACAACACTTCCTTCTTTGACAATGCCAATGGCTTGTGGAATATCTTCCATATGATAAATAATTTCATTTTTCTTGTATTGTTTGAATGTTGAACCCATAAATATCTTCCTTTCGTTGTTTAAACAACATAAATTGATTGTATTATACACTAAAATAAGTTCATAAGAAATGAGGATGATTTTATGTTAAGAAAAATTATACAAATTGATGAAGATAAATGTACAGGATGCGGTATCTGTGTGGATGCCTGTCATGAAGGAGCCATTGGCTTAGTGAATGGAAAAGCGAAATTAATGCGAGATGATTATTGTGATGGACTAGGGGATTGTTTACCTACATGTCCTACAGGTGCTATTTCATTTATTGAAAAAGATACTCTAGCTTATGATGAAGAGGCAGTAAAAAAGAATATGGAAAAACGCATGAAAGAATCGGGCACCATGCATACAGGATGTCCTGGATCTATGATGCATACACTGAATCCAGTTGTATCAAGTCCATCGATTGATGTATCAAGTCAATTAACATCTTGGCCTATACAAATTAAGCTAGCACCTATCAACGCACCATTCTTTCAACATGCCAAGCTTTTAATAGCTGCGGATTGTACTGCTTATGCCTATGCCAATTTCCATCAGGAATTTATGAAAAATAAAGTGACTCTAATAGGATGTCCAAAACTTGATGGTGTGGATTATTCAGAAAAGCTTTGTGATATTATTCGTATGAATTCGATTGAAAGTGTAACCATTGTTCGTATGGAAGTACCTTGTTGTGGTGGGCTTGAAAATGCGGTTAAGAAAGCTTTGCAGGAAAGTAAAAAGTTTATTCCTTGGCAAGTTGTCACAATTTCAATAGATGGAAAAATTTTAGATTAAACCTTAAAAAAGTGCAGCTATCGTTACAGATATTGCACTTTTGTCATTTTCTGACACGTTAAATAAAAAAAGTATCACCGTAGCGATACTTTAATGATTATTCCTTTGTGATTTCTTTATAGCTAGCTAGACCATAAGCACTATCTGCAAGTGTACCTGCATTGACAATAGCTTGTTCCATAGCTTTAACGGCCATGATTCCAACTAAATCTTGTTCTGCAGGCACTTTATTGGATGTCATCGCAAAAATAGTATCTCCATCACTTGAAGTGTGGACTGGACGAATACATCTTGCATATCCATTATGGGCCATACTTGCGATTTTATTCATTTGTGCTTTATTTAAGTCTGCATTTGTGATGATACAACCAATTGTCGTATTCATACCACAAGAATTGATCATCTTTTCAGCTGCCTTTAAGATTTCATCTTCACTAAACAATCTTGTGTTTGTGTTTCGATCATAGATACCTGCAATTGGTTTGTCTGAATTTGGGTAGAAAATATCTCCACACGCATTGACGGCTACAATAGCTCCTACTTTTAATGGACCTATTTGTAGGGCCGAAAATCCAAGTCCAGCCTTCATCGCATATTGAGGACCAAAAAATTTACCAACACTAGCACCTGTTCCAGCACCGACATTTCCTTGTTTTGGATCATTTTTTTCAGCTTCCATACAAGCATCATACCCCATTTGTTTATTTGGATATGCCTTAGAATTACCTACACCACAATCAAATAGACAAGCTTCACATACGATGGGAATATAGATGTTTTTCATGTCAAAACCAATTTCGTGTTCACTCAAATACTGCATTACACCACTGCTTGATTCTAAACCAAAAGCACTACCACCTGATAAAGTCACCGCATGAATTTTTTGAACCATGTTTTTAGGGTTTAATAAATCTGTTTCACGAGTAGCAGGACCACCACCGCGTACGTCTACACCAGCTGTAGCTCCTTCTTTGCATAAGATGACTGTGCAGCCAGTCGCATTTTCTGTATCTTGTGCACTACCAATTTGAAATCCTTCGATCTCATTGATTTGAATTGTCTTCATTTTTGATCTCCTTTAATTCATATAAATCATTTCTACGCACCTTCCAATAAGGCATTCTTTTCCTTACTTTTTCAATGTCTTTTAAATGGATATCTACAACTTTGCAGGCTTCTTCTTCACCCAACTCCACTACAATATTGCCAAAACCATCCACAAGAATAGAGTGGCCTCCTGAAGTATAGTTTTTATATGTATACTTAGCTGGGGCAACCCCACATAAAAAGACTTCATTTTCTAAAGCACGTGTTTGCGTGAATAACTTCCAATGCTTCTTTGTGGCCTGCTCATTAAAGGCGGCTGGACAAAATAGAATTTGTGCTCCATTTTGAGCTAAAATTCTAGATACTTCTGGAAAACGAATGTCGTAACATAATAAAATACCGCATTTTCCCCATGGCGTATCGAAACATTGAAGGTGATTTCCTGGTACAAATACATCATTTTCACAATAATCTTGTTTGTTGTGAAATTCAAAAAGATGTGTTTTGTCATACGAACAAACAATGTCACCATCGCTATTTAATATGTAACAACGATTGTATTTGTTTGTACAAATGGAACCTGCAACGATCCATATTTTATTTGTTCGAGCAGTTTCTTTTAATGCTTCTAAACTTTCATCATGACGCAAATACGCTGTTTTAAGTGCATCATTATGATAGGGACAGTTCCACATTTCTGGTAGAACTAAAATATCGCAGTCTGGAATATGCTTTAGTTTATCTATATTTTGTTGGTTATCCATTGAAACAGACATTTGGTACATACAGATCTTCATATAGATTATGATAGGCGAAAAGTGACCACTTTTCAAGGTGTGCAAAGACTAACATGTGTTTATTTACTACTGGTTTGAAATCGTTTACAATCATTTTAGGAGGTTTCTTATCATGTATAAAATTATAGAAGTAAAACAAAGTGTATTTGAAGATAATAATAAAGATGCGAATAAATTAAGAGAAGAATGTAAAGACAAAGGTGTTTTTTTATTGAATGTCATGTCAAGTCCTGGAGCAGGGAAGACAACAACTCTATCTAGAACGTTAGAAAGATTAAAAGATAGAATGAGAATTGGTATTATGGAAGCGGATATTGATAGTGATGTAGATGCCAAAACCATCAATGAATATGGCGTACGCACGATTCAACTACACACAGGTGGTATGTGTCATTTAGACGCAGATATGACTCGTCAAGGACTGCGTGAAATGGGTATGGAAGATTTAGATTTGGCTGTACTTGAAAATGTAGGAAATTTAGTATGTCCTGCTGAATTTGATACGGGATCCACTAAAAATGTGGCTATTTTAAGTGTTCCAGAAGGAGACGACAAACCTTTAAAATATCCATTGATGTTTCAAGTGTGTGATGTGGTTCTAATTAATAAGATGGATGTATTGCCATACTTTGATTTTGATGTAGAGAAATGTAAAGAGAATATTTTGTACCGTAATCCAAATGCGAAAATTTTTGAGGTGTGCGCGAAAACGGGTGAGGGAATTGATGACTGGTGTAATTGGCTTGAAAATGAAGTAAAGGCCTGGAAGGAATAATATGACATATCGAGATAATATTGATAAACTGGCAAGGCGTATCACAGATCGTATTCCGGCTAAAGTAAAAAAATTATCCCAAATGGATCCTGAATATGAGTGTCTAAATGAAATCTTAAATGATGAACAATGTGATTTATGTTTGTGTTTTGAAGTACGTAAACCACTTTCTTTTGAAGAAGTAGTGAAAAGAAGTGGATGGCCAGCAGGAAGAGTGAATCGTGTATTAAATGAAGTATGCGACATTGGAATGATTGAATATAATTGGGAAAATGCGGATCACCACAAACAGTTTGTGCTTCCTCAGTTTGTTCCTGGAGCAGCTGAATTTATGGTTATGAATAAAGATCTTGTTGAAGAACATCCAATTGTTGCGGATTTCTTTGAAAAGATGACACGATTACCACTTGAAAAAGTAACGCCAATGGTTCCTCCTGGAGGAGCTGGCATTGGTATGCATGTTATTCCTGTAGAAAAGGCGATTCATGCAAATCAAGAAGCGGTAAGTGTAGAAAAGATTTCGCATTGGTTGAATAAATACGATAAATATGCACTTTCTCCATGTTCATGTAGAAGACAACAACGTGTTAGAGGTGAAGGAACTGGCGATGTTGAAGCCGATGTTTGTATTGCGGTAGGTGATATGGCAGATTATGTAGTACAGACAAACAAGGGTGGACATTATTGTACGTATGAAGAGGTTATTGAGACTTTAGAGCGTTGTGAAAGAAAAGGATATGTACATCAGATTACCAATATTGATGGAGAAGATAAAATTTTTGCGATATGTAACTGCGCACATGGTGTCTGTAACGCATTAAGAACAAGTCAATTGTTCAATACGCCAAATATGTCGGCAAGTGCTTATAGGGCGCATGTGGATAGTGAAAAATGTGTTGCGTGTGGAAAGTGTGTGGAAATTTGTCCAGTGGGTGCGGCAAAATTAGGACAAAAATTATGTACAAAAGCAGGTCCAGTTACATATCCTAAACAAGAACTTCCAGATGATGTAAAGTGGGGTCCAGAAAAGTGGAATTGGAACTTTAGAGATACAGCTAAAGTCAATTGTTATGAAACGGGAACATCGCCTTGTAAAAGTGCATGTCCAGCACATCTACCGGTACAAGGCTATATAAAAATGGCTAAAGAAGGTCGCTATATGGATGCGTTAAAATTGATCAAAGACTTTAATCCATTTCCAGCTGTATGTGGAGCTATTTGTAACAGAAGGTGTGAACAACAATGCACACGCGGATTGATTGATGAGCCTTTGGCTATTGATGAAATCAAGAAGTTTATTGCCGAACAAGAACTTCATGAAGATAAACGTTATATCCCTTTATGTGAAAATGTCGAAGGCAAGTTTTTCACAAATAAGATGGCCGTTATTGGAGCGGGTCCTGCAGGTATGAGTGCAGCTTATTATTTAAGAATGATGGGCTATCCTGTCACAATATTTGAAAAGGAAGAAAAACCAGGCGGTATGTTAGTCTACGGTATTCCTTCTTTTAGATTAGAAAAGTCTGTGATTGAGGCTGAAATTGAAGTGTTAAAAGCTATGGGCATTGAGTTTAAGTGTGGCATAGAAGTAGGTAAAGATATTTCTTTGGATGATTTAAGAAATGAGGGATATGAAGCATTCTATGTGGCCATTGGTGCTCAAGGATCTAGAAAATTAAATATTCCGGGTGAGGAAAATGAAATGGTTGACTCTGGAATTGATTTCTTGCGTAAGGTGAATAAAACAGAAGATCCAAATCTAATTTCTGGTGATGTGGTTGTCGTTGGTGGCGGAAATGTTGCGATAGATGTAGCTCGTGCTGCATTAAGAAGTGGAGCTGAAAAAGTTCATTTATATTCTCTGGAACAAGAAGCTGAAATGCCGGCAAGCTTTGAGGAAGTATCAGAAGCTAAAGAAGAGGGCATAATTCTTCATTGTGGATGGGGTCCAAAGGAAATTTTAGAAGATTCGATTGTGTTTAAGCAATGTGTAAGTGTAAAGGATGAAACGGCTAGATTTAATCCAAGCTATGATGAAAATGTTTTGGAAACTATACAATGTAGTCATGTATTACTTTCGATTGGACAAAGTATTGTTCCAATTCAAGGATTCGATGTAGAAGTCAATCCAAATGGAACAATCAAAGCGGATGGAACAACACTTCAAACATCTGTTGAAGATGTATTTGCGGGTGGTGACGTGTATACAGGACCAAAATTTGCGATTGATGCGATTAGCCATGGTAAAGAAGCAGCAGAATCAATGCATCGTTTTGTTCATAAGGGTCATTCTTTGACAATTGGAAGAGACTTACACTTGTTTAATGAATTTGATAAAAATAATGCATTGATTGATATTGATTTTGATCATGCCAAACGTCAGATACCTGGTATTAAAAAGGGTTTGGGTGAAAAATCATTTAGAGACTTACGTTCTACATTTACAGAAGAACAAGTTAAGATTGAAGCCAATCGATGTCTAGGATGTGGTGCAAGTATAGTCGATACAAATAAGTGTATTGGTTGTGGCTTGTGTACGACAAAATGTGAATTTGATGCGATCCACTTAACGCGTGATATCAAAGATGGTGCAAGAATGGTTAAGGCGGAAGATAAGATGAAGGCTATATTGCCATATGCGGCTAAGCGTCAAATTAAGATTATTCGCAATAAGAAGAAATAGTATGCATGAATTAGGGATTGTTGTACATATTTCAAAAACATTAGAAGAACTTGCACAAGAAAATAATATTACAGATATTCGTAGAGTGACTTTACAGATTGGAAAAGTAAGTGGAATTGTTCCTGAGTATTTAGTGGATTGTTGGAAATATTATAAAAAGAAGGTTCCTTTAATTGAAAACTCTTCACTAGAATATGAGTGGATTGAAGCTATTACGATTTGTAATGAATGTGAAAAAACATATGATACGATTCAATATGGAAGAGAGTGTCCATATTGTAAGAGTGAACATACAGTTCTTCTTCAAGGTAATGAGTGTCTCATTAAACAGATTGAAGCTGAATAAGCGTCGAAAGGCGCTTTTTTTGTGCAAAAATTTAAAATTATTCGAAAAAGTATCTTTTTTTTCGTATATGAGTATGTAGGAAATGCCTACTAGAAAGAGGTGCTCATGAGAAGCGCAAATTTATTAAATGATTTCGCCTTTAAGTATGTGTTTGGCGAAGATTGTAAAGAGGCTAATGATGCTTTAAAATCATTACTTACAGTGTTTTTAGAACGGAAAGTGAATCATGTAGTTGTAAAGAATTCAGAAATGGTAAAAGACTATACTAAAATGAAAAGTCCTCGGTTGGATCTATTAGTTGAATTTGATGATCAAACGACGGTGGATTTAGAAATGCAGTTAAGACAAACCAAAGATCATTTACCCAATCGCTTTAATTATTATTTAGCTAGGCTTCATGGTTCACAAGATATGGAAGGGAAAAGCTATAGTCAGTTAAAGGAAATCATTGTCATGATTTTCTTTAATTTGATTCTTGTTGATGATGATGAGATTTGTAGCACATTCACAATGAGAAAATGGAGTGGTATACCTTTTGTGAAAGAATCTGAAGATTGTATGAAGTTAATTACAGTGGAAATGCCAAAAGTAGATTTAAAGAAACCACTGAGTGATATGAATGAACAGGAAAAGATGATTTATTATTTTTTGAATTGCCATAAAGGAATGGATGATAGTAAAATTAAGATGATGGTAGAAAAGGATGAGGTGATTCAAATGTTAGAGAAACGTGTAGAAACGATATCGGATGATCGTTGGAAGAAAATAATAGAAGATTTTAGAAAACTGCATGAAAATGAAGAACGAATCGAACTGCAGCTCGAACTTGAAGAAGCTCAAAAACAAGTGAAAGAGGCTCATAAAGCAAAAGAAGAAGCAAGACAGGTAACACAAGAGGCTCGTAAAGCACAAGAAGATGCTCGAAAAGCAGAAGAAGAGGCTCGAAAAGCAGAAGAAAAAGCTCAAAAACAAGCGAAAAAAGCTGATAAGAAAGTAGAAGAAGCTGAAAAGAAGTCAAAAGAAGCTGAAAAGAAGTCAAAAGAAGCAGATAAGAAAGTGGAAGAAGCAAATAAACAAGTGAAACAAATGGTTTGCAAGATGTATGAAGATGGTTTTACTCTTGAACAAATATCTGCGTATTGTTCACTAAATGTGGATGAAATTGAGTTGTTGATAAAATCATAAAATTTCTTATTGCAATTAAAAAAATGTTTGTTTATAATAAAGCCATCCTTTGTAGAGGCAATGAAAAGAAGAAGTAGTCGTGGATGCTGCTGATAGTGAGTTCCTGATGGTGGAAATGGAACAGTAAGCACAGGGTGAACGTGTCTTAGAGCTAAGCTTTCGAAGATTGAGGAAGCTTCGGATACTCCCGTTATGAGTTAAGGGCCTGTACTTTTGTGCAGGAAATAAGGTGGTACCGCGATTTTATAGTCGTCCTTGTATATTCAAGGACGGCTTTTTTTATTAGAAAGGAATAGGACAACATGAAAAAAGGATTTAAATTAGTTTCGACATTTTTAGTAAGTTTTATGATTATGATGTCTAGTATCATGCCTGCTTTTGCCGATGAAACAGACACATCAACTACAGGTGATTTATTAGACAAAATTCAAGAAAGAGGAGAATTGATTGTAGGTACGTCTCCAGATTTCCCTCCTAATGAATTTATTGATTCAACAAAGACAGGACAAGCTCAATATGTAGGTTCTGATATTGAATTGGCAAAATATATCGCAAAAAAGATGGGTGTTAAACTAACAATCAA
>ENA-OQNT01000243-OQNT01000243.1-human-gut-metagenome-genome-assembly--contig:-NODE-243-length-13489-cov-3.568627_pt1 | contig 13489 bp, 10 predicted proteins | sample MGYA00242634_ERZ504890 | MGnify/ENA primary metagenome ERZ504890 (study PRJEB26092, sample SAMD00036379) | human gut metagenome | host: Homo sapiens | study: EMG produced TPA metagenomics assembly of... | reverse complement strand
GGCCGATGAGGACACCATCCTTGGCTGGGCAGACACGGAGGGATACCCGGTAGACGGAACCGTAGACTCAGATGGACAGTACAGCAAGGCAGACATCCCGGAACACACCCAGTATGACACCCAATCCTTGGCCAAGTTTTGCCTTCTCCGTGTTCTGGCGGGCCATGCGGTTTGCCGAGGAGCAGCAGGTGCCTATCCTGCTTGACTATTAAAGAGAATTCGTCAGGGGGTGGAGACCGTGGAACAAAAACGGCCGGCAGATATAATTCAGGAACTTCTGGACTACCTGTGGAACGGCCTGGGCCTGGAGGAAAAGGGCTGGAAGCGTCTGAAAAAGGGCGACTTCAAAAAGAAAATGAAAAACGGGCTGACCTATCAGATCTGGTTTGACCGGAGCCGCTACAACTACATAGACTACGAAATCGGCCATGGGAATGTGGAGGTGGGCTTCACAGGCATTGACGATGATATCCACGTCGGAGCGGTTCATCAGGTCTTTCAGGATGCCAAACTGCTTTTTGGTACCAGCAGACACCAGATTTTCATTATCTATCTTTTTGTATTAAGGTCTACAGCAATCTAATCCCACGTTAAAACGAGAAAATGCTTAATTGTTCTCCTCAAAGTTCTCTACCTGTTCCATGACCTTTTTGAGAACTTCGGGGCTGTACTGCGGGGGATATCACGCTTTTCAAAGAACGAGCCGGAGTTGCGCGCAGCGCGCAGATAATCCCGGCAGTTAAACAAAATCTAATCAAGGTTGAGAGCTTTTTCTTCAGCCTTCGTCTTTGCCATGGCGTTTTTCTCCAATCTGAAAATTACAAATTGCGGACAAAAAGGACGCATTGTTGTGGCAAGCAGTGCGCCGTGGTACCACGGCACGATTTTTGAATCCGATTTCTAAAAATCAAATTCAAAATGCTTGTTGGGCCGTGCCCAAACCCCTTGTGTTCTGTATCCGGTGGATGCAGGCTGCACATTTTTGCAAAATGCTTTTTAATCTGAGTGCCGATGCCTGTGGTGTCGGCACTTTTTGCACAGATGGATTCCCGGAAGCAGAAAATAGTGCTATGCAGCACATCCGGGATTGTGCTATACTTGATTTACATAAACTTGTTTGTCCTAAAAAGTTGGAGGTGTTCATGGCAACACGAACCATTTGTTTTCCCATATCCGGCTATTCCTATTGCAGAGAACAGCCGGTGACATTCACATGGATAAAAGGCAGCAAGCGGCAGAATATCCGTGCCGTCCATGATGCCGTCCATACAACAGACCCGGATGTTTCGATTCTGGAAGTCAGCTCTGCATCCGTTCAGCCGGAGGGTGAAGCTGTTTCTTCTCTGCGGCTTTTGCTGCATCTGGATTCTGTTGCGCAGGATGTACCCATCAGCACGGTTTTTGAGGCTGCCAAAGTATTTGAACATGGCGGGCCATTTGCTGACCTTTTGACCTGCGAACCGCCCAAGGTTCATAAAGACACCCGGCTGAGAACCAGTGGAGAGCTGCTGTGCTACTCTCTGGAAGGAAGCGAGTATCCGACAGAGCCGTACATGGATTCGTTTTTTGAATGGCTCTACTGCCGTGCATTGAAGCAGTTCCCGGAAAAGGCGGAGCAACTGAGCCGATATAATGCCTTTTCTGATATTGCTGCCGCCGCGGATTCTAAAAAGTATTATGGCGATTCCTCACGGGCGGCTGCGATTTATGTGGGACTTGCAGCGGCAGGAAAACTTTCGTGCATTGATTCCTATGAATCATTTATTGCTGAGGTTTACACCGAGCCAAAACCTTTGCCCAAGTCTGGAAAATCTGAGGCTGCTTCAACAATGACACCCGAAGTTTCTGCACCAGCAAAGGAGACTCCGGCAGACGAATTGCCGCAGCCCGATAACGCAAATGCGGAAGTGATTCCGGACGCTGCGCAGATGGAGCATATCCTTGAGCTGCCCAAAGTGACCTGTCTGCTTCTCTCTTTGGCAAAAAATGCTGGTCTTTCTGCAAACAATTCCAGTGAGCTGACATATAAGGGAAAGGAATTCCTTCTTGACGTTTATCAGAAAGCGCTGAAAAATAAAACGCTCCAAATCAATATCCAAAAGAACAAAATCACATTTCCGATGGAGGAACCGGACAGCGGATTTCATGCAGTTGGTGTGTTGACCCGTTCGCCTGCTTGGGAATACGGATGGAAGTTTAACTATCTGACTGAGAATACATCCGGTGCAGAAAAGTCCGAAGTTAAAGAAAAAATCCTTCCGAAGCCTTTGACCGCATTGGAGCATCTGGAACGCTGTGGGTATAGAATCGTTCAGCAGGTCGTACCGAAAAAACTTCCGCCGATTGCCGTTCAGCGGATGGCATGGAAAACAGGCGAAGCTCTTTGCGACCCGGTAGTGGTGGATTTCTTGCAGTTTATTCGGACACATATGCAGAGTGACGGCTCTTTTTCGTTCCGTATCCCAAAGGGTACTTCTAAGAATTCGTTTGCCACACTTTCGGAAATCGCTCAGACGTGGGATAAAATGGGACTTTTTGCATCCATTGTGATCTATCCGCAGAATATCGTCTATGAGCTTGCGCAAAATGAGACTGTCCGGCATTTCCTGAGCGGGAAGTGGCTGGAACTTTTTGTGGAGCATCAGGTTCAGCAGATTTTGAATCGCTATCAGGAGGAGCAGGGTGCAGAAGTTTCGGTTTGCTCCAATGTGATTCTTTCAGAAGCGGCATCCGTAGGGAGCACGCATGAACTGGATGTCGTATTCTCCATCAACGGAAAATTCTTCTGGGTGGAAGCCAAATCGTCCAGCCGAAGTATTGATTATGGAAAATACGCTTCTCTATGCGAAAAGCTGAAAGTAACCTCCGACCGACTGCTTTTGGTCAACAGTGATTTGTCCGTTGAGGAGTGTGAAGGCGTTTCTTACTTCTGGAATTATCGTGTTGCAAATTGTGCAACGATCACGCAGGAACTGGAAAGCATGATTGCTAAACAAATTGAAATCACCGCTGCTCTGAGTACAGACTGAGTAATAAGCAAAAAAGCCCTGAGAACCCTGCCGGATAAGCGGCAAAGTTCTCAGGGCCGTATTGTTTTATCGGATCTGCTCGACTTGCTTGGAGTCCTTTTCCTCCGCAAAGAACAGTTCCACATTTTTCTGTGCTTTTACGATTTCCTGCATCTCATCCCGTGCCTTTCGGTACTCCGGGTAGAGTGCTTTTTTCATGGTGAGCAACGCAGAATACTCTGCATTCAGGTCTTTCACTTTGGGCAGCTTTTTCAGGCCGGATTCATTGAAAGCGGCTTTCGCCGTCTTATGCAGCGTGATTTCCTCCCGGTGTGCTTCCAGAAATTTGGAACTATACCCGGATTTGCGGTAAGCATCGTATACAGGCCGGGTTTTGGCATAGTTGACGATGTGCGCCCGGAGGACGGCGATTTCTGCCATACGCTTCTCTGCGGCCTTGATAGAATCGCCCAGTTCGTGATAGTGTGAAAGTGCAGCATCTGCAAGTTCCTTCAGCTCATCCGCACTGCTGATTTTCTGTTCCTGCAAAAAAAGCAACGTCTTGGACATTTCCTTCAGATTGTGCTTTTTCGCCCAGCGCTCGTATCCACCGCCTTTACCCTCAGCAAGTTTTGCTTGAATGTCCACCAGCAGTTGAAAGGGCTGCTCTTTGGGAGGTTGCTTCTGATGTGGGCGGTGTTCGGCTTTTCCGGCAATGACTGCTTTGATTTCATCCTCGCTGTACCCGGCACCCAGTGTCTTGAACCGGATAAAGCGTTTCTGCCGTGCGCCTTTAACGGAAGTGTATTTGCCGCGTTTGATTTCATAGCCCTGCTGTTCCAGTTTTTGCAGAAAATCTTCGTAGTCGGTGGGCTTCTGCTGCAAAATTTCGTCGATGACACCGCACAGTCGGTCGCGGTTGCTTTCCCTTGGCGGGTAAGTGATACGCTTCTGCCGCTCCCGATAAGGCTTCTTTTCAATTACGGAAAGCTGATGCTCCAGACAAATCAGGTCGCTTAACCGCTGCACTGCCAGCCCGGAAAAGAAAAAATCCCGAAATTTCCGGGTACCATCCAAAGCGGTCGAATTAAAGATAATGTGATTGTGGATATGCTCCCGGTCGGTATGAGTGGCAACGATAAAAGCGTGTTTGCCTTTCAGAAAGCGGGAGGCCAATTCGTAGCCAACTTGATTTGCTTCCTCTGCTGTGATTTCGCCGGGTCGGAAGGATTGCCGTATCTGATAGGCGATGACATTGCTTTTCTGGCTGCGCCCGGTGGCTTGCTCGTATAGCTTTTTTGTGAGCATGAACTCCTCATCCACGGTAAGCGGGCTGCATTGATAGCTGCTGACAAGTTCGCCCCTTTCAGTCTTGTCGGGATTCTGCGCATAATCAGTGCGGTCTTTCAGGCAGGCGGCGATAGATTTTCCTTTGTGCTGATGCAGTGCAATCAGACGAGTAGCAGCCAGAGCAAATCACCCCCTAAATGAAAAAGCCGCCCGAAGGCGGCAAAAGATTCAAAAATCAAATCACGTCCCGGAGCCAACCGCTGAATCGTTCAACGCCCGCCACCATTGCAGTTTGCGCTGACAAAAAGAACAAAGCAGAGAAATTCAGCAACCAGCAGAATCAAAAACTGATCCCAAGTCTGGCGGTAGACGGTGTAGATGCCGCAGCCAAAGATATACAGCATCAACGGCGCGACAACATAGCTGGACAGAGTGAGCAGCCACTTTGCCATCAGAGCCAGAAAAGCCACAAACAGAGAGACCGGGGCAAGCACCATTTTGAACAGAAACCTCATATCGAACACCATCCTTCCTTTTTCCGACCCCAATTATAAAGGTATCGGCTACTGCCTTGCAAGGATGTCAACCGTTATGTAAGCCCGCAGTCCTCCTGCTGCGGGATTTTTTTAGAGTTCCGAAAGTTTGGCGAGAAGTTGCTTGCCGATAGCTATCAGCTCATCCAACCGACTACGCAAGTCCTCTAAATCGGCGGCATAGAGCTGCCCGCTTTCATTGGCCCGTTTCGCCACCTGATTCAGGTTGTTGCTGCAATTCTGAAGAAGGTACGCCATCCGACGCAGCTGTGGTAAATCAAGATTCAGGCAGTAACCATCCAGAGCCATTTTTCGCAGATAAGAGCCAATGCTCAAAATACCGCAACTTTCCATCTTCTGACGAATGCGTTCCAGTTCGACTTTGCTGACACGAAAATGGATCTGCTGGTCACGGTGCTCCGTCACCGGGCATCACCATCCTTATCCAAGTAAGATTTGAATGGTCGGACAGGCTCCACTTTATCAGCCTTTTCTTCCAGAGCTGCCAGCACAGAGGGGCGGGCATCCGGCTTTTCTTCCGCTTCGGGTTCTGTCCGGCTGGACTGATGCTCCATGTTCAACAGCGCATCCAATTCTGCAAGGCGGGCAGATTTGGTTTGCAGTTCTTCCTCCTGCGCAAACGGCTTGGCGATTTCAACCTCTGCGGCCTGCTTCTGCTGTTCCAGAGAATCCAGTGCGGCATCAGCATCGGCAATGCGGTCGGCAAAATTGCCGATGGCATTGTCCAGACGGACGATGTTGCCGCGAGGGTCATCGCCCAGCGGTACCGGATAACTCAGCTCGCCGCGGAGAACGATTTGATGCTCATTCTTGAAACTGTCAAAGCGAATGTTCAGCTCAAAGCCGCGATAGGTGCCCAGCAGCATCATATCCGCATTCGGCATCTCCTTGCAGGCGAGCATCAGCCGCTCACCAGCGGCTTTTTTCTCATCGAACACCATGCCCTTGATCGTCATGCCGCAGAAGTTCTCCTTATCCTGCGGGTGTGCGTCTGCGATTTGGGCATCGTTTTTCAGAGCCGCAATACGGTTCTTCGCTTTCTGAATTTCCTCCGGGTAATGCTTGAGCAGCTTATCTTCCAGACGATATTTCTGGTTCTGGTAATCCGAGCGCAGCACCTTGAGCTTTGCTACCTGCACATCCAGATCCATCTTTTCCCGGATGCGCGGGTCGCCTGCGCATAGGGCCTTGACCTCGGCATACGAAAGAGCCTGCTCATCCACATCATCACAGGAGCGCATCGGAGATTTGCTCGTCATGATCTGCGAAATAAACTTCTGCTTGTTTTCCAGCGTTTGCCAGAGGTAGGCGTCGAATGTCCCCTCCGTGACGTAATTATAGACGTAAACTTGTTTGTTTTTGTTGCCCTGACGGATGATTCGGCCGTTGCGTTGGGTCATATCGGACGGTCGCCAGCCTACATCCAGATGATGCACGGCCACCAGCAGGGTCTGGACATTGGTGCCTGCGCCCATCTTTGCAGTGCTGCCCAGCAGGACACGCACCTTGCCGCTGCGGACTTTGGAGAACAAATCCGCTTTCTTACCTTCAGTATCAGCGTTGTGGATGAACTCGACCTCCGATTCCGGCACCCCGGCGGCAAGCAGCTTTGTGCGAATATCATCGTAGACATTGAACGAGCCGTCTCCCTTGGGCGTGGACATATCGCAGAAAATCAGCTGCGTCAGATTATCCTCTTTGGTTTCGTTCCAGATACGCAGAACATTGTCGACGCAGGCATTCAGCTTGCTGTCCGGGTCATCCGGGGTGAGCGGATTCATCAGCCGCTGGTCAAGGCCGGTTTTACGTCCGTCCGAGGTGATCTTCAGCATATTGTCCACCGAGGGGTCAACCGCACCGCTATGCACCTCAGCAGCACGTTCGCTCAGGGATTTCACCATGTCCTGCTGGATTTCCGAGGGTTTGACCACGACAGTTTCAAACTTGGCTTCCGGAACAGGCAGATGCAACTGGTCGGAAGTCTTGATGTCCGCTGCCTCCTTGAACATATTCATCAGCTCCGGCAGATTAAAGAACTTGGCAAAACGTGTGCGCGCACGGTAGCCGGTTCCTTCCGGCGCAAGCTCGATGGCAGTGGTCGTTTCACCGAAGGTGGATGCCCACGCATCAAAGTGAGTCAGCCTTTTCTGCTCCAAGGAATCGTACTGAAGATAGCGCATCAGGGTGTACATTTCCGTCATGGAGTTGCTGATGGGGGTGCCGGTGGCGAAAATCACGCCGCGCCCGCCAGTCACTTCATCCAGATAACGACACTTGCCGAACATATCGCTGGACTTCTGTGCTTCGGAGGTAGAAAGGCCAGCAACATTGCGCATCTTGGTGTAAAGATATAGGTTCTTGTAGTTCTGGCTCTCGTCCACAAATAACCTATCTACGCCTAATTGTTCAAATGTGACCACATCATCCTTGCGGTCGGTGGACTGTAGCTTTTTCAGTTTCACCTCCAGTGTTTTCCGTGTCTTTTCCATCTGTTTCACGGTAAAATGCTCACCGGACTGTTCTTTGGCCTCTGCAATGGCTTTTTCGATTTCCTCGATCTGATCTTCGATGATCCGTGCCTGCCGTTCCGCAGAAAGAGGGATTTTCTCAAACTGCGAGTGGCCGATAATGACGGCATCGTAGTCGCCGGTTGCGATGCGGGCGCAAAAACGCTTTCGATTGGCGGGTTCAAAGTCTTTCTTGCTGGTAACGAGCAGCTTTGCATTGGGGTATAGCCGCAGGAACTCGCTGGCCCACTGCTCGGTCAGATGGTTGGGTACCACGAACAGGCTTTTCTGACACAGGCCCAAACGCTTAGATTCCATTGCCGAAGCTGCCATCTCAAAACTTTTGCCGGCACCCACCTCGTGGGCGAGCAGGGTGTTCCCACCATAAAGCACATGAGCAACTGCATTGCGCTGATGTTCCTGCAGATTGATCTCCGGGTTCATACCGACAAAATGGATATGGCTTCCGTCATACTCGCGGGGCCGGGTACTATTGAACAACTCGTTATACTGCTTCACCAGCAGATTCCGCCGCTGCGGGTCTTGCCAAACCCAGCCTGCAAAGGTATCCTTGATGGCCTGCTGCTTCTGCTGGGCAAGCATCGTCTCCTTCTGGTTCAGGACACGCCGCTCTTTACCGTCCTCCTCAATGGTATCATAAATGCGGCAGTCCCGCAAATTCAAGGTGTCCTCCAAAATCTTGTAGGCGTTGGCCCGGTGGGTGCCGTAGGTTTCGGTGGACATGATATCATACATTCCGGCGGCAGATTTGTTGCCGATGCGCCATTCGGACGTAAATGGAGAGTAGCGGACTTGGATCAGGTTGTTATAGCGGATGCGGTAGGGCGGCTGAAAAGTCTCCATCATAAACTGCTGCACAATGGCGGGATTCAGCCATGTGGCACCCAGTCGGATGTCGATTTCTGATGCTTCAAGGTCCTTCGGCTGCGCTTTGGTCAAAGCCTCCACATTGATCTTGAACTCCGGGTGGCTTTCAGCGGCAAGCTGAGCCATGCGCAGTTTATTCCGCACATTGCCGGAAAGATACTCGTCCGCAGTCTGCCAGCCTGCTTCCGGCTCATCTGCATCCGCAGAAGGGTCTTTGAAAATCACGCCTTGCAGCTCTGTGGTAATACGCTCATAATCGCCGGGAGAGCCGAGAAGTTCCGCCATATAGGGCAGATCAACACGGCCATGTTCTCCAATGGACACTGCCAGTGCTTCGCTGGGGGTGTCCACGCTGGTGACGGTGCGCTCCGGGCGAATCGTTCGCTTGGTGAACATATCCGCCTTGCTTTTGAGCTGTTTATTCTCATCGAGATTTTCCAAAGAGCAGAGCAGATAGTAGGAACTGTCATCATCGAACAGGCGGGCATTTTTCTTGTCGTTGATCAGCCCGTATTTTGCGGTAAAGGCATCGTAGGCGGCGTTCAATTTTGCTTGCGATGCCTTAATATCCTCGTCCGGGAAGTCCAACTGCTGGTCAATCAGTTCGTTGACGATTTGCCGCAACTCCACCATACCAGCTACACGGCCTTTGGCATTATCGGACAACTCCACCTGCGTCATAATCGAATTTTCTCGGTAGTACACCTCACCGTCCACCACGGCATAGGAGAAATTCTTTACATCTGGGTCAGCGGGGAGCGTCTTGCGCTCGACTTCTGCATCCGCAACATCTGGTGTTTCCACCTCGACTTCAACATACTGGCCCTCAATATGCTGTACCGCTTCGGCAAGCTGGTCGGCCAGCACTGCGCCCTCGATGGGGGCAACCGTCAGTTCCTCCCGTCCGTATTGGGTGCTTTCGGTGGTCAGTTCGCCCAGAATCATCTCCGGGTGGTCCACGAAATACTGGTTGATGGCAAAGCCGTCCTCGGTCTTGCCAAGCTGCACCCATGCAGGTTCGATGTCCGCAGGGCGGTCACGCTTCTGCAAAAAGATAATGTCACTCACAACATCCGTGCCTGCGTTTGCCTTGAACGCATTATTCGGCAGACGGATAGCTCCCAACAGGTCAGCACGCTCTGCCATGTGCTTGCGGGCGGTGCTGTCCTTGCTGTCCATGGTGTAGCGGCTGGTGACAAACGCCACCACGCCGCCCGGACGCACTTGGTCAATGGCCTTGGCGAAAAAGTAGTTGTGGATGCTGAATCCCAACTTGTTGTACGCCTTGTCGTTGACCTTGTAGTTGCCGAAGGGCACGTTGCCCACCGCCAGATCGTAGAAATCACGGCGGTCTGTGGTCTCAAAGCCCGCCACGGTAATGTCGGCCTGCGGGTACAGCTTTTTGGCGATGCGCCCGGTGATGGAATCCAGCTCTACGCCGTACAGACGGCTGTCCTGCATGGTGTCCGGCAGCATGCCGAAGAAGTTGCCCACGCCCATACTAGGTTCCAGAATGTTACCGCTGCGGAAACCCATGCGCTCCACCGCATCGTAGATACCACGGATCACGGTGGGGCTGGTGTAGTGGGCGTTCAGGGTGCTGGAACGTGCGGCGGCATACTCGTCCTCGGAGAGCAGCCCTTTCAGTTCGGCGTATTCCTTTGCCCAACTATCTTTGCCGGGGTCAAAAGCGTCTGCCAGACCGCCCCAGCCCACATACTGTGAAAGCACCTGCTGTTCCTCGGCGGTGGCACCCCGGTGCTCCTCCTCCAAACGAAACAGAGTTCGGATGGCTTCGATGTTCCGGGCATATTTCTGCTTTGCACCGCCCTCGCCCAAATGGTCGTCTGTGATGCGGAAGTTCCCGGCAGGCGCAGCGTTCAAGGCTTCATCCAAGGCAGCGGCATCCGGGAAGGTCTGCACCTCTCCGTCCATTACAGCAGAGATGGGCAGTTCGTCCAGTTCTTCGTCAGACGGCTCCGGCTCGTCCTTGTCTGCTAAAAATTTTGCGTGTTCGACTTTGAGCCACTCGGCGGCTTCTCTGTCTGCAACTTCTTTTTTCAGATTTTCCAGATAAGATTCTGCCTGCTTCTCGTTAGAAAACTGTGGAACGGCGTGATTGGTTTCATAGTAGTCATCATAAAGATCATCCCAGATAGCAAAAGCGGCATTTTACCGTCAACGACTTTTCGGACAGAGAAACGTTCGTATTCAGGCACTTCGGATTCCTTGGCGATGGCTTCTGCCTGCGCCAGCATTTTATCCACACGCTGAGCAGTCGCACTCTGTCGCAGCCCCTGCTCAAACTGCTGCTTGTTAATAACCTCATTGTCCCAAGACTGCCCGTGCGCACTGGTGTCGATGCGCACATCGGTTTCGCCAACATAGCCGATGGTACCTTCAATCGTTCTGGTGGGCAGGTCTACCACAACTTCATCCCCGACATTGTAGTTGGATGCTTCCTGTCTGGTAGCACGCTGTTCCTTTTCCTCATCTGTCAGATAGCGGTCGGACTGAATCATAAGGTCGATATACTTTTCCACCTGCGCCCATTTCAGGGTGATTTTCTGGTGGTCGGGATAATGAACAAATTCCAGACCCTTCCAGTCGTGGTTGACGAAGCCTCGACTGCCATCCAGATAATCGTGGGAGTGCCCACCGATGCCGTACTCCTTTGCCAGTGCTTTGGCACAGAGTTTGCGGTCAGGCTGGGTCTGGTACAGCGCAATAATGCGCTGTTTGCCGCCTGTAAACCCTGAACCATGCCGCCGCAGCTCGTTCTCAATTTCAGCCTGCGACAAAACAAAAGCGGAGGGCGTTTTTTCGCTCTCCGCTTGGTCGATCTTCTCAATTTGCTGGGCTTCGGTGGGGATGTTCGCATCCAGAAAACTTAGCTGTAGATCAGCTCCGTCATCACCAGTTCCTCTGCCTGCGCTTTCAGACTGTTCATGTGCTGCACCCACATCAGTTGGTTCTGCGCTTTGTCCGGGGCTGGGTCCTGCTTCAGAAGCTGCTCCATGGTCTGCTGCATCCGGCTCTCTGCTGTCTGCTCCAGTTCCATCAGATGCGGGTACAGCGTCCCGTTCAGGAGCATCGAATTGTACAGTACCGGGCGATACTGCATCAGGTACGTCCGGCGCAGCCTGCCGTACTTGCCCAGCGGCTTCCGGGGCTGGTTCAGGGTCAGGTTCGGGAGCTGGTAGTCCCCGACGGTCGAGTAGGTCACGTTCCTGCTGTTCGTATTCATATTGGCTCCTTTCTGCATTGCGGCGGCGAATGGTTGTTTTTACGGTGCGCTCGATGTTACGCAGCACCTCCCGGCTCATGTCGCTGACGGCTGCGCCGAGGGCGTAGACACTATCCGGGGTGGAAAAATTGTAGATTGCCTGAAAATCGTCCTTGTCGAACCACCCGGCAGGCTCAATGCCGCAGCGTTCCAGCAGCGTGTAGGTGACGCTGATGGCGGCGGCAGACTTGAACTGCATCTCCACCCCGGCTTCATCATAATCCATCAAGAGCGAACCGTCAACGATGGCACGAATGTCCCCGCCGTTGTTGTCCCAGTAATCCGCCACCAGTTTCCCCGCAACATCCGCAAGCTGCTGGCTGACACGCTCGCCGCTGATGCCGTAGGTCTTGCTCAACATTTCCGAAACCGGCTGCACCAAATCGGGACCGAGCTGCCACACCTCCGGGTCACGGGAATTGCGGCGCACCCCGGTGTCGCTTACGTCAAAGACGTAGTGCAGCCGGGGGAAGCCGCTGGATTCGTCCAGCAGAGCGATGCCCTTGGCACCTCGGCGCACATAGCGGTTCATCCGATTGTTCCAGATGTCGAAGTCGGCGCAGGCGGTGGCATCCGGGCGCTGGGCGTAGATCATGAGCTGGTCGGCAAAAGGGTACTTGTACAGCCGGGATGCGGTGGTCAGGTAGTCCGTCCAGCTTTCCCAATACCGGGTCAGGCCGTTGGCCGTGCGCTGGGCAAGGGCGAGATATTCTTCGGTTTTGCTTGGCATTTTTGCCTCCTTTTTTAGATTTTAGGGTATAAAAATAGCGGGCAACCATTTTGGGGTTGCCCGCTGGAAAGTGTATTGAGATAAGATTATTTGCTATTGTCCTTTATGTACTTCATAACGCAGCACCCCATCACGATGACGGGAAGCACGGTTCGTAAACCGAGGTCGCCGACCCGCACATTTACATCAATCACAAGCCCTGCAAACCATGCCGCTAAAGTGAAAACAGTTGCCCATCCATAACTCATGAGAATTCATCTCCTTAATCTATAAAGTTACAGCTTCATAATGAGAAAATGTTTTGCGAACATCAAACACGCCAATGACTTTATTGTATTTTTTGCATAGAAAAGCGTTTGGTATCTTTGTCTGTCCTAATAAAATGCTGGAATTGCCAATACTGTGCCATTCCTGATAGGAAATTCTTCTAAGTCCTTTTTTATCAAACTCGTCTTTTGGAACCCACCCAACTGAGATACCAGCGGAAATCAATCCTCCCGCAAGCATTTCTTCTCCACAAATAGGACATTTCATATCAGCGTCTCCTAATCAATAGTACACTAAAAGATTTGATTTCACCACTTGATCTTAAATGGAATCAGTTCGCCAGAAACAATCCCAAAGAAATACAAAAGCCCGATTTCGATAGCAACACAGATTATCAGCAGAAGATTTGCAAGAGCTTTACTGTCGCTCAATTCTTCAATATTTTTTCGGTATTGGACAAAGACCCACATTTCAGAGGTGAAAAACAAAATGTAAAGGAGGCTGCTCCGAAAAAAAGCCATCATATTCGATAGCGCATAATTGATAAGAATAAGATTTATGGAATGAATAGCGACATCCAAAATCTTTGGGAATTTTCGTTTCATACACAGACACTCCAAACCTACAGTTCGGTTTCCACCGCAAGCTGCTCCTGTTTTTCTTTTTCGTCAGCGATTTGGACGTCAATATCTTCGCGCATCTTTTTCAGAAGTGCGAGGACTCGCTTGATTTGACCCTTGGTGTTTTCCACCCTGCTCTGTGCCTGATTGATGTGATCCAGAACTGCCCAGTCTGCAAAGAGGCCGTCAAAGAAGAAATCCGCAAATTTCAAAAAGCTGTCCACCGTAACCTGAAGGTCTGCGGTGATCTCAACATCAGCAAGCTCAGTTTTGAACCGCCGCAGTTCCACTTGAAGCTGTTCGATTTGTTTCTGCGCATCGTCCAGTTCCTCATACTTG
>ENA-OQNT01000241-OQNT01000241.1-human-gut-metagenome-genome-assembly--contig:-NODE-241-length-13538-cov-2.608978_pt1 | contig 13538 bp, 9 predicted proteins | sample MGYA00242634_ERZ504890 | MGnify/ENA primary metagenome ERZ504890 (study PRJEB26092, sample SAMD00036379) | human gut metagenome | host: Homo sapiens | study: EMG produced TPA metagenomics assembly of... | reverse complement strand
GCCACCCTCAGCAGTACCCATCACAATAGAAGACTGAGAATCATAAGCTGCTGAACCAACCAACTGCATCACACGAGGAGAATAGGTCTTCATAAACTGATCGCCCATCACTTCCTTATAAGCATCCAGCCAAATATGCTTGACCATAATAGCCAATGCCTTAGACTTATTAAAATCGGCAGGTGCAAGATTATACTTGTTGTCCGTCTCCTTGTCACTATATCGATAGTTAAAGCGGATATTATAGGTATCCACATAGTTGGTCTTGAGCCACTTGTCAAAGTCATTCTGCTCTTCCTTATTCTGCGTATCGAAAATACTCTTAGAATCAAGACTATCGTCTGAGCAGGCAGCAAACAGAGAGACTGACGCTATCAGTATGAATAATTTTATATATTTCATAGTTTACTCATTTTTTATTTGTTAGACTCTTCTCTTGGATTTGCAGGTAATCCTGCCTCAATTACATCATCTGGCAATTGAATCGCACCTCGCAAGTCACCAGCCTTGAATACAATAGGAGACTCTTCGTCAACATCATGGCTGAACTCAATGCCATAGCGCTTGATATCAAGGAAACGAAGACCTTGATACAGGGTCTCCAGTCGACGCATCTGTAAGATGAATTGCAAAATATCCTCTTGGGTACCAGCCTCAACCGTGAATCCCTGTGGATGGAATGTCTTACGAATGCTATGCTCCAAATTGGATTTTGGTGTAACAGGTGCATACGGCAAGCTTTCGATAAAAGTCTTGATACTTTCAACTGTCATTGTTGGGCGTTTTGCCGTACCATTCGCAGTCATAGTATGCGACACAATCCAAGTATTGATATCTTTCACCGCATTATCATAATCCTTCTTCATGGCATAAGCCTCAGCACGACAAAGAAGGGTTTCATCAGTAGTGAACACAGCATCTACAACATGAAGATATCCAGTTTGGTTTATCTTGTCGATAAACTCAAAATGTTCAAACATCTTTGGGAAGATAAGAATACGGGCATTGCCAAACAACAAGTTTGACTGGTAGAGAGTATTGTCTCTGGATCCACTTCCCCATGGCATCTTAGCCCAAATCGTTTCATACTGACCTACATTTTGATTGTGACAAAAACGCGCTTCATTACCACTGATATTTCTACCAATTTGACTAAATGCCGTCATCAACAAGAGATTGGCGTTCTCTGATGAAGAAATATACCGATTCTCTATATCCTCTGAATTAGACAAAGACATAAAAGGCACATAGTTGCGCAACAAAGAGGCTGGATTTGCTCCAAGCACCTTGCTAGCATATGTTATCACTTTGTCATAGTTCATATAGTACAGGTTGAAACGAGCAGCAAAAGCATACGCAGCCTTCTGATTGAAATGATACTTAGGCTGGGTATAGATATCATCGCTCACATCAGGCAAGGCAGCCTCAATATCTGCATCAATCTGCTCATAAAGTTGCTTCAGTGTACCACGCTTATAATCAGGGCTTACAGTTGTCTCAGGCTTTGTTGGATAAGGAAGTCCCATGCACTTCTCTGCATTATCTGGATTATAAGTCATACAGAAAGTTGTAGCAAGACGATACATGCTATAGGCACGACAGAGCAAAGCCTCAGCTCTCTGCGCCTTTAGCGATGCTGGATTACCCATCTCATCGATGGAAGCCAAAGCCTGGTTGGCTGCTGCAATTGCAGAATAATAACCATTCCACAAACTCTTTGGGCTATCATTTGTTTGAGCTGTAAGTGGCTGAAAACGATAAACCTGCTCTATATCCTGATTGGTACTATACTGCTTTCCATTGTCTGCATAATTATCTGAGCTCCATTCCAATATCAGATTGCTGCTTGCTGTTGGATAAGCAGACACAAGCAGAGAGGTCACCTTTTCCTCGGTATTTACCTCGGCACGATCATCTGGCAACTTGTCCAGGAAGCTGTCGCATGATGTGACCAATGACAATGCCGCAAAAGCCACCGATGCTATATATAATTTATTCTTTTTCATAATTATCTCTCTTTCTTTAAAGTCCTACTCTTAATGTCAATGTAAACTGACGTGGCATTGGGGTTGCCACACCACCAGTGTTGAAAAACTCAGGATCCTGTCCGTGCAACTTCTTGTCTGAATAAATCAAGAACAAGTTAGTAGCCTGAAGTTTCAAATTTACGCTGTTCAAGCGAAGGGCCTGAATCCACTTGCCTGGGAAATCATAAGCCAAAGAAATCTCCTTCATGCGAATGAAATCACCCTTAGCTACGCGAGCCGTAGAATAGTTATAGGCATTATAAAGATAACCAATATAATTGTCATTCTGCTTCATGCGCTGGTCTGCTATGACTGGCACATCCGTATAAGCTTCATCACCGGCTTGAGTCCAACGATTTATAAATTCCTTTGGCATGGCAGTCATGTCTGAGTATGAAGAACTGAAAGCTGGATCAAGACGTACTTTATTTCCTGCAGCGTATGTAATGAACACATTCAGTTTTAAACCCTTATAAGAGAAGGTGTTTCCGAAACTGCCGTTAATGGTTGGGTCTGTTGGACCTTCATACTTCAAGTAATCTGTTGTAGTTGACTGGAAGTAGAGATCGCCACCATAGCTTGTCTCCTCGCCATCCTGGTTCACAACGATAGGCAGACCCTTATTGTTCAATCCCTTGAAATCAATAGAGAACAAAGAGCGAACAGGATAGCCATTCATTGTGAAACCGGTACCTGTAATCATCTGCATGATGTTAGCACGTGAATCCAAGTCGGTTACAGTATTCTTTGAGTGAGAGAAAATGAAGTCGGTACTCCATTTAAAATCCTTGGTCTCAATGTTGCGAGTGGAAATAGTCAACTCCTCACCATGTGAACGCATACTTGCCACATTGGCATATTTATAGATCTCACCACCAATACCCATGGTACGCTTAGGACCAATCAAATCATAATTGTTGCGGCGATACCAATCGAAAGTCACATTAATGCGGTTATTCAAAAAGCCCATATCCAAACCGAGGTTCAACTCATGCTTCTTTTCATAGGTCAAATCATCATTACCCAAGCGATAAATCTCAAGTCCAGTCTCCTTGTCACCGGCAAATGGACGCCAAGGGTTGTAACTCTGTATCACTACCAACGAGTTAGAAACGGAAGCAGGACCTCGATCAGCTGTCAATGAATATGATGCTTTTAATGTAAGATGAGAAAGAACTGGATTTAACTTAGTAAACCAACTCTCCTCATGAGCATTCCATGCTCCAGACACGTTCCAAGTAGGCAACCAACGAGCTGAACGACTCTTACCCAACTTATTGGAACCCTCATAACGAATGGTACCATTAATTGTGTAGCGACCCTTATAAGAATAGGTGGCAGTACCAAAGAAAGAAGCCTCACGCTGATATGAATTATCCAAACTATAATATTGACCATTCTCCTCCTCCAACTGCTTGAAGAAGTTATAGTTGAAAGCAGGGAGATACCCCATATCATACTGCATGCCAACGCCATTAAAATAAGAACGGCTACGGTCGAGTGAATTGATTTCCAAACCACCGAATAAGTTCACGATATGGTCTTTGTTGTATACATCATTATAGCTAGCTGTGGCACGGAAGTCCCAGCTATTCATCTTATATTTGGTCTCACGATAAAAACCACCCTTTTCCAATACAGAGAATGGCAAAGAGTTTGCCTTGTCTGGATCGGTATACAGCCATGGGTTTGCATCACGCATCGTAGCATCATCCATCGCACGATAGGCCCAAGCCTGATTACTCTGGTCAGTAATGGTAGCGGCATTGGTCGTTGTAGAATACTTGTAAGCGCCCAATACTGCGAGTTCTACTTTAGAGATTGGCTTATATTTCAATTCGCCCTGGAATTTCATGTCAACCACATCCAAACTCAAATAGTTGTTTTCCAATTCACGGAAAATATTGAACGGAGCATAGTTACGCACATAGAGTTCATTAGGATCCATGGTACGAGAAGTGTTCAACGCATAAGAATATGGGTTGATATCAAAATCACGAGACACCTCACCTGTCACATTATTTACAGACTGTGAAGTAGTACCAGGAGCGCGCTGCTTACGATAGGAAGCATTAGCTATGGCATTGAAAGACAATTTCGTCGAAATATTGTAAAGAGCATTTACATTGGCTGTATAACGCTGTACCTTGCTCTGCTTAGACCATCCCGGATCGTTCATCACACTGAAAGATGTATAATACTGAGCCTTATCGGTACCAGTAGACATGCTGACGGAATGATTCTGGGAGATACTATTACTGAAGAGTAAGTCAAACCAGTCGGTATTTTGGTATTCAGCCTTCTGGAGATAGCTATTCATCGCCTCCTCAGTATTAGGCAATCCAAAAGTTCCCGTCTTCGAATCATATGTATTCATCAGGTGATACATCTTGCCAAAGACACCACTGTTAGAAGCACGAAAACTCTTTTCAAAAGAGAAATAACCATCATTGTACATCTCACGATATACACCCATCTGATCCTGAGAATTCATGATATTGAAATTGCGGTAGCTTGGCTTCAAACGCATGGTGAATTCACCAGTATAGTTGATACGGTTTGTACCAGCTTTACCTTTCTTGGTTGTAACAACGATGACACCAGCCATGGCACGTGCACCATAAATAGAGGTAGCAGAACCATCCTTCAAAATCTGGAAACTTTCAATATCATCAGCATTCAGACCTGCTATGGCTGAAGATATAAGGGTCTCAGCGTTACCAGAAGACAAATCATCAGCATCAACCTCAGTTACATCCTCCATGATAACACCATCTACCACCCAAAGAGGTTTTGAGCTACCATAAATAGAAGTAGCGCCACGCACACGAATCTTTGGAGCTGTACCGAAAGTACCTGAGACGTTCTGCACAGACACACCGGCCGCTTTACCTTCCAAGGCACGACTGGGATGGTCTGCGACACCATCCAACTTTGTCTTGTCGCCAGAAATTTTTTGTAGTAGCACCAGTAAACAAACGCTTATCCATCTTCTGCATACCCGTTACAACCACCTCGCCCAAACTCTTGTTATCTGCCTTCAGGCGGATAGTCATCTTGGCGGCTGGAGTCAAGGTCTGACTCTGCATACCGATGTAGCTAACTACAAGTTTCTTACCAGCAGGTACCTCCAAAGAGAAGTGACCGTCAATATCGGTGACGGTACCTGTACGTGCCGCTCCGACGACTACGACAGATGCACCGATGACAGGTTCACCATCTTCCTGAGAAACTACGGTACCTGTTACTTTCGTTTGAGCCAATGCCCCCCCACATAAAAGGAAGAGATTGACTAACAAGAAAAGCAATCTTTTTTCCATAAAATCCTCTCTTAAAAATTAAACAACTCTTATAACTTTATATAATTATTTTTTCTCTTCTTACACTTTTTTAAATATCTCTCATTACTTTACGGGTGCAAAGATAAGAAAAAGTATTGAATTAATGCAAACTTTATCGATATTTTTATAGAAAAAAGTTAGTTTTTCTTGATTTTCGTCAATATTTAGAAATATCGTCTATACTTTTAACAGAAAAAAGTCAGAAACAATAAATTTAAGCAAAGTTTACGAAAAGAAAACAAAAATGTTTTAAAATACAAAAAAGGACAAGGTTTCTGTAAAACCTCATTCAGAAGTTTCTCAGAAGTCTTGCCTTTCTTTACCTATATTTACTATTTAAGTACCTTTATCAGCCACTTGATTATTTATATTTGCCGCTTAGATATTTTATTCAAAAAACATTTTTATTTCTTAAGCGTAAATTCAAACTTCAAGCCGCCTTCCTGCTGATTGCTCACACGGATGGTTCCGCCATGCAGGAGAACGGCATTCTTGACGATAGCAAGACCCAAACCGGTGCCACCCATCTTGCGGCTGCGTCCCTTATCTACCCGATAGAAACGCTCAAATAGACGGGAGAGATGCTCGGCAGGAACACCCTGACCGTTATCACTGAAGATGAAATGCCACTTATTGCCCTGCTCCTTGGCACTCAACGTTATCTTACGCCCTTCACCGGCATAGGCTATGGCATTGTCGGTAAGATTGCGGAACACACTATAGAGCAGACTGCGGTTACCCTTCACGATAATATGCTGGTCGGGAAGAAGATTCTCGAAAGTCATCTTGTGCGACTCTCTTTCCAGCGCCGTCTCACGGGCTATTTCACTCACCATCTGCGTAATGTCTACCGCCTCGAAATCTATCATATCCGAACCGTCATCCAACCGGTTCAGGGTAGAGATGTCGCGGAGCAGAGAGGTGAGACGCTCGCTCTGGGCATAACAGCGCTGCAGAAACTGCGACTTCATCTCTTCGTTGATATGCGGATTGTCGAGTATCGTTTCCAGATAACCCTGGATACTTGCCACAGGAGTCTTCAGCTCGTGAGCTATATTCTGGGTAAGCTGCCGCTTCAGTACATTCTGTTCACATCGGGTGGTCTGTATGCGCTTATACATCTTGATGATACGCTCGGCTATCTCGCCCAACTCATCGTTAGGGAACTTGGCGAGATCTTCCACCTCAAGACTCTCGTTGTGATCTGCCTTATAAGCAAAGATGCTCAGTTTGGAGACATTCTTACCCAGACGGTCCGTAAAACGGTAGAGCACGATGGTAAGCAGAATGACGGCTACGATGGCAAACCAGATGAAATGCTGGTCAGCCTGCAGCGATTTTGCCAAATCATTATTGTAAGGTAGTGCCGTACGGATGATGAGCTTGCTTTCCGGAAAATAAGAAGCCACATAGAAATAATCATGCTTCAGGGTTTTAGACTGTCGCTCCACGCTTGAGCCTACCCTGTTTTTCAAGGCCTCTGCTATTTCCTCACGTTTAGCATGGTTGGCAAACTGATCATAGTCGGAACTCATGTTGTCATAAATCACCTTACCGTTCGGGCGCACCAGCGTAACACGAAGATCCTTGCTTTCATGTTCGCGTACAAAAGCCTTCAACTTCTCATGAGCCACAGTCACATCCCTATTGTGAATGCTATCCTGCAGAATAATTCCTTCACCAGGAGAGAGCGCCAGATCTTCTGCCAACAGTTCATTATAATTTTCCAACTTGATAGTAAGCGTACCTATTTTATACTGTTTCTCTCGTGCCTGCTGGAACACGATAAAACTGACGGCGAACACAAGGAACACCGCCAGTACACTGAAGTACAACTTCCTACCTACACTATTTAACTTAAACATTTTAATTACGCATCAAAATAATAACCGAATCCCAGACGGGTAACGATGCACTTGGCAAATTTACCAATCTTCTTTCTCATACGGGTGATGTTGACATCCACCGTGCGGTCGAGTACCATCACATCCTTAGGCCATACCCGGTCGATAAGTTCCTGACGTGAGAAGACCTTGCCGCGCTCTTCGAGGAAAAGACGCAGGAGTTCGAACTCGGTCTTGGTGAAAGGGATTGCCTCACCATCGATGCTCACCGTCTTCTTGTCCAGATTCAACTGCAGTCCCTGATAGTTGATGATCTTCGATTCATCAGCATCACCAGCCTGTTCAGCCGTACGGCGCAAGACGGCACGCACTCTGACCATCACCTCTCGGATAGAGAAAGGTTTCGAGATATAATCATCGGCACCGATATTGAATCCTGTCACCGTATCGTTTTCCGTATCTCGGGCTGTAAGGAAGATAATCGGAACATTGGCTGTCATCGGATTGCCCTTCAACTGCTTAGCCAGCTGGAAACCGCTCATTCCTCCCATCATGACGTCCAGTAGCAGCAGATCGAACGAAGCGATGTCCATCTCCAAAGCCTCTTCTGCCGAATTGGCTGTTTCTACCTCATATCCTTCTGTTTCGAGATTGAATTTCAGAATCTCACACAAGTCTTGCTCATCATCAACAACAAGTATTCTTTTCATATTCTCTTCCATATTTCATGTTATTTAAAATACCGCTGCAAAATTACGACTTTTCTTTCGTAATAAGCGTTACATTCAGTTACAATTTCGTGACATTTAGTTCTTTAGAGAAAAAAAATATAAAAAAACGAGTATTTTGTTACACATTTTAACTTAGTGTTCCAAATTCGCTACATGTTTCTTTGCTAGTTAGAAACAGAAATACTACTTTTGCACCCGATATAACTATAAGTGAGCATATAACACAACTGAAAGAGTATGAAAGATAAAGTAAATGCAATTCCCTTAATCGGTGAAATCATCAAAGAGGAATTAAACAAGCAAGGCAAGACCACAGTATGGCTTGCTGAGCAATTAGGCTGCCATCGTACTAATATATATAAGGTATACGGCAGAGCCACTATAGATACGGGTATGCTTTACCATATCTGTCAGTTGCTGAACATTGATTTGTTTAAGGTTTATTCAGACGCTTTGCGTAAACGCAAGAAAAAGAATCAAGATTTAAACTAAAAATAACTAAAACAATAAGACCTGAGGTTAATCACCCCAGGTCTTATTGTTTTTATGCCAATCGCTTTTCCAGACGCTCGCGGATGGCAGCGATAAAGCCGGCAGAGTTTACAGCCTTAGCCTCAACACCTTCCATCAGGTTTACGAGATCCTTGGTAGCGATACCATCATTCAAAGTATCGAAACATGCAGCCTCCAACTGGTCGCCAAAGTTCTGAAGTTCCTTGATGCCATCCAGTTCGCCACGCTTTCTCAACGCACCGCTCCATGCAAAGATTGTAGCCATCGGATTGGTAGATGTATCTTCACCCTTCAGGTAGCGATAGTAGTGACGGGTCACGGTACCGTGTGCTGCCTCATACTCATACTTGCCGTCAGGAGAAACCAATACAGAAGTCATCATCGCCAGAGAACCGAAGGCTGTACTGAGCATATCGCTCATCACATCACCGTCATAGTTCTTGCAAGCCCATATAAAGCCGCCCTTGCTGCGGATAACACGAGCCACTGCATCATCAATCAATGTATAGAAATACTCGATACCGAGTTCTGCAAACTTCTCTTTATAGTCGCTCTCATATACTTCCTCAAAGATTTTACGGAACTGGGCATCATAAGTCTTAGAGATGGTATCCTTGGTAGCAAACCAGAGATCCTGCTTGGTATCAATGGCAAACTTGAAGCAGCTGTGAGCAAAGCTGCGGATACTCTTATCAGTATTGTGCATGCCCTGGATAACGCCAGCACCATCGAAAGAATGAATCTCTATCTCCTGCTTCTTGCCGCTCTTACCCTCGAACACGAGTTTGGCTGTACCTGGCTCATCAGCACGAAGTTCCACGCTCTTGTATACATCGCCGTAAGCATGACGGGCGATGGTAATAGGCTTCTCCCAGTTCTTTACACAAGGGTGGATGCTTGGGATGGTGATAGGAGCACGGAATACGGTACCGTCCATGATGCTACGGATAGTTCCATTAGGGCTCTTCCACATTTTGTGGAGTTTATACTCGTCCATACGCTGTGCATTAGGAGTGATAGTAGCACACTTCACAGCCACGCCATATTTCTTAGCCGCCTCAGCAGAGTCGATGGTTACCTGGTCATTGGTCTGGTCGCGATAAGGCAGACCGAGATCATAATACTCAGACTTCAAATCAACGAAAGGAAGAATCAGTTCGTCCTTAATCATCTTCCAGAGAATTCTTGTCATCTCATCACCGTCCATCTCTACCAATGGAGTTGTCATCTTAATCTTTTCCATAACACAATATAATGTATAATTAATAATTTACAATGTACAATGATCAGGGCAGCCAAGTGTACCCTTGATATTTTGCCTGCAAAATTAATAAAAATAATCAAGAAAAGAAAGGAATTTAAGAATAATTCTAGCAAAATGATAACAAAAAGCACTTTTTTACGTACTTAAAACATAAAACCTGTATATTTATACCTAAAAAGGCATCAATGAGCCCGAAAACTCACTGATGCCTCTACTTATTTACTTTTTTACCCTTTTACCTTTTTACCTTTAAATAGTCTTTTTACTTCTCCTCTGGAGCCTTGTCAATCAAGTCCATGAACTGGTCGAGCTTAGGAGTGATGATAATCTGAGTGCGGCGGTTGCGCTGCTTGCCTACCTCTGTATCGTTAGTTGTTACAGGGTTGTACTCACCACGGCCACCAGCAGTAAGACGCTTAGGATTTACACCGAAGTGATCCTGCAAGTACTGAACAACAGAAGCTGCACGGAGAGCAGAGAGGTCCCAGTTGTTGCGGATATTCTTCATCTTGGCACTTGTAGTGCTTACTGGTACGTTATCGGTATTACCCTCTACGAGCACGTCGTAATCCTTGTAGTCTGTGATGATCTTAGCAATCTTGCTCAATGTTTCCTGAGCACGGCTGTTCACCTCATAGCTACCACTCTGATAGAGCATATTGTCAGCCAGAGAGATGTAAACTACACCCTTCAGAACCTGAACATCAACCTCCTTCATCTCTTCCTTGCTCAAAGAGCGGGTCAGGTTGTTGGTAAGAACCATGTTGAGCGAATCGCTCTTGCTCTTTACCTCAACCAGGTGGCGGATATACTGGTTACTCTCGTTGATCTGGTCAACGAGTTTCTCAATGCTCACGTTGTTCTGGCTTGCATTGTTCAAACTCTTGTCAAGCGAGTTCTGCAACTTAGCGTAATCGCTCTTTGCAGTAGCGAGCTGCTCCTGGGCAGCAGCCAGACTAGCCTCTGTAGCTGCCAGTTTTTCCTTGGTAGCCTGATAGTTGCTTGACAATTCCTTATTCTCATTCTGGCAATTCTGAAGATCCTTCTTACTTGCACAGCTTGTAGCCATCAGAGCTACAGCCATCATTGCCATTACCATTAACTTTGTCTGTTTCATATTCTTTCTAATTTAAATTTTCTTGTTATTATTAATTGATTATAGTATATCTTAACGTCGCTTTCTACCTCCTATTATATTAGAGTTCTCCCGGCTTTTATCCGTTATCCGGAAGCTTCTACATTTTAGGGCATTATAGAAACTGATTCACTTCTTTCACTTGCAAAGTTACAGATAAGACTCGAATAAACAATATTTGTCAAATGCATTTAGACATTTTTAACCTCTAAATCTTTATTTATCACCTTTTTAACCAAAAAAGGCAACAGAAAGCACTTTTCTTATAGCTAAACCGCCAAATGTAGCCTTTCAAGGTAAGAATAGCCCAAATCTCAACAAAAAAAACATAAAAAACAGTGTTTTATTTTGTAGTGTCTTGAAATTGCACTATCTTTGCACTCGAAAAGAAATAAATACATTAATAATATAAAAGAAAGCAAGTATGATTCTTTTTTTAGAACTCCATCTAAGAGTGTGATTGCGACCGAGATTGACCACAAACCATCTCAGGACGAAATCAATGAACTTTGTTGGCTTTATGGTGACGCAACTTTAGAGGACGCCCAGCAGTTGCAGGGCTTCTATGTTGGCCCACGCCGTGAAATGATTACTCCTTGGAGTACGAATGCCGTTGAGATAACTCAGAACATGAGTCTTGACGGCATTTCGCGTATCGAGGAGTACTTCCCTGTGGATAGCGAGGACGCTGAGCACGACCCTATGCTCCAGCGTATGTACAACGGTATCGGACAGGATGTGTTCACCGTGAACCACCAGCCAGAACCTATCAAGTACGTCGATGACCTCGAGAAGTATAACGAGGAAGAGGGTCTTGCCCTCAGCGAGGACGAAATAGCTTATCTCCACAAGCTGGAGAAAGAGAACGGACGCCCTCTCACCGACAGCGAAATCTTCGGTTTCGCACAAATCAACTCAGAGCACTGCCGCCACAAGATCTTCGGCGGCCAGTTTATCATCGACGGTAAGGAGATGGAGTCTTCTCTCTTCAACATGATCAAGAAGACCACCAACGAGAATCCTAACAAGATTCTCTCTGCTTACAAGGACAACGTGGCTTTCTCTCAGGGTCCTGTTATCGAGCAGTTTGCTCCAGCCGATCAGACTACCAGCGATTTCTTCCAGGTGAAGGATATCGAGAGTGTTATCTCTCTGAAGGCTGAGACCCACAACTTCCCTACTACCGTAGAGCCTTTCAATGGTGCTGCTACCGGTACGGGTGGTGAAATCCGCGACCGTATGGGTGGTGGTGTAGGTTCATGGCCTATCGCAGGTACCGCCTGCTACATGACTGCTTATCCTCGCTTCCCGAAGGATGACAACGGCAAGAGCGATGTTGAGCGCGACTGGGAAGACATCATGCCAGTGCGTAAGTGGCTCTATCAGACTCCAGAGCAGATTCTGATCAAGGCTTCCAACGGTGCATCAGACTTCGGTAACAAGTTCGGTCAGCCTCTCATCACCGGTTCTGTGCTTACATTCGAGCACGAGGAGAATGGTGAGAAGTATGCATACGATAAGGTAATCATGCTTGCTGGTGGTGTAGGCTACGGCAAGAAGCGTGACTATAAGAAGGGTGAGCCACAGAAGGGCAACAAGGTTGTAGTAGTAGGTGGTGATAACTATCGCATCGGTCTTGGTGGTGGTTCTGTTTCTTCTGTAGATACAGGCCGTTACAGCAACGGTATCGAGTTGAACGCTGTTCAGCGTGCCAACCCTGAGATGCAGAAACGTGCTTACAACCTGGTTCGTGCACTCGTTGAGAACGATGAGAACCCAGTAGTCAGCATCCACGACCACGGTTCAGCCGGTCACTTGAACTGTCTCTCTGAGTTGGTAGAAGAGTGCGGTGGCGAAATCGACATGTCTAAGTTGCCTATCGGTGACAAGACTTTGAGCGCCAAGGAAATCATCGCCAACGAGAGCCAGGAGCGCATGGGCTTGCTCATCGACGAGAAGTATATCAGCGAGGTTCAGAAGATTGCCGACCGTGAGCGTGCTCCAATGTACGTGGTTGGTGAGACTACAGGCGATGCTCACTTCAGCTTCAAGCAGGCTGACGGCGTGAAGCCATTCGACCTCGATGTAGCTCAGATGTTCGGTCATACTCCTAAGACTGTGATGGTAGATGAGACCGTAGAGCGTAAATATGAAGATGTAACTTATTCTGCTGATAACCTCGACAAGTACTTGCAGCGTGTTCTCCAGATGGAGGCTGTGGCTTGTAAGGACTGGTTGACCAACAAGGTAGACCGTTCCGTAACAGGTAAGATTGCCCGTCAGCAGGGTCAGGGTCAGATTCAGTTGCCACTCTCAGACTGTGGTGTCGTAGCACTCGACTACCGTGGCGAGAAGGGTATCGTAACAGCAATGGGTCATGCACCTCAGGCTGGTCTTGCCGATCCTAAGGCAGGTTCTGTACTCTCTGTAGCAGAGTCATTGACTAATATCGTATGGGCTCCATTGGCAGATGGCATGGACAGCATCAGCCTCTCTGCTAACTGGATGTGGCCTTGCCGCAGTCAGAAGGGTGAGGATGCCCGTCTGTACGAGGGTGTGAAGGCATTGTCAGACTTCTGCTGCGCCATCCACGTAAACGTACCAACAGGTAAGGACTCTCTCTCTTTGACCCAGCAGTATCCTAACGGCGAGAAGATCATCGCTCCGGGTACCGTTATCGTAA
>ENA-OQNT01000239-OQNT01000239.1-human-gut-metagenome-genome-assembly--contig:-NODE-239-length-13550-cov-2.982120_pt1 | contig 13550 bp, 17 predicted proteins | sample MGYA00242634_ERZ504890 | MGnify/ENA primary metagenome ERZ504890 (study PRJEB26092, sample SAMD00036379) | human gut metagenome | host: Homo sapiens | study: EMG produced TPA metagenomics assembly of... | reverse complement strand
AACCAAGGCTAATTTTTTCTCCTGCTTTGATATGTAGATTTACATTGTCAATAACCTTTTCATTCTCATTATATTGGAAAGACACATGATCAAAATCAATATTTCCAGAAACATTTTCTAAATCCTTGGCATTTTTTAGAATCTTGAATTTCAGGAACTTCATTCATAACCTCTTCAAAACGTCTAAATCCAGAGAATCCTTTTTTGGAACATCTCCGTAAATTCAACCAAGACTTCAATTGGAGAAACAAAGACATTGATATATAAGGCAAACGTAGCTAACACAATTGGGTTTAAATCGCCATTAGCGATAAACAACCCACCAAATACAATGATTGTGACATATAAAAGTCCTTGGAAGAAATTATTTCCACCTTGAAAAGTACCCATAACACGATAATTGTCTTTTTTAGATTCCAAAAATTCCATGTTTGAATGATTGAATTTATCAATTTCAATATCTTCATTCGCAAAAGACTGTACAACACGAATACCACCTAAGGAATCTTGAAGGCTTGCATTCACACTACCAATCTTCTTTCTGTTTTCCATAAAGGTTCTTCGCATCTTCTTATTTTGTGAATAAGAAAATACCATCATCACAACAGTCACTGCCAAAAGAATCAATGCCAATGGCCAATAGATTGTAGCTAAAATAATGAAGGATCCGAAAATTTTAAATAATGAAATAAATAAGTTTTCAGGTCCATGATGCGCAAACTCACAAATATCAAATAAGTCTGACACAACACGAGACATCATAACCCCTGTATTGTGCTTATCATAATAAGAGAAAGATAAACGTTGATATTGATTGAATAAGTCTTGACGCATATCACTTTCCATGTTGGCTCCCATCACATGGCCTTGACAACTCACATAATAACGACACAATGCTCGTATTACATACATAATAAGTAAACCTATGACCTAAAAAAGAACTCCTTTTAAAATTTCATTCGATGATTTCAAAAAGAATTTTCCGGTACAATAACTTAGAATCAAAGGAAACGCAAGATCTACAATACACATAATAAGTGCACAAAATAGGTCCATAAAGAAAATTCCTTTATATGGTTTATAATATTGTAAAAAACGCTTAAATGTACTCATATATTCCCTCCCTGATTTCTGTATTATACAAGAATTTTCATAATTTTTCCAAAATAATGCTAAAATATGAAAGAATGGAGAATGAATTATGATTAAAATATTATTTTTTGATATTGTATGGAACACTTTTAGAATTTGGCAAGAAGGAAATGCACCAAGAATTGATTATTGCACTGAATGAAGTAAAAAAGAAAGGGATTAAAATCTTTTTAGCCACTGGAAGGCCACCATTTGTCGTCCCAAAATTTCATGGCATTGAATTTGATGGAGTACTTTCTTTTAATGGCTCCTATTGTTTCACACCTAACGAATTGATTTACAAGAATCCCATGGATAAGAAAGACATTGAAACATTCGTCGAAAAACGCAAAAAGACTAAATAAAGCAGTTACTCTAGCTGGAATCAATAAGATGGGATGTAATTTTGATGATGAAATCTTAGAAGAATATTTCATGATTGCCAACCAACACGTTCATGTACTTGATGAATTTAATAATTTTATGGAAGAAGAAATTTATCAAATGATGATTGCGACTACAGAAGATCAAGATGAATTGATTCTAGAAAACACAACCACATTAAAAGTGGCTCGCTGGTGGGATAAAGCTTGTGACATTATTCCATGTAATGGTGGAAAAGATATAGGTATTCAAAAGATATTGGATTCCTTCAATTTCAACAAAGAGGAAGCCATGGCCTTTGGTGATGGAGGAAATGATATCTCGATGTTGAAATATGTTGGTATCGGTGTTGCGATGGGTAATGCCAAAGATGACGTTAAAGCTATAGCTGACTACATAACAGATTCTGTACAAGAAGATGGAATAGTCAGTGCACTAAAACATTTTGACATCCTATAGAAAAAGACAGCCATTTTCTGCTGTCTTTTTACATATGTCCTATTCTTTTCTTCTTGCTCTCTTCAATCACTCTTGAAGCATAAGGTTCTGGTACTGGATCATAACGGTCCATTTCCATTGTATATGTTCCTAAACCAGTTGTCATACTTCTAAGTTCAACACAATATCTAGACATGTTTGCCATAGGAACTTGTGCATCAATTTCTTGATCTGAATCCACTGGAGTCATACCCATGATTGAACCTCTACGTTTATTCAAATCACCAATAACAGCCCCCGTAAATTCATCTGGAACACGAATCTTGACATTCATGATTGGTTCTAATAGGATTGGACGAACTTTTGTCATCGCATCTTTAAAAGCTAAGTGAGCAGCCATCTTAAATGCCATTTCACTTGAGTCAACATCATGATATTTACCATCTAACAATGTCGTTTTTACATTTACCATCTTATATCCTGCTAAAGGACCCTTTTGGCAACATTCACGAAGACCCGTTTCAACAGCTGGGAAATATTGTTTAGGAACAGCTCCACCAAATACCTTTTCTGCAAATACCATTTCTTCTTCATCAGGATTAGGACTAAATTCTACAAATACATGTCCAAATTGTCCATGTCCACCCGATTGTTTTTTATGACGACCTTCACCAACCGCTGTCTTTGTGATAGTTTCACGATAAGTAACCTTTGGATCACTTAAGACAACTTCGGCTTTAAATTTAGAATTTAATTTATTCACAATCACGTCTAAATGCTGATCACCAATACCATAAATCACTGTTTCTTTTGTTTCCGGATTATTCACCACTTTAAATGTTGGATCTTCTTCTTGTAAACGAGCAAGACCATTTGATAAACGATCCTCATCATTTTTAGTCTTAGGTACAACAGCCTGTCCATACATTGGCGTTTCGAATGTGATTGGATCAGCCATCAACAATTTACCTTTATCGCATAAAGTGTCATTTGTCTTTGTATTTTGTAACTTAACTAAAGCTCCAATATCACCTGTAAACAATTTACCAGCCGCTGTCTGATGTTTACCTTTAACGATATAGATTTGACTGATCTTTTCTGGTTTACCATTATTGGCATTCACTACTGTACTATCAGCTGCAAGCACACCACTCAATACTTTGACATAGCTAATTCTTCCAACAAATGGGTCTACGATTGTTTTAAATACTTGCGCTGTTAAAACTTCAGTTTCACTTGTCAACAATTCCACTTTAACACCATTTGGAGTTGTAGCTGTATACATACCTCTTTCTGAATATGTTGGGAAATAACTAACGATTAAATCCATCAAACGTTGAATACCAATTGAATTGACTGCACTACCAGAATATACTGGACAAATTTCTCCATTACGCACACCAATTCGAACACCACGTTTTAATTCTGCATCACTAAATTCTTCACCAGAGAAGAATTTTTCCATTAATTCATCATCACCCATGGCTACAGCTTCTGCAATCTGATCTTTATATAGAGCCACTTCTTCTTGCATAGATTCTGGAACTGGGCATGGTTTATCTGCCAATTCTGGACTGTAATACCAAGCTTTATTTTTAATGATATTTACAGATCCAACGATTTTTCCATCTTCAACGATAGGAACTTCAAACGGAATAACACTTTTACCAAATTCTTCACGCAACGCTTGATAACTAGCATCAAAGCTTGTGTGTTCTTCATCTAATTTATTAATAAAGAAAATAGTAGGTTTCTTTTCAGCAACGGCTTGTTTATACGCAAGTTTTGTTCCTGATTGTAAAGGATCTTTGGCATTGACTACAATTAAACTTGAATCACCTACCGAAAAACCACCTTGTTTTTCACCAACGAAGTCTAAATAACCTGGTGTATCAATAAAATTAATCTTACTATCTTCCCATTCAATTGGAACAATAGTTGTATAAACAGAAAGTCCACGACGAATTTCTTCTGCATCAAAATCAATCATTGAACTTCCTTCTGTTGTTTTTCCAAAACGATCTGTTGCCTTTGTATAATACAACATAGCTTCTAATACACTTGTTTTTCCTGCTCCACTATGTCCGATTACGCTTACGTTACGTACTTCAAAACTTTGATAATCTCTCATACGCTTAACCTCATCTTAAGATAGGCTCTAATTGAGCTCTACAATGTTCACGAACATAATCCAATGCAACACGACCTTGTTTATCTGTCATATCTTTATCAGCTCCATACGCCAATAATTTTTCAACTAAACTTGGATATCCACCATAAGCAGCACGCATCAATGCAGTTACACCATTATTATCAAATAAATTCACATCGGCATTTCTTTCAAGCAATAAGTGAATTGTGTCACGTTTAAATGCGATACAAGCTTCCATTAAAGCACTACGACCTACTTCATCTTGATCATTGATTCTTGCCCCAGCATCTAATAACACTTCAACACAACGATCTTGTCCTAATAAACAAGCACGCATTAAAGCTGTACGACCTCTATCATCTTTGGCATTGACATCTGCACCTGCATCAATCAAAGCTTTTAAGATTGTTTTATTGCCTTTTTTTGCAGCTGTCATCAAAGCTGTTTTCCCTTTATTATCTGTAATATTCACATCTGCCCCATTATCAAGTAAAACCTGTACAACATCTTTTCGATCACGTTTACTTGCACGCATCAAAGCTGTACGTCCATCACCATTCTGATAATTTACATCTGCCCCTGCTTTGATTTGAGAACAAACCATTGGGAAATCACCATTTGCACATGCATCCCAAAATACCTTATTAAAATTCTGATCCATTTCAATCATCCTCCTCATCCTTTATTGTTCATGAAATCACAGAAAAACTGGAATGATAGTTCACCCCAGTTTACATATGTACAAAGAAAAGATTGAAATTTTTATTTAATTTTACAACTTGCACTTGATTCATTTCAATCACTCCTTTGTTTAACTGATTCCATTCTAACAAAGAAATAATTATGTGCAAATCAAGTACCAACTTGGACAGAAAACCTACCGATTATGCCTTTTCCCAGAACAATTCGATAGATTCATGAAGCGGACCTTCAATAAAAGCTACTCGAATAGGAAATACAGGATCTGTTTTCATAACTACATCTATAGGTTCAACACTCACTTTATAGCCAGCATTATGAACTCTTTCAACAATTTCATCCACATGATCTGTCGCAAACGCAAAATGACGAATACATCCTTCACCGACGGATTTTGTGCCATCCAAAAAGATTTCAATACAACTATTAAAACAATCCAAATGAATTCCTGAATCCCACTTTCTTAAAATAGGAAGTCCAAGTAATTCGTGATAAAAATAAATCATTTCATCATATTGTTCTTGTGTCTCACATTTAAATGCGACATGATGAATACCTTTAATCATAATTTCTCCTTTCTAACAAGCTAAATGTAACTTGTCCTTTTTCCCTTTGAACATCCGTACAAACCACACGTACACGCATGCCCATTTGGAACACTTTACCATGTGTCTGTCCCTTTAAAGTCATTGTATCTTCATCATAATCGTAGAAGTCGTTTGAAAGAGTATGAACAGGAACAAGACCTTCAACCGTATTATCCATTTCCACAAAGAATCCAAAACTCATTACACCAACAATTGTACCTTCAAAAACTTGACCTACACGTTTTTCCATATATTGTGCCTTTTTATAATCATTGACCATTCTTTCCATCATGATCGCATCTCTTTCTTTTTCAGAAATATGGAAGGCTTGTTTTTCGATTTTCTTTTCATCATTTGATGGTGTACGCTTTTGTTCTTTAAAACAATATGCATGCAACATACGGTGTACGACTAAATCTGAATAACGACGAATTGGACTTGTGAAATGACAATATTCTTCTAAAGCAAGTCCAAAGTGTCCAAGACAATGTGCATCATAACGCGCTTTTTGCATAGAACGCAAAGAAACCATAGACAGGACTTCATATGCATTTTCATCTTGAATGGATTCTAAAAATTTTTGAATTTGACTCGCATTGACTTCATCTGGATAAAAATCAAATGGAATACGCAAAGAATTCGCAACCGTACAAATTGTTGCCACCTTTTTAGGATCTGGATTTTCATGCACACGATACATACTTGGTATCTTATTGACATGCATATGATGAGCTACGCAAACATTGGCTAAAATCATACATTCTTCGATCATTTGTTCGGCAAAACCACGTTCTAACACATTAACATCCACTGGATATCCATTTTTATCCATAATGATCTTTGCTTTCTTTTGTATTAAAATCAATACATCCACGATTATGCGATTGTTTCTTTAATAATTTAGCCAAAAGACTACTAAAGTAAACAACAGTTCTTTTACTTCAGAATACTCTTGTAAAATTGTTTTATCACCATCTAAACACGCATTCACTTTTTTATATGTACAACGCTTGTCAGAATGAATCACACTTGGAAAAACATTGTATGTCAATAGATTTCCCTTTTCATCCACTTGCATAGCACAAGTAATTGTGAGTCGATCTACATTTGGATTTAATGAACAAATACCATTGCTTAAATCAAATGGAAGCATAGGAACAACTCGATCACAAACATATATAGAATTTCCTCGTAAATAGGCTTCTTGATCAAGGGCACTATTTTCTTTTACATAATGAGAAACATCCGCAATATGTACATACAATACATATCCTTTTTCATTTTTCACAATAGAAATCGCATCATCAAAATCCTTGGCATCATCCCCATCAATGGTAACCGTTAATAAACCTCTTAGATCTTTACGATTTTCAAGTTCATCCTTTTGTACTTTAGCAGGAATTCTTTTGCACTCCTTCACAATTTTTCCATTAAACACCTGACGCACTTGATTACTTGTAAGCATCGCACTAATATCAACACCTGCATCATCTGGATGTCCTAGAACCTGAATAATTCTTACTTCTAGTGGATCTGCATATTTTACGATTTGACATACAACTTTTGCACGTTTTTTAAAACTAAATTCTTTTTCATTAACTACACGAATCGAACAATGTAAGTCTAGATCACTATAAAAGAATGTCTTCTTCTTTTTAACAATCATAACTCCTGTAATATTTGTCAATCCATGATTAAACACTTTAATTAAAGATAGTTCAGGCTTTAAGCGAACTAACACTTCATCTTTATCAAAGATCTTCATCTTTTTATTTTTCGGAACATATACTTTATTGTTTTCATTAAAGACAGCTATTTCATATCTCGAAATATCTTTTGCGCTTCCAGCCATAAAATGTATATCATCAATCAAATACAAACTTGTATGATCATTATAAATCAACTTTTCATCTTCTAACTCATTTAAAGACTTCACCATTTCTGTAAATTCTTTACTTGATTTAGGTCTTACTATTTTTTCTAAATCTCGTATTTTACATTCTTTTTTTTCTTCTAAATATTGAATGATTTTTTCTTTCATTTCTTTCCTCCTTTAAAACAGAAAAAAGACCTTAACGGTCTTTTAATTACACAATCTGCAATGCGATCACAATCGCAAAGAACAAAATCCCACAAAACAAAGTTAAGCGAGAGATAACTTTTTCTGGTCCTCTTTCTTTTTGTACCGCAAACAAGTTCAAATCTCCACTTCCTGTAAAGGCAGCCGATAATCCGTCTGATTTACCACTTTGTAATAATGTTAATATAATAATAACACCAGATAATGTCATTAAAACCACGTTTAATATATCTTTCATTTTTTCATCACACCTTCTACGATATTTCGATTATACCAATAATTCAAAAAAAATACTAGTCAAAATTATAGCCCACTAAATCCATTAACGTATTCACTACGTGCGTTGGATAAATCTTTAGTTGTTCAATATCTTCCTTTTTATGAACACCCGTCTGTACAAGTACTGTTTCAATATTTTGTTCAAATCCAAGTTTAATATCCGTTTCTAAATTGTCACCGATCAATATGATTTCATCTTCTTTTAAGCCAAAATACTCCAAACATAAATCAAGAATAGCTCGATTGGGCTTACCAATACGAGGCGATTTTTGATTGGCTGCATACTCAAACATATCGACTACACTTCCATTGCCTACTTCAAATCCCGCCAGGTTTTGCCAAAATACGATCATTATTGTACCAATGATCTTAGCTCCATTTAAAATCAAAGATAACGCTTTTGAATAAGATTTATATGTTGCATCTTTATCCAATCCAATAAACACAAAATCCGGATTTTCATCATCAACAATAAAACCTTCTTGATCCAACGCATCTTTCATACCTTGTTTTCCGATATAATATGCCCTATTTCCCTTGTAGTGTTTCTTAACATATTGACAAGCTGCCATAGCACTATTATAAAACATGGACGGCTCTATGTTTGTATATCCCATATCTTGCATATGTTTTACATTTTCTTGTGGCGTACGCATAGAATTATTTGTCAAAAAAATAACGGAATCTTATTTTGGATACAATAATCTAAAAATTGATGAGCACTTTCAATAATTTGGGTACCACGATACATTGTGCCATCTAAATCAAATACTAAAGTCTTCATAAACATACCTAAAAAAAGAAAGTCTTAGTCGACTTTCTTTAAATCCATATATGGAATTTCTGTTGGTGTTTCACGACCAAATAAAATCAATAATACTGTAGCTTCTTTCTTTTCTTCATCCATAGATTCAATAGTACCTTCTGAATTTTTGAATGCACCATTTGTGATTTCTACGCGATCTCCCACTTCAAAATCAACCTGAACATTTACATCTTGACGCCCTAAACGACGCAATACCGCATCTACTTCTTCTTGAGCTACTGGGAATGGTTTTGCACCCTTTCCACTTGATCCAATAAATCCAGTTACACCTGGTGTATTACGTACAATATACCATGCTTCATCTGTCATAATCATTTGCACTAACAAATAACCAGAAAATAAGTTATGTGTTTTTTCAACTGGTTTACCATTTTTATATTCAATTTCTTTTTCTTCCGCAACGACGATCTGAAACAAGAAGTCTTCAAGACCCATAGTTTTAATACGACGTTCTAAGTTTTCTTTTACACGATTTTCTTGACCTACATATGTATTTACTACATACCACTCTTTTTTTAACTCTGACATAATTTCCTCCCTATGCGCCAACGATCATTTTAACTAGACCGCTTGATAAAATCTCACAAACAAAGAAATACAAACCAAATAATACTGTAAACACAATAACTAAAGCACTTGAGGACATCAATTCTTTAAATGTTGGCCATTTTACAGTCTTTAATTCTTTGAACACCTTTGAAGGTGAATATGTTCTTTCCTTTTTTCTTTACTCATATGGATTCCTCACTTTGTTTCCTTATGCAAAGTATGTTTGCCACACTTTGGACAATACTTTTTAATTTCAAGACGTTGCGTGTTGGTCTTCTTATTCTTTTCGGTCGTATAATTTCTTGATAGACACTCTGTACACGTCAAAACAACTTTATCTGCCAATTCCTTCACGCTCCTTAACTCATTAAATGTACCATTTAAACCATTCAACTGTCAATTGTCGTATACCATTTTTTACCTTTTCAAACATAAAGTTAACCTTTGCACAACTTAATCCAAGTTTTTGCGCTATATATTTAAAGGTATATCCCTCCATACGTAAATCGACAATTTGAACATATTCTTCGCCAAATAAATTCATAATTCTTGTCTTAATATGCTCCCACATCAACTTATCCATTACAATTTCATGTACTTCTAAAGATTCATCCGTGCTGATTGTACTATAATACAAGTTCGTATCTTCTTTCACTTTTTGATCAAAACTTATACAAACCTGATTTAGATAACATTGTTTGCGTATGGCTTGACGTAAAAGATCATACCCTTTATTTTTGGTGCAACGCCTATAAAAACTTGTAAATGTTAATACACGATCCATACGATATTCAAAAATACATCGATACAACAATAAGTCTGCATGTCTGTAAAACTCATCTCTTTCACATAATATTGTATTCGTCTTACGCACAAATATATCCGCCCATATTTCTGTAACCATAGGTCTGTAATATTGGATTAAATGATTCATCTCATAAAAATCATTCATTTGAATCAAGTATATACTTTCATATATGTTCATAACTATCACCTAAATTCATTATAATAAGGCAATGTGAAAAAGACATTAAAAAAGCCAATTTTTAAAAATTGACTTATTTTTTTGGATTTCTTTGATTATATACTTCATACATCAAGATAGCAGCTGCCACACTCGCATTTAATGAAGTGATACTTCCTACCATTGGTAAGTAAACCATATAATCGCATTGTTTTTTTACAAGATTTGAAATGCCTTGCCCTTCTGAACCAATTACTAATACAGTCGGTGAATCATACATACCTTCACGATATTCCCTGGCATCTTTCATATCGGTTCCGACAACCCAATATCCTTCTTGTTTTAAGTTTCTAAGTGTTTGTGATAAATTTGTGACAATGGAAACAGGTACTGTATATGCTGCTCCTGTACTTGCCTTCACAACCGTTGGTGTTAAGCCGCAACTGTTGTGTTTTGTTAAAATTACACCATCTACACCTGCACAATCACAAGTTCTTAAAATTGCACCTACATTATGTGGATCTTGTATTCCATCCAAGGCAACAAGAAGACCCGGTTTTTTTGCGCGAGATACAATCTGCTCAATACTATACGTTTCAATTTCACTGACCTTAACTGCCACACCATTATGATGTGTAGTATTGGCAATCTTATCTAATTTTGCACGATTACAATATTCTACTTTTAAATTTGATTTTTGGATCGACTTCAAAAGTTTTGCGTCCTTCAAACCTTGAAGTACATAAATTTTTTCAATTGAATCCATATCATTTTGAAGTGTAGAATATACGTTTTTCCATATACGATCATAGACTATCCCCTATTTCAATAATTTTATCAAGACAAACCTTCAGTCTTTCTTGATGGCCATATAAATACAAATAGCCAAGCATTGATTCCAATGCGGTTGCTTCTAAGTATGTTTTGTGTGTCGCATTTTTAGCTTTTGAATGAATAGTGGCATTTCTTCCACGCGCTAAAATTGTCTTTTCATCTTCTGTAAAAAAATCTTCTTCCATCATTTTATTTAGCATGATGGCTTGTCCTTTTGCGCTACAAATAACAGCATTTTTCTTTTGAAGAATATGGGCCTTACGAAAGCCTAAACTCAAAAGGTGTTCACGTACTGCCAAAGACATAACGGCATCACCAATCCATGCAAGACTAGTCGCATTTTCTGTTACTATTTCCATTACAGAATTCCTTTTTCAATCAATGTTTGACGAAGTGTATCCGCTGTTTTGAAATCTTTTTCTTTTACAGCACTTCTCCAATTTTGATACATCTCTTTGTCTTCGTTAGTCATTGAAACTTTATCGAATTCAATACCTAAAATATAAAGCATCTTTTCTAATGTATGTACTAAAACAGCTAAATTTTCAACATCGATTTCTCTTTGACGTACGGCCTGATTGATTTTTTTAACTAATTCATATACAACACTTATCGCATTTGGCGTATTTAAATCATCATTTAATGCATCAATAAATGAAGTATACGTTTCATCAAATGTAGTTGCTTCTTGAGCACTTGATAATGCCAATTTTACGCATGCTTGTTTATAAGCTGCCGCAATCTTGTCTAGTTCCTTCTTTGAAGTTGCGAAAGCTTCTTCATTTAAATTTAATGGTGCACGATAGTGTGTAGAAATCATTAACCAACGAGTTAAATTACCTCCGTGGTTGGCAATCAAATCTTTAGCCCACCATACATTTCCTAAAGATTTAGACATTTTAATACCATTGATATTGATCATACCATTGTGTACCCAGATATTTGCCAAGTGTGTATCGTTGCATACTTCACATTGGGCAATTTCATTTTCGTGATGTGGGAATTTTAAATCCAATCCACCACCATGAATATCAATCAATGTTTTCTTGAATACATCCTGAATCATCACAACACATTCTGTATGCCATCCTGGACGTCCTTTTGACCAAGGTGAATCCCATTTAATACCTTCTGTTGTCTCTTTCCATAAAGTAAAATCTAATGGATTTTCTTTCTTTTCATTTTCATCAATACGAGCTCCTACCATTAAATCATCAATACTTTGATGAGATAGTTCTCCATATTTTTTATCACTATTAACTCGGAAATAAACATCGCCTCCAACTTGATAAGCTGAACCATTTTTAACCATCTTATCAATGAACTCAATAATTCGATCCATAGTTTCTGTTACACGTGGTGCATAATCGGGAAGATCTGCATGTAAACCTCTACGTACATCATTGTAGGCAGCAATGAATTTATCTGTAATTTCTTTTTCAGACACGTTTTGTTCAATTGCCGTTTTGATGATCTTATCATCTACATCTGTATAGTTTGAAGCAAAAGTCACTTCATAGCCTTGTGCAGACAATGCTTTTTTTAATGTATCAAATACAACGATAGGACGTGCATTTCCAATATGTGGATAATTGTATACTGTAGGTCCACATACATACATAGAAATCTTACCTTCTTCGATGGGTTTTAATTCTTCAATTGTTTGAGAATAACTATTATATAATTTCATAATAAAATGTCCTCCAATTCATACAGTTTATTATACAATACAAAACTCGAAAAAAAAGACTAACCAGAAGGTTAGCTTACATGTAAATTATTCATAATGCGACGAATATCTTCTTCATATGGTGTACCTGCTAAATTTTCTAATGCCGGTGTAAAATATTCCATCATATGATCTACATCTTTCAAATATGAATATTGAAGTCCAATTAAATATTGAATGGTTCCAACTGGAAATTTCTTATTGTTGTCAAGCTCAGATTTTCCATCCCACATACCATTTAAGATATCTTTGCAATCCTTAATATATTTTAGCTTCTTTCTTCATTAGAATGCTAAATTGAATTTGCATATTCTTAAATGATTTTTCATCAATATAGCTTTTTCCATAAGAAAGCATACCCTCTGCTTTTTTAATTTTACCTTTTTCTAAGTAATAATAGAATCCACGAGAAGCAACACTTGCTTTTTGTTTATTTGAAATACGCATGTTTTTCAATAAATCAAATTGTTCTTCAATTTTAGCATCATTTCTTTGCGCTAAGTATCCACTTAAACGCATATACTCACAATTAAATGCTTGATATGAAAATTTACAAGCATTTGAATCCAATGTTTTATAGAATTCATCATATTGTTCATTATCCAATTGAGATAATAATTTTTTCCATACCACTTTCTTCATAATGATTGGCACAAAAATAAAAACCAATGTCATTATGACGATAATTATTAAATTTAATTCTTACTCATCTTTATCCTTATCCTTTTCTAATTCTAAAGTTAAATCACGAAACTGAGCCAATAGATCTTCACTAATTCCGTCTTTTCGTAATTTTTCCATGTAGACAGCATCCAAATCATCTACATCTTTTGTCAAATCATCGCGCTCAGAATCTGTCAAACGATGTCGAATTCCCATCGCTAACACCTCACAATCT
>ENA-OQNT01000237-OQNT01000237.1-human-gut-metagenome-genome-assembly--contig:-NODE-237-length-13590-cov-5.866003_pt1 | contig 13590 bp, 10 predicted proteins | sample MGYA00242634_ERZ504890 | MGnify/ENA primary metagenome ERZ504890 (study PRJEB26092, sample SAMD00036379) | human gut metagenome | host: Homo sapiens | study: EMG produced TPA metagenomics assembly of... | reverse complement strand
TACTACCACGACTGTTATTATAATAGCCTAATGTATTGGCACTAAAATCTACTCGACCATTTCTTACGTACCACCAGTTATTATTATAATAACCTAATGTATTCGCATTAAAGTCCACTCGGCCATTTCTCACATACCACCAATTATTGTTATAATATGCTAATGTATTGGCATTAAAATCAATCACACCATTTTTCACATACCACCATTGACCATTATACTGTGCCAATGAAGTAAACCAGTCCGCAAAAACTCCACTCTGATAATATCTCCACTGGTTATCTGTTGCATCATATGCCAAACCATCTGCAATGATCGAGTGACAACCACGCTGTTGACATAAATAATACGATGTCGGATCTGTAGGATCCCATGTATGCCATAATGGTAATTTATATGAGGAAGGCTTCGAAAACGGCTCGTATCCGCCCTTTGAGTATATAACTACCTTAGTTCCTATCTTACAATTATCATATATCCATTTTGCATCCCTGCTGTAAGACGAATACATCCATGTGAACAGGTTGCACCCAATTTATTGTATGCACTCACACTTAATGTCTGTGGGTTATTTTTTGTAAATTATAAAATAACTGAATGAAATAATACACCACCATGTATTCTTGTACACCATTGGCCATATGATGGTCCCATTAAAGTCTGCCATCTATATTTTGCAGGTGTATAAAATATGCCTTCAGGTGTATTATTCCCACCATCTGAGCAGATAAATCTCTTTACAGGAACATATACATTGTTATCCCTACCATATACAGTAATAAGGTCTTTACTCTTATTTACATATATTTCATATTCAGAGAAATCACCTGCTATTCCTAGCGTATCCTCTATTATATTCCCCTGATTATCATAGTATAGTTTCAGAACTTTTCCATACATAGCAGAGTTCGGGTCACTTACGTAGTAATTTGATGTTGTCGATGCAGATACATCATTTCTCCCAACGAAAAATAATGTAAATGCTATCAACGCAAATGCAACAAATACTTTTTGAATATTAAATGCATTTATCTTTTTAACCATAAAAACATCCTCCATAAACAACGCTTAAATATTAAAACTCAACATGTCCATTTTTTATAGCATATGTCCAATTTTTGTATTTAAAATTTCCATTATAATTAAAATCTACCATTCCATTATTTACATACCACCAGCCCATGTTATTCTGCACTAATGTATTCTCCTGGAAATCAATTACTCCATTATGTACGTACCACCATCTTCCATATAGGTATTCAAGTCTATCTGCACGTGCATCAAAGCTGCCATTTTTAATACAATACCACCAGTCTTTGTGAAAATATGTCTTACCATTATAATTTTGATCACTAGTACATAATGCCATTCCGGAATAATTAAAATCTACATTTCCATTCTTTATATACCATTCTCCATGATCAGTTTTTGAAATTCCATTAAATGAAAAATCTACCATTCCATTATTTACATACCACCAGCCCTTATTGTTTTGTACAAGTGTATTCTCTTGGAAATCAATCACTCCATTATGTACATACCACCATCTTCCATACATGTATTCAAGTCTATTTACGCTTGAATCCAATTTACCATTTTTAATGCAATACCACCATTTGTTCTTATTACACAACGCCATTCCTGAAAAACTATAATCAACTTTTCCATTATTTATATACCAACTGCCTGTATCGTCTTGCACTACTCCTTTGAACGTCTTGTCGCATTTTCCATTTTCAAAATAATACAATTCATTTTTATATTTTACTAATTTATTAATATCTTTATTTAACTGACCATTTTCCCAGTAGGTTAATATGTTTTTTTCTTCAACTATGCCGGTATATGTTCTATCCAGACAGCCATTAGTAAAGTGATATGTTCCATTAACTTCCTGAGTATTACCTGTTGTAAGATTATATTCCTGGCATGAAAGTTCCTTAACTCCTGTAATATTTGAAGCTTTTCCGTTTTCAACATATCTTGTAATATTATCTTTGTCCGTAACCAGACCCGTAAAATCAGATTTTACATTTCCATTAATTACAAACCAATTATTTTCCCCATTCTCGGCAAAACCATTATATGTACTGCTTACATTTTCATTCGTTACCGGTTTCCACTCTTTTCCATCATAAATAAAATCTGAATAATGTTTATCTACTTTACCATTAACAAATGAATACCAACCATCAAATGTCACTGTCTGACCATCTGACATGCTCTGTGTTAAATTACTAACCCTATATAGTCCATTATAATTAAAATCTACTACTCCATTATGTACATACCAATCACCGGAACCATATCTGGCAATTCCATCGAACGAAAAATCAACAGCTCCATTTCTCACATACCACCACTTATTATTATAATATCCTAATGTATTTGCATTAAAGTCCACCTGTCCATTTCTCACATACCACCAGTTATTATTATAATATGCTAACGTGTTTGCATTAAAGTCTACCTGTCCATTTCTCACATACCACCAGTTATTATTATAATATGCTAACGTGTTTGCATTAAAATCTACCTGTCCATCTTTTACATACCACCAAATTTTATTGTAATATGCTAGTGTAGTGGCATTAAAATCCGCACGTCCATTTCTTACATACCACCAATTTCCTTTAAAATAAGCTAATGTATTTGCATTAAAGTCAATTTTACCGTTTTTTACATACCACCAATTTCCTGAATATAATGCCAAACCGGTATAGCTATAATCAACAGATCCATTTTTATAAAAATACCAATTGCCATCAGATGCCTGTTTCAAATTATTAAGACCTAAATAGTCCATTATGCCGTTTGCATCTGCTACTCCAAGTGTCCTCAGTTTTTCTTCCGATGACAAAAATTGCTCACAATCACTTGCATTACTTATAAAGCAATGTTCAATCAGTACTGCCGGAATATTGTTATATTTATTTCCTTTTATTACAGCCAAATAATCAGCTAATGATCCATCCGGATATCTTGTATTATTTTCCGAATTTCTTATAAGTGTTCCTCTTCCTTGCTGAGGAATACCCAAGGCCTTTAATCTTTTTATAATATCTTTGGCAAGAACTTCTCCATTTCTTCCTATTTCACTTTTATAATTCATATTTGGGTAGTATACTGACACGCCTCTTGCCGATGGTCCTGAAGAATTCAAATGGAAACTAATATACAAATCAGCCTTAACATTTTTCGAAAACTCTACTCGCTTAGAATTACATTCTGTGCTCTTTACTGAGCCGCCTCCAAAGGGACACGAGTAGGAATCTCTTACCATATATACCTTTACACCATCATGCTTCTCTAATTCCTGCTTGCAATATGAGGCAATCTTATATGTAAGGGCTTCCTCTCTGTATCCATTACTTCTGTTTTGAGCTCCTGCGTGAGAAGCATCGTGACCAGCATCCAATACCACAACATATTTTGGAATTGATGATGCCTTCACCTGTTCCTGCGAATCTCCCAAATTAGGGAAAATACCGCAAATCATTGCCATTATTAATATTGCGGCAAATATTTTTTTACATGCCTTTTTTAACATTTATTAAGCCACCTTCCTTAGTACTATAGATTTATTTTATTACTATTATATATACTTTTCAAGTGCTATATTTACCATTTAACGCAATTGCCTAATTCAAAATATTTTTATTATAGAATTTAGAGTTTAATTTCAATTGATAATCAAGTGCAGAACACCCAAATTCTTCTGCTAATGTTTTAGTATTTGAAAACAAATCTGTTCCTAAACCTAATCTATCCCCTTCAATACCGCATCCCAACGCAGATAATGTAGTTGGAAACATATCCATAGTTGTATACGTTCTTGCATCTCCAGTGTATTTCTTATCTGAATTTATAACATTTACATATGTACGCCTATCGTATCCATCAGGCATATCCTTAAAATAACTGCTATCCATACATAAATGATCTCCTGATAGTATAATTACTGTATCCTCATAAAAATCCTGCTGCTGTATCCATTCTACAAAAGAAGCAACCTGACGACTATTGCACGCCAGCACATTTGAATATTGCTGACCATACTGATTCTCACATAAATCACATACATAGCCGTCCGTAAAATGAGTATCTGTTGTTAACATAGTCAAATTAAACGGCTCACCTTTTGAAGCTAGTTCCGTGAGTGTGTCCTTAGCAAAATCAAATAGTTTCTCGTCCTCATACCCCCACCATTCAAAATAATCCGATGGTATCTTATGAGTCTTTATTGCCCAATTGTAATCATACACTTTAAAATCACCGTGCTCTTCAAAGTACTTTCCACGATTTGCAAATGACTTGTCTGAGCCAATCAGTAAGCAATTATTGTACCCATTCTGTTCAAGGATCTGTCCTGTTGAAAAAACTCCCGGAAGAAATTCTTCATCATCCGAACCATATGCGTTTACATCTGCGTTGAGTGGTACCCCGGAAGTCTGAGCTACAAGTCCTGCAGCAGTCCACGTGGTATTTCCAAGCGGATACGCTCCATTCAAATGTGTATCTGTTCCATTAAAGCATTCATTGTTTAAAGCCAAATCTGTAAGTTCAGAAATATAGTCAGTATCTTTTCCACCACCATTTTCTGTATCTGAATCAGATATTTCCATAGATTCCAAAAAGATATAAATAAGATTCTTTTTATGTTCAGGAAATGTTATTTTAGTCTTTGAAGGGTCCACATAATAAACATCATAAAGATTTGTCTTTGTCTGTGAAGCAACTGCATAATTATATAATCCATAATTTTTATTAAATTTAGCAAATACATTACCTATTGTACCAAAACTTATTATAACTATTATCAAACTGCTCGCCAAAAACCTATAGCCCCATTTTTGCTTCCTGATAAATATCGACAATAGTACAACAAATACTATAGCAAAAATTATTGAACTACCAATCTCAATAAATAAGTTTCTAAAATCTGACCAATTAGTTCCCCCTAAATCCGTAGTCATATGAAACAGCAGTTGCGATATTGATACATCTTCAAATTGATTTGAAAGATATTTATATCCCCATACTAAACCACTCGCCAGCATGAGCAGAATCGCCATTACTATCTGATGTATTACAAACCATACTATATTTATCGTTTGATTGGTTCTCTTTGACTTTTCCACTATTCTTATCATATTCCATATAAAAGTAAGAATAAGAGCTATAAAACATGGGATAACCAATTGCAGGAAATTTATGATATTTATATTTGCATTTATTGTATCAAATGCTGATTTTCCTGCTATAAGTTCAATCGGCTTTTGTAAATATTCCGTATTCCTAAAAACTGATGCCTCTTGATAATTCTGATACCCTATACTATCAACCAAACAATCCTTTTCCAAATCATACACAACTATATTCAACCCCTGTCTGTGTGTACAATAACTCTCACCATCAATTTTAATATCTGCCCAATTTCCAAGATATTGCCCTCCACTACATAAATTTATATTGTGACCATGAATTTTTTTCTTAAAATAAAGTGCTGCTTCATTGCTTGATTCCGTTTTAACGAGCTTTCCATCACTGATAACAGCATAGAAGCTTGATGCAATTCCTGTATCTCTAGGAGTACTATCTATTCCAATATCATTTAAGCACTGCTGAATTGAATCTGTAATTCCTAAAGAATAATCTGTGCATACTGCCATCAATATCAAATACTGTTTATCACAATATTTTTCAAGTAATTCTTCAATGGAATAGTCAGGAAGTTCATCATCAATCAAATCATATTTCACTGTACAATTATTCAAAATAATATCATTTGAAAATTTCTTTACAGTTATCCCATTCCATTTAATAGCCATTTTAATATTTTTAGTGTCTGTATATATATTCATCTCATCAAAAGTTTCGCCAGCAACGTATGGAACCTTTACAGTCGTATTATTCTTATCTGCCTTATGTCTTTCTAAATCCGAATCTGATGAATACTCCACTTCTGTCAGAGTATGCTTATCCATATCTTTGCCATACAAGCTATATTCTACCGAATAATTTGCTGGTAGCAACATTACAGCTATACACAATATTATTAATACAGCAAATATATAATTTACTATCCTCATAGTTTTCTCTCTTGTTATATCCATTATATATATACCTCTCATTCTTCCCATAATTTTGTACACTAAAAAGAGCATTCTGCCCACAAAATGCTCTATAATTATACTTGATTTTATATAAAATGTAAATTATTTTCTTAATATTTTCTTAACATTTCACTATGGTATAAGTTTGTTCACATATGGTATCTTTTGTAATAATTTAACTATAATTACAGATAATCCGTATGTCAAAAATATACCACCTATTCTCCAAGCAGTAGAAAACTCATTAATACTAAAAATATAGCATAGCACATATATAGGGTATTTATGTATCAAATATACTCCAAAACTCGCCCCCGATAATTGCATAATTGTAGAATTAAATTTTTCATAATTCTCCCATTTAAAATATTTGAATGCCGTAAAAATAGCCACCGCATATATCACTGTGGGAAAATTAGTATACCCTCTATACGTTGCATTAATTGAATTATCTCTAAACGACAAATATGCCGTAATTCCAAATTGAAAAAACAACGCTATAACACCAAATAAATATATTACTCTCCGCACTTTTAATTCCATCTGTGTGTTTGCAAGATAATATCCCAGCAATACGAAAATAATATATCCCCCACCCAATGGATTATTTAAACTTTGATTCCAATCAATTCCAATTATCGAAAACAGCACTGGTAATAAAGATCTGCTCAAGAACGTATAAAGAATCAAATATGTAAAAACTCCTTTTTTACCAATTCTTTTTTGTGATGGAATTATTCCCAAAACTGGGATACACAAATATACTGCAAATAAATCTATAAAAAAGTAATATATATTAAACGCTCTAACATTAAATATAACATTTATAAGTTTAATTGGACTTGATACACCAGACCATTTCAAACATTTTAATGCCAGAACACACCATACAATAGCAACCACACTCCAAAATAGAAACGGAATCATAGTCCTACTGAAACGTTTTTTTATAAATTCATATGTATTATATCTTTTACGATAATCCATAAGTGTTGCCCCTGTTAACATAAAAAACACAGGAACCGCAAAATAACATAAACAGTCTATAAACAGACTACTCAACCAGCTAACGCTATGATGAAATGTATATAATGAAGTACCATTCACATGCATTGTAACAACAGCAATGCATGACACTACATTTAATGCATCAAAATAACCAACTCTTTTTTTTGACATTATATTTTTGTCCTCTCTCTTTTATAACCTACAATGAATCAGCAAGCAATTTTTCTCTTTATCAGCTGCTTAACCATACTAAAATTGGTTTTCATAAGATTCCAATTGCAAATCAAATTTACCGCTAAAAAAATTCCTAAAATAATTATTCCATAGACAATTCCAGCACCTATTAATAGCATATAGCTTCCAGCCCAATGAATTTTATCATAAAATAAAATCATGCACAAAACAGCTGTTAATATGTTAACTATCATTATCCTATAACTGGAAATCACCGAAGTTTGTAATATTCTATGATTTGCATATATAATCATATCATTAGTACGATAAACCATAGCAACAATAGTTCCTATCAAAACACCATAAATTCCAAATTTATATACTGCTAAAAATGATACTATAAGATTTATTGCTGATTCTGCAATTGAACGTGACTGTGTCTTTTTAAAATGTCCAGCTATATTAATCAAATTATTAGATGCAAAACGAGCAATGCTAAGTAACTGGATAGTCAAAAATAAAACAGGCAAAAGCTTATCTATATAATTATAATCTGTCATATTCTTAGTGTACAGATTCATGAATGGAAGTGTTAATACTCCAATCACTGTAAATACATAATACCCAAAGACCGTAATATCCAGTTCAAACACTCTATATATGTGAATAAAATGTTCCTTTCCCTTATGATAATTCTGTCCCAAATAAAAAACCAGCCCATTATTTACTGTATTAAACAGATTAAGTACTGTAGAATATATATAATTATAGACGGTATATACACTTACAACCTTTAATCCTGAAAAAACAGATAATACCAATACATCTGTGTTTGAAAAAACCAACGTTGAAATTTGATGAATTAATACAGAATTTTTTTGTGAAATTGCCGCTTCATTCGGTTCAACACTAAGATCTATCCAGCCATAATTTTTATGAATATATATTTCAAACAAAGCCATTTGCAATACATTAAATGCAAAAAATACAACCTGAACTGCAAGGACCTGAAATCCGGCAATAATAAGTATTATTTTTCCAACATTTATCAACACATTAACAATTGTTGTAATATTAGTAACAATGTAGGATTTACCTTCAGCCTGAAGTAATATTTTATATTTTCCCTGATACATAAAGTTGACAACATTTCCTAATCCTCCAAAGAAAATTAATGCCATAACCAAAAACGTATTAAGACTATTTTTTACTACAAATGGATATATTACAGAAAAAACAACCAACGCTGCAAAATAAAGCTTACTAGTTCTTTTATAATATTTATTAGTTGCTGATAAAATAGAATTTATATCTTTTTTCCCACCTTCAGCTATCGGTTGATATAATGCCTGTAACGATGCGGTACCTACTCCGGCTTCGAACAATCCAAGATATACCAATATCTGAGAAATTGAAGATAAAAGTCCATTCACCTCTGAACCATAATATTCAATAATAACCTTAGGAACAATAATTGCAAATACAACAGTTAAAGCTTGTCCTAAAATACCAAATACTATATTATAAATTCCTTTTTTGCATTCATACCGGCCGCCCTTCTGCTTTTAAATAAATAATTTTTTTACAAATTCTTTCATAAGCCTATTTCGATATATATGTCTTACTATAAACCATTGTTTAAGCTTAAGCTTTTTACTTCTCAAAGATTCTTTTGAAATATCTGTATATAATTGACTTTTCTCAAATTCCTCTATAAACGGATGTTTTAAATCGTAATCAGCTCCTGCAAGATTCATAAATATGCCATTCATAAAGTACACAACATCTTTATACTTTTCGAATTTCTTTTCCGAATAATACGTTAACAAATAATCATAAATCTGTGTATAATCATGAATATATGACAATCTTGTCAATTTTAAAGCACTACCAACTGTTTCAACATTATACTTGTACAAAGGTTGCGTTATATACTCGTAATTACTTGCATAATTGGCATATTCAAGATTAAATAACAAATCCTCACCCATTTTTATACTTTCTTTATATAAAATATTATTTGTTTTCACTACAGATGTTTTATAAATATTATTCCAAATCATATTGTTTTTCAACATTAAAAATGCATGGAGCAGGAAATTTTCATTTTCCTGCTCCTTCGGTAAATCACGTTTACAATAACTTAACTCACCATTATCCGTATAATAATCAAATAAATATATATCTTTATCCCATTTCTTTTTCATAAAATCTGAAATAGTCTCTACGCATATCATATCATCACTATCTACAAACATCAAATATTCGCCTGATGCATGATTAATTCCATAATTACGTGCCGAACTCACTCCACCATTTTCCTTATGGTATACATTTATCCTTTTGTCTATTTTTTCATAGCCACGACACAAATCCAGACTATTATCTATAGATCCATCGTCAACAATTATAATTTCAATTTCATCACTCTGAATCTGAAGTAAAGTTTTTAAACATGATTCTATATAATTCTCTCTGTTATACACAGGTACAATTATGGACAATTTCATTATATTCATCCCTCTTTATATCTGATTACTTTTGCAGGACAACCTCCAACAATTGCATTAGCAGGAACATCCTTAGTTACTATACTGCCAGCAGCAATAATTGCATTATTACCGATAGTTACACCTTTTAATATTACAGAATTTGCACCAATCCACACATTATCACCTATCTTGATTGGTGCAGAAACAAATCCACCATTGACAGTATCATGATCATGATCAACCATTACTACATTGTTCGCAATAATACAATTTACTCCAATCTCAATTTGTTTCAAGCACGTCACACTTACATTCTGATTCATAAAACAATGCTGTCCTATTATCATGCAACCGCTTTGTACACTTAGATAACAAAATCTTTTGCTTTCAAAATCTTTTGCTATCTCAATTTTTCCACATTTAGTCACGACAATTTTTGTTTTAGAACCAAGATTAATTTGTTTTCCAGTGTTCAATCTATTTCCATACAGGATTTTATACGGAATCAACTTAATTGCTGAAATAGTATATTTAATTCTCTTCACTAATCCCATTTACTTCACCTGATTCTTTATTTTTATAAATAAAATACATTAAAAATCCCCATAACGTCCAAAATACAACCGTAGTTTCATTATTAACATATAATATTTCCGATACAAACATACTTGATGCAACAATTGTAATACATCCACTAAACAGTGCAATGCACTTCAGGATATCTTCATCTTTAATAAACTTATAATTTTTTAGAATATAAATCAATGATGATATCATAATAAGTAAAAACATTATTGTTCCTACAATTCCCTGAGAAGATAACAGGTCCATAAACATATTATGAAACGCGTCAAAAACGGCAAATCCATTGGTTAACATGTAGCAATTTGGAAGTTTTTCTCCTGCATACGTAACATTATTTCCAAAACTTATTCCAAAGATTGGACTTGTTTTAAAAAGTTCAAATGCATTATTCCAAAGATCAAATCTTCTGTTGCTTACATCTCCCTCCAATTCCTCTTGTCTTCCAATTTCTATTTTATTTTTATTATCTTCCTTGTCGTTATCAGACCCATGTGCATGATTCCAGCTCTCCACAGCTGCCACATAACCATTATATCCAACCTTAATCCCCTGTTGTGCCCCCATTGCAACAGCAACAGCAATAATGGCAACTACAATAGCTGTCGTAATTTTTTTTCTTTTATTAAAAGTATACAGGAAGAAGAACAAAAGCATACTTATAATAACACAAATCATTCCAGTTCTTGAAGCAGAAAAGCTAATACTCATTAACTGAATAAGCATTGAGATAACCATACTAACTTTTATACACTTTTTTTGACTACTAAAGAAAAAATACAAGCTTATAATCAATGCTATTGTCGTTAATATGGCTCCATAATTAGGATCGGTATGAATCCCATACAACCTTCCCCAATAAGCTACACCAACAATAAATGTTTTTGATTCACTTATAATGCGATTAAAGCCATAGTTTGCAAAAAGCATTCCTATACCTATTATATTCATAATAGATGTTATAATCAGGATTTCCAATATAACAAACCTAAATTCTTTTGTTACAAATTTTTTATCTCTTTTCAAATCAAATAAATACAATAGCACAAATTGAAATGTCATCCATATTATTATTTTCATATTGTTTGTCACACCATATTTGAAATTAATAATACACGTAATTATAAACAGTGCCAAAAAAATTATATACATTTTTATAAATGGATATTGTATATATTTTTTTATTTGTAGAGTTCTCCAAAAAAACCGCTACAACTCCCAAAATCAAAACTAATACTGAAGTGACTTTTAATAAAGGTGTATCAAATAATAAACTATTTCCTGCACAAATTATATGAAAAATATATAAGTATTTAAACCACGTTATTATATTTTCCATTACAGTATCACATCTCTTCATTAATCAATTTCTCCTTCGCATCTTTATGCATAAATACATTTTAAAAATTAAAGATTTCTTTTATTGCATTGTTTTGTTGAACAACATCAAAACAATATTTACATTCTGACAAATTAAGCGAATCTCTGTCATAATAAATATTACTCAATATTGCATCTGCCCACTTATCAGCCGATTCAGATATTGATAAAAACTTGCACCTTTCACTCAATGCAGTTTCTTTAGAAATCCTATCACTAATTATAACCTTTAGTCCGGATACCTGTGCTTCAATTGCTACAATAGGAAGTCCCTCGAACCTAGAAGGCAGAATAAAAATATCCATAGCCTGCATTAATTCATTTACATCTTTTCTTGATCCCATCAATCGTACAGCATTCTCTAGCTTTCTTTCTTTAACCCTTTTATTTATTTCATCAAAATCACTACCTGTACCTATCATCAGTACCATGGTTTTGGGATTCTTCCTATGCAGTGCCTCTGCTATATCAACTACGAATTCTGAATTTTTCTGATAGGAAAATGCTCCAACCTGTCCAATTATAATACGATTTTCAAGATCTAACTCAACACGTTTTTTTTGTTCTAATTTCTTCGCTGAATTTAAATCGTTCAACCCTAACCGCATTATTCATAATATGGAACTTCTGACTCGAAAGTACATTCTTTGGAAACATCCATTCTCCTGCAACATATGAACATGTATAGAAGTCGGTTGCACATCTTCCCACTATCAAATGCTTCATTATTGTGTGACAAAATGTTTTAATATATCTTACCGTCTTTGAATGTGAATTCACCCCTGAGCTATGACTGTGTACAACAATCTTCTTAACATCACATCTATGTGCAGCAAGCAGACCAAGACTATTAAAAGCTTCTGATATATTAAAGTATGCTATATCATACTTTCCTTTTCGAATAATGGCTTTCATGGCACAATAATGGCTATAAGGGTGCTTCAAAGTTGGTATTTCCAAAAGTCCAACGCCTAATTTATCTAATCTGCTTTTCAATTCATTATCTATATGATTAGTTAGACAATCTATTTTAACATTATCATTTTTAATCTGATCAATGATATTTAGGATATAATTATCTATCCCACTATTTTTCCCATCTATAAGATATCCAATTAAAATTTTTTTCATTTTCTATTTCCTGCTATCTATTTTCCTGCCAACTTCCAGCACAGTTTATATACTGGATATCCAAAACTAAGTGCTATAACAGCAAGCTTATCTCTCTTTGGTGCCTTACTGTTTTTTATCACACAATCTTTATTCTTTCTAATATATGATATCAATTCTTTTTTTTCATTCTTATAACCATTTACATTTTGAAATTGGTTAAGTGTACTAAATCTGGCATAAAGTTGTCGCCTCCGTATCGCAGTCTTAAGCTGTGGATATTCTTTTAACACATCCTTTGCCATAATATCAGTCATTTCAAGAAGTTCTAATTTTTTCATATTAAATTTCTGATAAACAATTGACGAGCTTCTTAGCATATAAAAATACTGACTTTTATATCCACATGCAATTGTGCCACACTCCATAAAAAACTTATATGTTGTAGCTATATCCTCGAACAACTTTCCTACCGGATAAGGAAATTTTCTTACCATTTCAGTCTCATACAGTTTTGCCCATGCTGATGTATTAATCACATCATCATAAAGCATCCTTTCAAGGCATATCTCAGTGGTCAGCACCTCATCTTTGCCATTTCCATATATAATATTATTACCCTTTTCAAATACAACCGTATGTGTACAAAGTGACATTCTCGTATGGTATTTCTCTATTAAAGATAACAGATACTCTACATATGTATCTGTAACATAATCATCTGAATC
>ENA-OQNT01000235-OQNT01000235.1-human-gut-metagenome-genome-assembly--contig:-NODE-235-length-13666-cov-3.287983_pt1 | contig 13666 bp, 16 predicted proteins | sample MGYA00242634_ERZ504890 | MGnify/ENA primary metagenome ERZ504890 (study PRJEB26092, sample SAMD00036379) | human gut metagenome | host: Homo sapiens | study: EMG produced TPA metagenomics assembly of... | reverse complement strand
GGTCAGCTAAAGTCAATTCTAAGTTGATAATTTCAATATCACGAATTGGATCCACACTATTTTCTACGTGTGTAATATCCGGATTGTCAAAACAACGAACTACGTGACAAATCGCATCTGTTAAACGAATGTTCGATAAGAATTGGTTACCCAAACCTTCACCTTGACTTGCTCCCTTTACTAATCCTGCAATATCAGTAAATTCAAATGTTGTATAAATCGTTTTTTTAGGATTGAAGATTTCAACTAAACGATCAATACGATAGTCTGGTACTTCTACAACACCTACATTTGGCTGAATTGTCGCAAATGGATAGTTTGCAGCTTCCACTTGAGATTTTGTGATAGCGTTAAATAAAGTCGATTTTCCTACGTTAGGAAGACCAACAATTCCTGCAGTTAATGGCATAATTCAATACATCCTCTCTATTCTTCTTCATGTCGAATTACTTTTTTCAATTTCTTTTCAAATTTTTGTCTAGGCATCAAAACACTTGCTCCACAACCCAAACACTTAATTCGAATATCAGCACCCATGCGAATAATTTTCCATTCTGTGGACTTATGACAAGGATGCTCTTTTTTCATTTCAACAATATCATTTAATCCATATTCCATAATTATTCTCCCTGCATATGCATTTTATATGCATCTAGCGTATTCGATAATAACATACAAACCGTCATTGGACCAACACCTTTTGGCACAGGACTTACATAACTTGCTTTTTTCGCAACCGATTCGAAGTCACAATCCCCAACAAGTTTTCCATTGACACGATTGATTCCCACATCAATCACGACAGCTCCTTCTTTTACCCAATTTTCATTGACCATTTGACTAACACCCATCGCAACAATCAAAACATCCGCTTGTGAAGCAATCTGTTCAATATTTGGTGTTTTCGAATGTACAATTGTAACTGTCGCATTGCGATTTTGAAGCAATAATGCGACGGGTTTTCCAACTAAATTACTTCTTCCACAAACAACAGCACGTTTTCCCGATAAATCTTTATATCCAATCGAATCTAACATAGCCATCACCCCTTGTGGAGTACATGGAATAAAGCCTGGACGATTTGTCAATAAACACCCGGCATTCATAGGGTGTAATCCATCCACATCTTTTTGTGGATCAATCAATTCTAATGCGGCCGTTTCATCTAAATGTTCTGGTAGTGGCATCTGTACTAAAATACCATCCACTTCCGGATCTAGATTTAGCTCCATAATCACATTACTCAATTCTTCTTGCGATACATTTTCATCTAAGCGAATCGTTTTTTGAAGCATTCCTATTGAAGAACAAGCCTTTTCTTTACCACGAACATAAGACATACTTGCCGGATTATTTCCTACAAGAACTACACTTAATAAAGGTAATCTTTTATTTTGGGCACGAATGTCATCAATCTTTTGTTTCATTGAAGACTTAATACTTTCTGCCAATATATTTCCATATATAATTTCCATTAAAATAACTCCTTCGAATCCAATACAATTGTAACTGGACCATCATTCAACAATTCAATCTTCATATCGGCTCCAAAAATCCCCTTTTCTACATGCATACCTTGATCTTGTAACTTCTGATTAAATTGATCATATAATACTGTAGCTACATCGGGCTTTCCTGCATTTGTAAAACTTGGGCGATTCCCCTTTTTACAATCCGCATATAAAGTAAATTGTGAAATAGATAGAATACTACCATTTACATCTTGAATCGATTTATTCATCTTCCCATTTTCATCTTCAAAAATACGTAAAAATAAAATTTTATGAATCATTTTATCAATGATTTCTTCAGTATCCTCATTATTAAAACCTACAAAAATACAATAGCCATGATCAATTTGTCCTGTCACTTGCCCTTCAACTGTACATTTTGCGTTTTTTGCCCTTTGAATTACAACTCTCATCTTTTTTTCTCCAATATACAAACACTTAAACTCACTATGCCCTCTTCATTTCCTACAAAGCCTAGCTTTTCTCCACGCGTAGCCTTAATGGAAATGTCTTCCATATCACAATGTAAAACAGCTGCAATATTTTTTCGCATAGCCATAATGTGTGGTGCCATTTTCGGTCTTTCTGCCAAGATTGTCGCATCCACATTTCCAATCTGGTAACCCATTTCATTCATCATTTCATAGATATGAGCCAATAAATCTAAACTATTCGCGCCTTTATATTTAGGATCCGTATCCGGAAAATGCTTTCCTAAATCTCCTAATGCAAGGGCTCCTAAAATACTTTCACCTACCGCATGTACTAAAACATCGGCATCTGAATGTCCTAACAAACCTTTTGAATGTTCGATTTCTACACCGCCTAGAATGAGTTTTCTACCCTCTTGAAGTTGATGAATATCTACAGCTTGTCCAATACGTATATTATGCATAAATCACCTTAGAAGTTCTTTCAGCACGTTTATCAAGCGTATTTGCACGATAACCTAAAATACAATGGCCAATTCCTTCATAAGATTCTGGTAAGCCCCATTTTCTCTTTAATTCTTTACCAAAATCCGTTTCAAAAACTTCTTTAGCACGATGGATCCAACATGAATCGACGCCTAAAGCATTAGCTGCATTCATTAGATTTCCCATAGCTAAGGCTCCATCATATAAATATGTCGGTGCATTTGAATCCGCAAAGACAATAATCATACTTTTAGCTCCATAAAAAGGATCTGACGATGAATTCATAGCTTCTGCATTCATTCTAGATAACACTTTAACTAACTCTTCATCTTCGACAACCACAAAGGCATAAATTTGACGATTCATGCCACTAGGCGCAAATTGACCTGCATATACAATTTTTTCAATTAAGTCATGACTGACCTTTTTATCATTATATTTTCGAACACTTCTTCTCTCTAAAAGATTTTTATATGCTTCATTCATATATAATAGCCTCCAAAACTACATCATATTATACAATACAAAAGATATAAAAAAAGCCTGGCAAATTGCCAAGCTTAAAAATTCAATTATCTTACTACACGAATGTATTGAGGATTGCCCATTCCATTTTGGTATGCACTAGCTATTACAGTTTTACCATTATAGTTTCCGTGTACAGCTTGTCCATTTCCAATATATACGGCGATGTGGTCAACGCCACGTCCACCATTGTTGTAGTAAATCAAGTCACCAGCTTGTGGACTATCTGTATAATATCCATATACACCTTGATATTGATCAGGCCATAATTGATATGCATCACTTACACCCGCATTTGCTAATGCTTGTTGTACAACTTGTGTACACCATAATCCATCCGTTACACCGACTAAACCTTGAGCTGATGAAGAAATACGATCACCTAAACTAGAAGCTGTTTGTTCTGGTGCTGGTGTTACAGTTTCTTCTGGAGCAGGAGCAGGAGTCTGTTCTGGAGCTGCAGGAGCTTCTGGAGCAGGTGTTGGATTTTGCTCTGGTGTTTGTTCTGGAGCTGCAGGAGCCTCTGGAGCAGGTGTTGGATTCTGCTCTGGAGTTTGTTCTGGAGCTGCAGGAGCCTCTGGAGCAGGTGTTGGATTTTGCTCTGGTGTTTGTTCTGGAGCTGCAGGAGCTTCTGGAGCAGGTGTTGGATTTTGCTCTGGAGTCTGTTCTGGAGCTACAGGAGCTTCTGGAGTTTCAGTAGTATCTGTTGTTGTATCTGTAGTTGTTTCTGTTTTAACTTCTTCAGTTTGAACAGGTGTTTCTTCTACAACTGCTTTTTCTTCTGTTTCTTGTTTTACAGCTTCTTGACTAGCTGTCGCTACTGTTTCTTTCACTTCCCCTGTAATGTTACTTGAAACGCTAGCAGTAGTGGCTTTTTCAGTTTTTGAAGAGTTTACTGTACCATCTTCTGAGAAATAGTAAGATTTTCCTTCGATTTCTTGCCATCCTTTAGCTACAGTTTTATCTTCGTTTACGTAACGATCGCCATGCCATCCTGGTTCTTCTTTGGCTGCAACCACTGTTGCGACAACAGGGAAAGCAGATGCTACACAAAGAATTGCTGCGACTTTTTTACCATTATTTTCTACAAAGTTCATTTTATTCTACCCCCTATTTAAAATAGTTCATGATTAGTTTACCACGAAACCACCTCACAAACAACCCTTAAATTTATTTTTGGTTAGAAACAGCTAAAAATAAAAGGCCTCAAAGAGGCCTATATAATCATCAATTATTTTGTTTTTTCAATGATTTCTGTGAAGCTATCTTCTTTCAAACTAGCACCACCAATTAATGCACCATCGATATCTGGTTGAGCCATATATTCAACGATGTTATTAGGTTTAACACTTCCACCATATTGGATACGTACTTTTTCAGCAGCTTCTTCACCATACATAACCTTAACTTGGTCACGTACGATTTTACAGCAGTTTTCAGCAATTTCAACTGAAGCAGATTTTCCAGTTCCAATAGCCCAGATTGGTTCGTAAGCAATTACCATTTCACCAACACATTTTGGACATAAGTCAGCTAAAGAACCAGCTAATTCTTCACGAATTACTTTTTCTGAGTTTCCAGCATCATAATCAGCTTCTGTTTCACCAACACATAAGATTGGAGTGATTCCAGCTTTGATCAAACGTTTTGCTTTTTTGTTAACTGTTTCATCTGTATCACCGAACATTTCACGACGTTCTGAGTGACCGATAATGCAGTATTTAACTCCCATTTCTTCTAACATAGGAACACTAACTTCACCAGTGAAAGCTCCACTATCTTCAAAGTGGCAGTTTTCAGCAGCTACAACTAAGTTTTTAGCGTGATCCAATGCAGTTCTTAAATCAGTAAATGGACATCCAATTCCATAAGTAGCATTTTCGCTAGCAGCAACACCATCAACAGCTTCGAAGAAAGCTTTTGTTTCAGCGTTGTTTTTATTCATTTTCCAGTTTCCAACGATAATAGGTTTTCTCATCTTAAGTACATCTCCTTATTACTTTTCGCTGATAATAGCGATACCAGGTAATGTTTTACCTTCCATATATTCCAAACTAGCTCCACCACCAGTTGAAACGTGAGAGAATTTGTCTGCATATCCTAATTGTTTTGCAGCAGCAGCAGAATCTCCACCACCGATTACTGTAATAGCTTCTGGTAATTCAGAGATTGCTTTACATACTTCTTCAGTACCTTTAGCGAATTTAGGCATTTCGAATACACCCATAGGTCCATTCCATACTACAGTTTTAGCACCAGCTAAAGTTTCTTTGAACAATTCAACAGATTTAGGACCAATATCTAATCCCATCCATCCATCAGGAATTTGTCCAGCATCAGCAACACTAGTGTTAGCTTCTTCACTAAATGCATCAGCGATTACGTTATCTACAGGAAGAACTAATTTGTCTCCAGCTTTTTCTAAATATTCTTTTGCTAAATCTAATTTGTCATCTTCAACCAATGAAGTACCGATTGAACCACCAACAGCTTTAGAGAATGTATAAGCCATTCCACCACCGATGATAACTTTATCAGCTTTTTTCAATAAGTTGTCAACAACATCGATCTTACTAGATACTTTAGATCCACCAATGATAGCTACGAATGGATGAGCTGGTTCATCAACAGCTTTTCCTAACATTGTAACTTCTTTTTCTACTAAGAATCCTAATCCATTTTCTTTAATATTTGTAGGGATACCTACAGTAGAAGCGTGAGCACGGTGAACAGATCCGAATGCATCTTCAACGAATACTTCACCTAAGCTAGCCCAATATGCACCTAATTCAGGATCGTTTTTGCTTTCGCCTTTTTCGTAACGAGTATTTTGCATTAATACGATTTCTCCATCAGCTAATGCATTTACAGCGTTTTCTAATTCTTCACCACGAGTTACTGGGCAGAAAGTTACTTTTACATCTGGTAACAATTCTTGTAAACGTACAGCTACGCATTCCAAGTTGTTTTTAGCTTTGTCTTCTTCAGTCTTAACTTTTCCTAAGTGAGACATCAAAATAACTTTAGCTTTGTTTTCTACTAAATATTTAATTGTAGGTAAAGCCATTACGATACGGTTATCATCAGTGATAACACCATCTTTTCTTGGCACGTTAAAATCACAACGTACGATGACCTTTTTTCCAGCTACATCAAGGTCTTTAACAGTTCTCTTTGTCATGTATATTCCTCCTACTGTCATTTTTTTGCACATCCATTATATCACTACATAAATTGATTGACTAGTTTTTCACAAGTAAAATATTTCACAAAAAGCGCTTACATCATCTACTTGTGGTAATTACGACCATTATTGATCATAAAACCACGATAAATCTGCTCCAACATCAAAACTCGCGTCATCAAATGTGTAAAAGTTAGATCCGATAATTTCCAACGATAATTCGCTCTAGAAACTAATTTTTCACTCGGTCCTAGACTTCCCGCAATCACAAAAACAATATTTGAATGCTTCATTTGCCAAGTATCCAAATTTTTCGCAAACGTCTCAGAATCAATCATTTTGCCATGAAGATCAAGCAATACTACAAAATCTTGATCTGATAATTTTTCTAGAACACGATTTCCCTCTTTTTCTTTCACCAATAAAACCTCGGCTTCTCTAGAAACATGCTCATTTGCCTCATCCTTGACTTCGATTTCACTAAACTTACAAAAAGCCGACAATCGCTTCATATATTCTTTCTCTAAAGACTGTAACGCCTTATCTTTATTCTTTCCAATCGCAATTAATTTAATCACAATATCCCTCCTTCATTATTCTCTTGAATATCTTTCACAAAATAATCATACCGATCCAAAAACAATTTCATTGTTTGATAGCTAGACGTCGATTTATAATCTACTTCTTCTACCTTACCATCATCAAACGATAAGATTTGAGCATTGGGAAAGCCCAATAATATCGGTGAGTGTGTCGCAATGATAAACTGACAATTTTGTTTCACACATTCCTCAATCAAATAGAGTAAGGCCAATTGATTCTGACAAGATAAAGCTGCTTCAGGTTCATCTAGAAAGTATAATCCATTTTTATTTGTTTGTTTCATCAATACAGAAAAGAAACTCTGACCATGCGATTGATCATGGTATCTTTCAGAAAAAATTCCTCCATATTCCATTTCCTTTGTCGCCACATTATAGAAGCTTTCTGCACGCAAGAAATACATCCAATCCGGTTTTCTATTACGCCACAAACGCATATGTTTATGTAAACTAGAATACGAATCATACGTAGAAAAATCATAATTTCTTGTTCCACCCTCTGGATTCAATCCATTTTTAATCGCAAGAGCCTCTAATAAAGTAGACTTACCACTTCCATTTTCCCCACAAAAGAAAGTCACTGGCTTACTAAAAGTTAATTGATCAATACTTCGAATACTTTGAATATCGGCCACATAATCATCAATTTCATCCCATAAGATGTCAAATCCATTAATAAACATATATATCACCTAAAAAAATAGTACTCTAATCGAGTACTAAATTCCATGATGATTTACATAATAAATATAGATACATAACCCAATCAAAAGAAATCCTAATATCCAATTAAACATTTCTTTTCACGATTCCATAATAGATTTTTGAAGTTAATACATAAATCACAATGTAGACTAGCGCAAAGGCCACAAAACAGAATATTGTCGTACGAATATAAAGCCATGAATCACTCACAAATAATAAATGAAGTAGCTTTTCAATCATTGGATACGCAAAACAAACATGAAGCCCTGCCACAAGTAATGGCATAAAGAATACCGTTAATACCTGTGAATGAATAGCCTTCTTTACATCTTGTTGTTCAAGACCTACTTTTTGCATGATCTCAAAACGATCCTTATCTTCATAGCCTTCTGTAATTTGTTTATAGTACATAATCAGAATGGTTGCCATAATAAATAAGAAGCTTAAGAAGATTCCAATAAATAAGATGCCTGCATATAATTCAATCAAACCTTGTTTCTGATCCAATTTACTTAACCAAATAAAATCATTTATATTCTCATTCTGACCTAACTTTTTAATAACTTCACGCTCATTCGCATCACAATCAAACGAATAATAAGCACGTATTGCACTCGCATTATCGCCATACACATTTGCCTGATCTTCTTGCATCTTCTCTAAAGTCTTTTCTGAATTCACAATAATATAATAATGTTCTGTCACATTAGGATTACTCTCATCCATCTTCAAATGATCCAATTGTTTTTTTACAACATATTCTTTTCCAAATAAAGATAGAGTCTTTTTCTTAATCGTCTCTGCATTAGAATACACATAGATTTCATTTGGTTTTAAAGAACCCTTAATATTTTCATAATCCTGAATATCCTTTAGTGGAAAACAATAAAATTCTTGTACTTCATTTACCGCATTCATCCCCTCATTCCGATAATCCGTAATCAAAGTTCCATTCTTTAAATATCCAGCATAATCCAATCTCTTATACGCAAGAAGATTCTTTGGAACAATGCCCATACGAATCAATTCTTCATTCATTTCATCAAAATCAATATTGGAAGCATCCCCATATCCATTTCCCATTACACTTCGAGGATATTGTGAATCCACAACACGATCAATACTTGACCACATACTTAGTGTTGTAGACAACATGACTAAGACCATCGTTGAAAGAATACAGATATTAGCTAGTCCTACGGCATTTTGTTTCATACGATACATCATGCCAGAAACACTAATAAAGTGATTCGTCTTATAGTAGTAATTCTTATTTTTTTTCATTAATTTTAAGAAAGTCACTGATATAGATGTAAACAATAAATACGTTCCAATAATGACAAGTACAACAGCCACAAAGAAAAAATAGAATGCCGTTAAAGGATTTTTAGTCGTAATTGACAAATAGTATCCAATACCTAGACAAAGAATTCCAATAATAGAAAGAACCCATTTGGCCTTAGGCTCTTTTTCACCCATATGACTCGAATGAAGCAATTCAATTGGACTTGAAATATGAATACGAATCATAGAATAGAAATAGATCAATACATAGATCAATCCAATCACAAGAACACATTGTCTCATACCTATAAATGAGAAATAGAAACCAAGTATAATATCTGCACCAATCATTTTTGCGATGATTAAAAACATCGCTTTATCAAACAAGATACCTAAACCAATACCTAAAGCTAATGATACAAATAAAGTAATCGCAGTTTCATAAAACAAGACGCGAGCTAAGTGTTTCTTTTCCATTCCTAATATAGAGAATAACGCGAACTCTTTTTGTCTTCTTTTAATTAAAAAGCTATGTGTATAGAACAAGAAGATAAACGCAAAGATTTCAATAATCACAACTCCAAAGCCTAACATCTGCGTTAGTGTCATTGCCCCTAACATCTCATTTAAGTTTGGATTGTTTGCCAAAGAAACAACCATATACAACATCATTGTCGTTAAAACACTCGTTAATATATAAGGAATGATGGTACGCGCATTCTTTTTCAAGTTATCTACTGCTAAATTTAAATAGAAAGCTCTACTCATGGTGAACACCACCTGTAGCTAGTAATGTCAACGTATCACTAATACATTGGTACATCTGATCTAAGTTTTTATTTCCTTTATAAATTTCATGGAAGATCTTTCCATCCTTAATAAATAGAACACGAGAAGCATGACTTGCTGCTTTTGTCGAATGAGTTACCATTACGATTGTTTGTTGATTTTCATTGATGGTTCCAAATAAATGTAAAAGTTCCTCTGTACTTTTTGAATCCAAAGCTCCCGTTGGCTCATCCGCCAGAATTAGATCTGGATTTGTGATGATAGCACGAGCTACAGCCACACGCTGCTTTTGTCCACCACTAATTTCATATGGAAACTTATCCAAAATATCTTCAATCCCTAATTGTTTTGCGATGGGTTCCAATCTTTTTTTCATTTCCGGATATTTTTTCTTACTTAAAACCAAAGGCAAGAAAATATTATCGCGATTATTAAAATTATCTAATAAATTAAAGTACTTGAAATACAAATACCTAAGTGTTCTCTTCGTAAAGTTCGCAATTTCCTTTTCTGAAATATGCGTAATATCTTTACCATGTAGTAAGACTTGTCCACTTGTTGGTTTATCTAAAGCAGCCAAGATATTTAATAGTGTTGTCTTACCCGAACCAGACTCTCCCATAATAGCTACATATTCGCCTTTATTCACACTAAAGTTCACATTACTCAATGCCTGTACTTGATTCTGTGTAAATCTTGTTGTATATACTTTTTTAAATTTTTTACTTCTAATAATGCCATATTCATTACCTCCATGTACACCAAAATTCTACATAGAATTCAAAAATGCAGCCATCGATTCAGCTAACACTATTCTTACAAGATTGTAAGATTACTCAATTCTTCCTTCAAAATGCGTAAGATCCAATATCACTCGAGTGCCTTTACCAACATTTGATTCAATTCGAATTTTATGATTCAACATATCTAAAATATTCTTACACAAATATAGACCTAGACCACTTGCGGTTTTATCACTACGCCCATTCATGCCTGTATATCCTTTTTCAAACACACGATTTAAATCACTTGCACTAATACCAATACCATTATCTTCAATCACTAAAATATGTTTAGACTTCATATATATAGATATCAAACCATTTTCATTGGTATATTTAAGACTATTCGAAAGAATTTGTTCCAACACAAACACAAGCCACTTTTCATCACTCAAAATAACATCCCCGGTTTCTTTAAAGCTCAACTGAATGTGTTTACGAATAAATTCTGTAGAAAAGCGACGAATCGATTGTCGAATTAAATCATCCAATTCTAATTCTTTAAATAAGAAATCGGTATGCGTACTATTAAGTCTTAAATAAGCTAAAACCATATCTGTATATTGATCCATGCGTAAGAGTTGTAACTTAATTTCACTACGACTTAAGTTCTCATCTTCAAGTAGTAATTTCATAGCGGCAATGGGAAGTTTAGCCTGATGCACCCACATTGTAAAATAATCTTCTAGATCATGCATTTTATTTTCAGAAGAAATAACATACTCATCATGATACTCTTTCATAGCCACTAAGATTTCATGATAGTCTTCTCCCATCAATGAAGAATCTTGAAGATCACAAGACAAAGAAACATTACTATTGGATTGAAGCGTTACTAGTGTTTGGTGTTTCTTATAATATTTGTAGTAATCAAACAAGAAACAAACCACCAATAAAACACATAAAATCATAAAGGCATATGTAAAAGCTTCTAGTTCTAGATTATAGAGTTTAAATACACATAAGCAGATCAAAACACTTACAACATAAATCATTATAAAAAACAATCGATCTTTTAAATAATGGATAAACAACTTCATATCTTATATCCCAATCCTTTTTTAGTTTGAATAAAATCCACAATGCCAATACTCTCTAACTTTTTACGCAAACGATTCACATTCACACTTAATGCATTTTCATCCACATAAAAATCCGTCTTCCACAAATATTCCATTAAACGATCTCGAGATACAATCGTCCCCTTCTTTTCCATAAGCAGTCGAAGTATCTTCGCCTCATTCTTACTCAGTTCCATTTGAGAAGATTGAAAACATACCGTATTATCATCTAAATTAAAACGTACGCCTTGATATTCAAGGATATTATGATTGGATACAAAGTCATAGCTACGTCTTAATATTGCCGTAATTTTAGCAGCTAGAACATTTAAATCAAATGGTTTGCACACAAAATCATCGGCACCCTTAGAGATAGCCATCACAATACTCATATTGTCTGTAGCACTTGAAATAAAGATAATTGGAACTTTGGATTCTTCACGAATCTTTTCTGTCCACAAATATCCATTCAAATAAGGCAGTGTTATATCCATTAATACTAAGTCTGGATTAAAGGAATGAAATGTATCCATCACATTATAAAAATCAGTAACTCGACAAACTGAATAATTCCAAGATTCAAGAAACGATTCTAACTTTTTTGAGATGAGTTCATCATCTTCTACAATCATTATTTTATACATAGTCTCACCCACTTTATTATACTGCATAAACTAAGAAATCTTTCTAACAATGGTGTAAGATAAGAACAAAAGGAAGTGATAATATGATCTATCTTCAAATGGGCATTCTCATTCTAGAAATCGGATTATGTTATTTAATTAACAACGTATTAAAGGATACATTAAACAAAAAAATACGATACGCCATTTGTATCGCATTACTATTAAATTGTTGGAATATGCGTACGTATCAAGCTATGTGGGCTGTACATACATTATTCTGTTTACTCATACTATTATTAATATTCAAAAAACGAAAACCAATTCTCTACATAATCCTTTCAGCCATCATATCCACTTCCATCGTGACTTTTGGCTATGTCAATATGTATACCAAACACAAGACTACCTACAACATCACAACCACAAAAGAAATCACAAACACCAAATTTCTATCTACTTGGCAAAGACTTCGTCTATGAATCCACATCCAAAGATGATATGGAAATCCTATTTAAACAACTCGGAAGACTTACTAAAGTAGCACCTGTTTATTTTGTATATGGTAATCACGAAAACAAGATAAAATTCACAAAAAATGAACTCAATCAAGAAATCACAAAAAACAATATTACCATTATAAATGATCAAGAAGTACATTTAAATAACATAACTCTAATCAGCAGAAAAGACTACACAAATAAAAAGCCAAAAGAATACAACCTTACAACTAAAACCTATAACATCGTCCTAGACCATCAACCACAAGGAACAAGAGAAAACATTAAAAATAATATCGACCTCAACTCAGCGGCCATACTCATAACGGTCAAATGTTTCCACTCTCTTATTCTTACCATTTACAACCCAACTTTGCCGGTAATTACGGAAAAGAAACATTCAAGCACCACACAAAAATCATTAGTTCAGACCTTGTTGGTTGAGGTTTTCCCATAAGAACAGAGGGTATTTGTGAGTATGTGGTAGTTAATATTAAACAAGATCAATAAAATCAAATAATACAAACGAAAATACCCCTTAAGAATCGGCGTCTCGTTTCACTTGCCAGTTGTATTGTTCAAATAATACAAGTAAACTTAGTCCTCAAGAACTGAAGAAGATCTTGACAATATTCTAATTCGTTCAAATAATACAAATAAACTTAGCCCTCAAGAACCGTTGGCCTTATTATAGCATATTTATGCTTTATTTACAGTATATCCGGAGTATAAGTATCATTAAATGCCAGATAAAAAGTTGTGTTTTTATCTTCAAATTGTTCCATTAATCGAATGTTTTTTTCTGTTTGTTGCTGCTTATGAAGCATAATATAAGGATTTTGTATATAGGAAATATTATTAAATTGGTTTAAATCATATTCATATTTTTCAATATAATCTTTATTAGAAACAATCAACATTGCAAATTTTTCTAGTTCTTCAATAGAATCGCAAGCCATATAATCATTGTTTAAAAGAAACAGGATATTATCTTGATCAAATGATTTCAACCATTTTAATGTGGTTTGCGTTATTGGAAAATCAATATATATAACGTTAAATTGATTTCTATTAATGAACAATAAAAGGTTATAAACCATAATATATTGTTTATCTACAGAAATATCATCTACGTTTATATCTAGCATTGACAAAAACTTAGAAATATCAAAATCAGATATTT
>ENA-OQNT01000233-OQNT01000233.1-human-gut-metagenome-genome-assembly--contig:-NODE-233-length-13824-cov-4.946923_pt1 | contig 13824 bp, 17 predicted proteins | sample MGYA00242634_ERZ504890 | MGnify/ENA primary metagenome ERZ504890 (study PRJEB26092, sample SAMD00036379) | human gut metagenome | host: Homo sapiens | study: EMG produced TPA metagenomics assembly of... | reverse complement strand
CTCTTACGCTTCGCCCGGCTTGGTCGTCATCAGACGGTACAGCTTTGTATTTCTTAGGGAACGAATTTCAAACGGCACCAGATTCCCGGAGCAGCGGATCAGACCGTGTCCGGCACCCACATTGGTGATGTAGGATAACTGGTTATCCGAGATATTCAGAAGTGCCGCAAGCTCGTCCCGGTCGGTGGTTGCCTGATTCAAAAGGATTAGGAATTCACTGTTTGCCAGCATCAGGCGGGCGGTATCGGATTTCAGAAGTTCTTCCACGTTCTGTGTAAGCCCGGTCACAAATCCCGAATACTTACGGATACGCTTGTACAGGCGGTAGAAAAAGTCTGCACTGTATTCATAGCGGAACAGCAGATAAAACTCATCCGCAAAGATCCATGTCGTTTTCCCCTTCTTCCAGTTCTGGATCACACGGTTAAAAATGGAATCCAGTGTGACCAACATTCCAAGGGGCATCAGCTGTTCGCCCAGCTCCCGGATGTCATAGTCGATGATACGGCTCTTCGTATTGACATTGGTTTCCTGGGCAAAGGTGTTCAGGCTTCCGTTAATAAACAGTTCCGAAGACAATGCCAGCCCTCTGGCTTCTTCCTCCGGCTGGAGCATGAGCTGTCGGTACAGATCCTTCAAGGTCGGCACCTGCCCTTGGTATCCACCCCTCATATAATCCCGGTACACATCTGCGGTACAGCGGTCAAGGATGGATTTCTCCTTTGCTGAAAGGTTTCCGGCTCCTACAAGCTGCTCAAAGAGGGATAGGATAAATTCTGACTTTTCAATCAGAGGGTTACGGTCATTGCCATAGGCGGAGTCCATGTCCAGTGCATTCAGATGGGTATCGGAGGTTGCCGAAATCCGGATGACCTCGCCGTTTAAGGCTTCCACCAGTGAAGCAAACTCGGACTCCGGATCAAGGATGAGGATGTCATCTTCCGTGGAAAGGGCAAGGTCTACGATCTCTTCTTTTGCCGAGAAACTTTTTCCAGAACCGCTGACTCCCAGTCGGAAGGAATTTCCATTTAACAGCTTTCTTCGGTCTGCCACCAGCATATTTTGCTGACTGCATTCTGCCCATAATAAATGCCGCCCGGCTGCATGATCTCCTGTGTATGGAACGGAATCAAGACGGCAGTGGACTCTGTGGTAAGGGTACGCACCGCATCGATCTTCCGCAGACCATACGGCAGGACGGTATTCAGTCCATCGACCTGTTGCCATTTCAGGGTTGCCATCTGGCAGAGGTGTTTTCTTGCAATGGAATACAGGGTTTCCGTATCAGAATCCAGTTGTTTCTTGCTTTCTGCCATATGTACCATTGTCAGGATACCGAACATCATCCTCTGGTCCCTGGTAGTCAAGTCGTCCAGCATCTCCTTGGTTTCTTTTCTCTGAAGCTCCATATCATAGGGAACCACGGCGGAAAAGTTATTGTTTGCATTCTGGCGTCTCTGCCAGTTCGTTACGTTGGTCTCTACGCCCAACAGTCGATTCTGGATCTCACGCACTGCTTCATCTGTTGGTACCGGGATGATGTCAATAGACAGCATCAGATTCCTGCCAAGGCTACACAGTTCGGAGATCATCTCGTCTTTCACATAGCTGGCGTAATCTTCCATAAAAAGGACTCTGCCGTACTGCTCGCCCAGCTTGAAATGGTCGTTGTGGAACTCCATCGTGTCCGGGCAGATCCAGTCCTTGAAGCTGTGTCCCTTTTTCGCAAAGGCTTTCATGTCAAACAGAAAGCTCTGCGGAACGTCTGCCTTGAAAAAGTCCCGGAAGATCTGGAGCCTCTGTTCTGCATCCAGCTCTTCCCCGATGGAGGACAGCTTGGCCAGATGGGTGATGATATCCGTTCCCACACGGGCGAAGTATGTCCTGGCTCCATCGATGTTCTTCTTGTGGACGCTGACGGTCAGATAGCGTTCCTGGTAAATGCTGTTGTTGGTACCGGAGATCTTGGAAAGGAGCATATCGTTATACTCTTTGGCCCGGTTGGAACCGGGGGTAAACAGCGCCCCGCATACGGCGCATTTCTTCGCATTCATCCGGTGGAACAGCGCCGTTTCCAGTTCCTTATCCTGCGGCAATACCGCCGTCCGAAACCACCTGCACAACAGGGAATAGGAAATGGACTGGACACAGACACATTCCTCCCCATCGTCCAGGGCGATACAGTTTCCGTCGATGTAGTTACAGCACTCATGCACCAGCCTCCGCACTCTGCGGTACTGGCGGTAATCCATGACGGGGATAGGTTCAGACTTATTGTTCTTCATAAATGATTTCTTTCATAAAGTCGGTAACCTCCTTAAATGAATTTATTGTTAAATATTCGTGCAAAGTATTGTTTTCTTCGTGCAAATGGCATATACTATAATTGCCAGCAGAAAGGGGTTGATCGTATGGCTGGAAATACCACAAACATCAGTATCCGCATGGACGCAGATTTGAAAGCGCAGGCGGACGCACTGTTTACTGAACTTGGCATGAACCTGACTACGGCGTTTAACATCTTTGTGCGCCAGTCGCTTCGTGAAGGCGGCATTCCCTTTGAAGTAAGGCTGGAACAGCCGAACAAAGAAACGGTTGCTGCCATGCTGGAAGCGGAAAGGATTGCAAAAGACCCGTCTGTAAAGGGCTACAATGACCTTGACGAGTTGTTTGCTGACCTGAAAAGATGAAAGAAACCAAATATACCGTCAAGTACACGACCAGTTTCAAAAAGGACTACAAACGAGCCATCAAGCGTGGCTTGAAGATTGAGCTGCTGGAGCAGGTCGTAGCATTGCTGGCGATGGGCGAACCGCTGCCGGATAAGAACCGTGACCATGACCTGTCCGGCGATTGGGCAGGCCATCGGGAATGTCACATTCTCCCGGACTGGCTGCTTGTCTACCGCATAGAAGATGATGTTCTGGTGCTGACGCTGGCCCGCACCGGCACACACAGCGACTTGTTCGGCAAATAAACAGTCTGCCGCCGTATGGGGAAACCTGTACGGCGGTTTTTCTGTGCGCAAAAGTATGTCGTGAAATGCGACGCACTTGACAGGGGTACGCCAAAACGCGGTAGCCTTTACCGCTCCGGCCCACGGTCGTGAGGCTTGTCCCTTTCCTGTCGGGACAGCTGCTCGGCGGTTTTGCGGAGCCGTTCCACTGCTTTCAAATCCTCCCGCATGGATTTCATGGCAAGCGTGTCCGCCTGCTTTCCAGCGGCCAGCTGGTCAATTTCCAGCTGCCATGCCTTCGGGGTGATTGCCTCGCCGTTGTCTTTCAGTTCTTTCAGATACCGGGTCGCTGCGTCATACAGAATCAGTTCCCGGCTGTGGCGCTGCTCAAACTGTTCCCGCTTTTCCGGCTTTACTTTGGCAAGCTGTTTGTGGATGGACTTGTACTGGTTGTACTGTTCCCACATCTCCCCGCGTTCGGTAAGAGTGGCGATCCGGCGCTCAGCCTTGACGATCTTTCCCCGCAGGTCATAGTAACGGCTGTTCATATCAGCGATTTTTTCATGAAGCTGCTGCATAGACTGGATGCCGTTTGCCTGCAAAAAGCTGAATAGTGCAGCGCTTTCCTGCAAAGCCCGGATTTTGCCGGTGCGGGTGCGGGGAGCGTTCAACTGCTGCTGGGCCTCCCACAAGGCGGTCAAGCTGCTTTGCTGCGTTTGTGGTTTTTCCGCTTCGGCTTTCGACCAGCGATAAAGCCGAGTAATGCGGGCTTTGATTTCTTTCAACAGTTTGTTGTCGGCGGCGATCTGCCGGTTTACTTCTCCCTTGTCGGTGCAGATACCGCGCTTTTCCATTTGGCTGGCGGCTGGTCCCAGATGGACAGAGGGGATTTTATCAATGCCCTGCCGCTTGTAGCTGCGGTGGTCAATGCGCTCCGGTCTACCGGCAGATTCCAGCGCCCGGTTGGTGTAGGCTGCCCACGCTGCCCGCCAAATCTCCACATTTCCTTTATCGTTCCAGTCGGTTGTATCCTCCCGATGATTTTTCCAGCCGCCTTTCCCATCCGGGATACGCTGTCCGTTCTCGTCCAGATCGTATGCCTTGCGGCACTTTGCGCCCCACTGTCCATTTTCTTTCAAAGGCCGGAGCGTCAGCATGATATGGACATGAGGGTTGCCGGTTCCCTTGTCATGGATAGCAAAGTCGGCGCACATTCCTTTGTCTACAAAGTTGTCCTTCACATAGGCACGCACAAGGGCAAGCTGTTGTTCGCCGGACAGTTCACGGGGCAGGGCTGCTTCGATCTCGCGGGCAAGCTGGCTGTCCCTTGCTTTCTCGATTTGCTCCACGCTGTTCCAGAGGATAGAACGGTCTGCAAATTCCGGCGGGGCGTGGGCAGGCAGCATGATCTCCGCATGGACAATGCCGCCTTTCCGGGTGTAGTCGTGGGTCATGCCGTCCCATTCATTTGTCAGCTTGGTTCCGCTGCGGTAAGCAGCTGCGGCAACAGCAGAACGGCCTGCGCTGCGCTTGATGATACTGACGGGGATATGACAGAAATCTATGGGGAACACCTCCTTTCAGTGAGGGGATAACAGGCTCTGTGGAGCCGGACAAACGCAAAGCGGGTGTTTGGCTGCGCAGAGCGCACAAGGGGTTTGGGGAGCGTAGCTTCCCATCGCGGACGAAGTACGCAACGCCCCCGGCAGGGCGCACAGCACCGGCAACGGTGTATAAGTGCGCCCTTGTAAACAAGGGACTTATGGCGTGTCCCCGGATTTTGGCAGGTTTGCAGTCAATTCCGCAGCCCCCGGAAGATGGGACAGGGCAATCAGAAATGCTTTGACCTCTGCGCTGGAAAGGTTGGGAGCCAGCGGAAAAATACCCTCCAAAATGGCTCCGCGCTCAATCAGACGGCGGGTGCGAACCCTGCGTTCTTCGTTCCGCTGCTTGTTCTCCAAAATCTTCTTTCGGTTTTCAAGCTGCCGAATCTCCTTCAGGACTTTCTCCCGTTCTTCTTTTTGGGGGTGGGCTGTAATTTTTTCGTTCATGTCAGGCACCTCTTTTCTTTGGAAATACTCATAGATTGACCGTCCATTTCTGTCGAGCAAAGTACCGGCGCAGCCTCCGCAGTGCGGCATGGATGGATTTTCCCGCCTGTGATGGCGTGATACCCTCCATTGCGGCAATATCTTTCACTTTCATACCCAGCATATAGCGGGCGTGGACACGGCGAGCCTGCATAGGCGGCAGGGAAGAAATGGCTTCGTACAATCGCCGTATCAGTTCTTCGTATTCGGCTAATTCTTCTTTTTCTATCAGGTAGTCCTCCGGCGATGGCTGCGCCCAGCCGATGGCGGCATTTTCGATTCCATCGTTACAATCGAGGGAATAAAACGCCTTATACCGGAACATCTTGCGATCTCTGGCGGCCTCGGCTCTCTTGTCCAGAAGAAACGCTTCGACGATCTCATCGGACACCTCCACAAAAATGTCCTCTTTGCAAAATGGATAATATTGTTTGAGATTGATGGTCTGCATAGGCATGCCCTCACTCTGTTTGGAAAAGGCCATCATAGCAGCGGCGCATATTCCGCAGACCCCGGCGGATGGCAACGCTGACCTTGCTGCTGTGGATGCCCTCTATCCGAGAGATTTCCGGCTGCTTGATACCAGCAATGTAGTAGGCGTGAACACGGCGGGCCTGTGTCGGAGTGGCATGAGCCAGAGCCACCGGCAGAGCTGCAATCAGGTATAGGCGGGTGGTCATTTCTTCTCGTTCCAGCAAAATATCTTCCGGCGATCTGCTGTGTTCCAGTGCGTAATTTTCCAGCCAGCTGTATGCGTCCAGAGAGTAGTAGGCGCGGTGGTAGACTTTCCGACGCTCATAGTTCTCCATCTCCCGCTGGGCCTGATACATCGCTGCCCATACCTCGTCCGTAACATCCACAAACTCGTCATGCCGGTAGTGGGGATACATCCACCGCAGATTGATTGTTTTCATAGGCTTACCTCCTGAAAATCGGAGAGGCGGGCAGCTCGTCCGCTGTCCGCCCCTCGCTGAGATAAGGGAAATGATCCCTTTCACTTGGTAGCCAGAAAACAGGTCATTCGTTAAGCCTGTTCTCAAAGAAATTTATAAATTTTTTTCTGACCGCCTCCACACTTTGATAAACAGCCACTTTGGAGCAGCCGCACAGCACACCGATCTCTGCAAGGCTCAGCCCGTCAAGCGCATAGAGCAGGAACCGGCGGCGCTGGGCCTCGGTACAGGTGTCCAGAACAGCCATCAGCTCATGCAGCGTTTCCATGCGGCAAAGGTATTCCTCCGGCGTTTCACTGTAAACGCCCACGCCCTCGGTAAAAGCTATGTACTCGTCAAACTCCCGGCCATCCCAATGCCTCCGCTGTTCATGAAACAGGTTCTCCGTTTTGTGATCGGCCCGGTCAAGAAATTCATAGACTTCCAGCGTAACCTCCACGGCCACAGCTTGTCCGTTATAATTGATGGTAACTTCCATCTGCCTTTCCTCCATTCAGATTTTTTTGGTAAATCTGAATGGGACGGCGGAGAACGGCACTGGGGCCAGGGTTCGGGCCATGATGGCCCGATGTTCCAGCCCCATAGGTATGAAAAAGCGCCCGGACAGCAAAAAGCCATTCGAGCGCAAAAAATACGGTATTCAGTTATATTTTGACAATTTTCGCGCTGCCTGCCAGACGAGGCCGGTTCGGTGGCCGGGCTTTTTTGTCGATAGTGCAAATATCGTCTGAATTTGTCGGCGGTCAGTGTGCTTCATGGCGGCTCCCTCCTAAAGCCGCCATGTCAGCGTATGGGCATCACTCCTTTGTTGAGGGCATAAAGAACGGCGGCCTTGATTTATTCAAAGCCGCCGCAGCGATAAATAAGCATGGGTAGTGTCTGTCGAACGACGGCTTTTTTTCTTTTGCCGTCGTCCGGCAGATGAATGAAAAATTATTGTATTTCGAGTGTCACAGTCAATACATTGGATTTAATTTCAGCAGAAACATTTCCGCCCAGCTTATCCGTCAGTAACTTTACAACCGCAAGTCCTACTCCTGTACCACTGTTGTGTCTGGATGCATCCCCTGTATAAAATCGTTCAAAGAGGCGGGCGGGATTTATTTCAGTTTTGCTATCAATCGGATTTTCAATCGTGAAAATAGCCCTATTTTCCCTTGCCTGCTTTAAGCTCATTTTTATGTCGCCGGATGAATAACGTATCGCATTTGTCAAAAGATTTTGTAAAATCCTTTCCACCATGCTGTAATCAGAATGGAGATAGACAGAATGGGGTGGCAAATCAATTTCAGGGGATATATTTTTTGCTTCCAATGCAGGAGCATTCTCTGTAATAAGATTTATCAGCAAATTAGACAGGTTAAAATCTTCTCGCCGGGGTGTTATCTGCTCGGCATCCAAAATAGACAGGTCATAAAAAGTCTGTACCAATTCTTTCATTCTTTCTGCTTTGTGAAAAATGGTTTCTATTCGCTGTGCTTGCCTGTCTGTCAGAGGTTCTTTTCTTAATAGCTGTAAATGTCCGAGTATAACGGTCAATGGTGTCCGCAGGTCATGTGAAATATTTGCAATCGACTCTTTCAGATAGTTCTCGTGGCGTAGCGTACTGGCAATCAACTGCCTTTGATTATCGTTATACTGGTTTAGTATTCCTGCCAGTTGTTCCAAATCTTTGTCAATTAAAGAGATGTCCAGCATTTTCTCAGATTTGCCATTTACCAATTCAGCTATCTGTTTTGATAGATTGCGGATTTGCCGTTTTGTTTGTAGATATTTGAATAGCAAGATAAGCAACAGCAAAAATACAATCAATAGCAGTAGCTCTATTTTAGACACCTCCCTCTTTCCGTTTTCTAATTGAAATCTACTTTAATTCACATTTCCGAAAGCTGCACCATGATAAAATCAACAGCGCAACGACCCAAACAATTCCAATCAAAATCGGGAATGGTTGGAAGATTGCTGTGCTGGTAACTGCCTCCCTTATTTGATAAGTTGGCAAAAAAGCTACTGGAAATTTCAACATCATTCCAAAACCCAGATAAAGACTAAGTACAAACGTCGTAACGGCTGTAACAGCAATCGCTTTTGCAGAATTACGCAGTGAAAAGCAAATCCAGATTGCAATAAAAAAGGTGGCGCTGTTCAAAAGCAAGGAATATAAAACTGCCTTCACAGCTTGATAAATAAAGCTCCCTCCGTCAAAAAATCCAAATCTGGAAACTTCTCTTATACACCCGGCAATGGGATAAACAAGAGCCATGACGTTAAATGCAATCAAATATGTAATTACCTTTGAAAAGAAGATTGCTTTTCTGGAATGGCCCGCAGTTATTTCAAGATCGACTGTCCGGCAGGAAAATTCCTGTCCTAAAATCAAAGCTAAAATACTGGACATCAGAATGAGCAGAAAGGTAGAATCATAGACCATCCCATTGAAAATATCTGCGAGGGAAGTAGCAGCCCCGCCGGTTGGCCCCATAACTTCCGGGACATAAGTTTCTGCGGTAAAAAAGCCAATTAGAAAGATGCCGACCACGCCACACCAATACAAGAAATTATGAGATAATTGATATCTTTCCATTTTTAATAGATTCCTCATTTCGACACCTCCCTGTCACTTCAAATCAGAACGCCTAAATCCCCAATAAGCGCCAAAATATAAAATGAATATCCACAAAAAATCTGTGAGAACAAACTGCGCCATTGACGGAGTAAATTGTTGTAGTGCAATCAGCCGGAGCTGTCCCATTGGCAACATTCTTGAAATAGAGAGTGCCTGATCTCCATTCATCAAAAAAATCATCAAGAAAAAAGAACCATCGGGACAGCTAAAGTTTTTCCTATATCACGAAACAGAAAAGCAAAGAAAAACGGCAACAGGCACATTGCAAATAAAGAAACAACCACAAGCAAAACGGTATAGAGATTGCCGCTAATACTCACGAAATTTTCTTTGAAGCAAAGCCCGCCAATCAATCCATGTACCAGTAATGGTAAAGCTAAAATCGTCATACAGGCTATTTGATAGGCTGCCAGTTTTGCAAGTAATATCTGTCCTCGGTTATGGCCTGCATTGATATAGGATTGCAGTGTTCTTTGTCCAAAGTCATTTCCAACAAACAACGCGGAAAAGACGATTGCCAGAAAATAGAGAATAGGCACATTATATAACGATGCAAAGAATAAACTGGATGTTTCTCCAATACTGTCTAACAACAGCACACTGCTCAAAAAAAGATTAAACGCCACAATCCCCCAAAAGTACCGGCTATGAAACAATTTATAAAACTCAGCATTTAGGAGATTTAACATTTTCTGAACCTCCTATCTTGCTTAAAAAGTAATCTTCCAGTGTATCGCCGGATACAGAAAGCCCTGTAACGAGGATATGCTCATCCAACAAAACAGACCGCTTACTTTTTCCAAATCATCAAGATAATCGTACAGGTCGAATTGTCCCATCGGGGCAGCAACTTGAAAATTTTCTGTATGAAGTTTTTCTTCCAATACAAGCAGCGCCTTTTGCGGGTCGGTAGCCTTGATTGCAATATGCCGTTTACAGCGTTCATTCAATTCCTGATCGGAGATTTCTTCAATGATTTTCCCTTTGTCAATTAAAATAAATTCTGTTGCGGTTTGGTATAGTTCCTCTAAAATATGGCTGGACACCAAAATTGTCATGCCATATTCTTTGTTCAAGGATTTCAGCAAATTCCTGACTTCGACAATCCCGGCAGGGTCAAGTCCGTTGATCGGTTCGTCGAGAATTAAAAATTCTGGCGTGTTCAAGAGAGCGATTGCAATTCCCAGCCGTTGCCTCATACCCAAAGAAAAATTACGAACACTCTTTTTGCCAGTGTCCTTTAAGCCAACCATATTCAAAGTCTTTTCAATCACTGCTTTATCGGGGATGCCGCGTTGGATGCGTTGTATCTCCATATTTTGATAAGCTGTCATGGCCGGAAAGAGTGCAGGTGTTTCAATCATGCAGCCAATCCGCTTTCTCTGTTCCTGCAAATCTTTTGCCGAACTCTTTCCCCATAAGTCTAAAGTACCGCTGGTCTGGAAAGCCAGCCCTGTAACCAATCGCAGAAAAGTAGTTTTACCTGCTCCGTTCTGACCGATAAAACCGTAGATTTTCCCTTTCTCAATTTGCAAGTCAATATGATCTAAGGCAACAGTATGCCGGTATTTTTTTGTCAGACTATGTGCCTGTAAAATGATGGAACTCATGTTATCAACCTCCTTTATGATTGATTGTAAGAGGCAATCATAAAGAATTTCTTAAATCCAAACAGAAATCTCTAAAAAATGTCTAAAGCCAGAGGTCTAATCTCTGGCTTTGTGTAAACGGTATCCAATACCCCAAACAGTATCAATAAAGTCCTTGTCCGGGCAAACGGCTTTTAATTTGTTACGGAGATTACTTATATGAACATTTAATGTGTTATCCTCACTGATATACTCGGTGTTCCAAACACTTTGAAATAAATTTGCTTTTGAGAATATTTTATCCGGGTATTTCATCAGCAACTCTAAAATTGCAAATTCTTTTGCCGTCAAAGTCAATTCGCTGCCTTGCAAAAAGGCGGTATTATCGTTCAAATCCAAAATCAAATCGCCATGACGTAAATAGGTAGGAGTATCTTTTTGAAACTGCACTCGACGGAGATTACTTTCAATTCTGGCCAGAACTTCCTCCATATCAAACGGTTTTGTAATATAATCATCTGCACCGAGACGCAGTAAATCTATTTTGTTTTGCGTTGTTCCTTTGGCGGAAATAATGATGATTGGAACCGTAGAACATTCTCTTACCGCTGTAAGTACGGTATCACCATTTCGATATGGAAGCATAATATCAAGCAAAATCAAGTCGATATTATTTTCCCGCAGGCAATCCAATACATGAAGCCCGTCATATTGGCAAAAAACTTCATATCCATTTTCCTGCAAAAATTCAGCTAATAACTTGCTGATTTCCAAATCATCCTCAACCAACAGAATTTTCATTTTCGTTTTTCACCTGCTTTTTATATCGTCTATCGGCGGGTTTGTCTGTTTCCTTGGGGATCAACCAAACACCGGCCATTTTCACAGCGCCGGGAATACGACCCTCGACGCAGTAATAGTTGACTTGACGGGACGAAACGCCCCATTTCTCGCTTGCCTCTTTGAGTGTCATATAGTCCATATTTGCACCTCCGACAACATTTTTCATTATATTTCATTTGCTCGAAGGACGCAAGACAGGAAATATGTCGGAAGTGTAAAAAAACAAACAGAGGCCGCGAGTAGCAGCCTCCGCTTGCAAAAACTATTGATAAATCAGCTCTGTAAGAATAACTTCCTCCACCTGCGCTTTCAGCGTGTTCATCAGCCCCACCCAGCGCATAGGGTCACGGGCTTTCAGTTCCTCGGTGACACCTGTCGCCTCCATCATGCGGGGCAGCATGGCGTCCATCCGTTCACGCGCCGCCCGGTCAATCTCCAACAGGTGCGGGTACAGCTTTTCGCTCAAAATCAAGCTGCTGTAAAGGCCGGGCCGGTGTTCCTTCAGGTAGCGTTGCCGCATACGGCCATACTTGCCGATGGGGGCCTCCGGCTGCTCGGAAAGTTTCAGGTCAGGGATGTAGTAATCTCCGCAGCGGGTATAAGTCAATTCGCTCATGTTCATTCTCCTTTGCACTGTGATGGTTAAACTGCGGCACTGGCCGATACGGTGGCCTTGCGCGGCTCCTGCCTGGGTAGCTGACCGACAGGGATAAAAATGCCTTTTTCCATGTCCTCGGCCCGGATCGCGGCCTTTGCTGCCTCCACTTGGGCCTTGCGCTTGGCGTTGTAGCGTTCTTCCCATTCTTTCTGCTTGCCGTTGGCCTTGCGGCGCAAGTAGTTCTGGTGAAGCCTGTCCTTGCGTTCCTCCTTCTTCCGCAGTTCTTCCTGTTCCTCCGGGGTCAGGGGAACCGGCTGCAAGGCGGGCGGGATATACCGGCCCACAAAGTTGAAGTAGATTTCAACCTCCTGCGTAGTGTCCTGGCTGCCTTTGCGGGCGCGCTCATGGACAAGGATTTTTTCTACAAACTCGTTGAGCATGGTATTGGTCAGCGTGTCGAAATTCTCGTACTTATCAATCAGGGCGATAAACTTCTCCGCAGATTTCCGGCCCTGCTCATAGCCGGTAACAGCCTTTTCCAGTTCCGCGATTTCCGCATGGAGAGCGTCCTGCTCTTTGGCGTACTGTGCGTCCAGAGCCTCATACCGGGCGTCCGGCAGCTTACCCAGGGCGTTGTCCTCATAGATTTTGCAGATCAGCTTTTCCAGTTCCCCGGCCCGCTTTTGGGCGGCGGCCAGCCGTTTCCGCTTCTTGGATATATCGGCGGTCTGCTGGGCGGCCTGCGTTTCCTGGACAGTGCGGATAAACTCGGCCCGGTCATTCCTGGAATACTCCGCGATGGCCCGGAGCATATCGGTTATCAGGGTCAGGACGGCTTCGGCCCGGATGCGATGCTGTGTTGGGCAAAGGGAGCCGATAGGGTACTTGCTGTACTGGCTGCAAGTAAACTGAGGGTCACGCTTGCCGTTATTGACGCGATGGACATACATCTTGCCGCCGCAGTCGGCACAGTACATCAGGCCGGTCAGAGGATGGGCCTCGCCCCAGCCGTCCGGGTAGCGCCTGACATTTGCCCGGATGCGCTGCACATTGTCAAAGGTTTCCTGGTCGATGATGGCCTCATGGGTATTCTCGAAAATCGTCCACTCGCTTTCGTCAACATAGTGGCTTTTCTTGTCCTTGAAGTGCTTGCGGGTCTTAAAATTGATGGTGTGGCCCAGATATTCCCGCTTTTTCAGGATGTTCACGATGGTGGACGATCCCCAGCCGTAGGGGTCTTTGACCGGCTTTGACCTGTTTACGCCCTCGTGAAAGCGCGCCAGGTGGACAGCGGGGATTTCAATCTTTGCCTCGGACAGCAGCTTCGAGATTTGATAGGGGCCATAGCCCTCCATCGTCAGGGAAAAGATACGGCGTACCACTTCGGCGGCTTCTTCGTCCACAAGCCAGTGTTCCCGTTTTTCGTCCCACAAATAGCCGTAAATGACGGTGCCGGTCAGGTGCTTGCCGCTCATGCCTTTGGACTTGAACACGGAGCGGATTTTCCGGCTGGTGTCGCGGGCGTAAAACTCGTTCATAATGTTGCGGAAGGGAGTAAAATCATCGTCGCCTTTCAGACTGTCCACACCGTCATTGATGGCGATCAGCCGGACACCGCGCTGCCGCAAAATCTCCATGACCTGACCGACTTTCAGATAGTCACGCCCCAGGCGGCTCATGTCTTTGATAACAATGGCCTCCACCCGTCCGGCCTCGACTTCCTCCATCATCGCCAGAAAGCCGGGACGGTCAAAGCGGGTTCCCGATACGCCGTCATCGGTGAAGTGGGTGGGGTTCGGCAGCCCATTCCGGCGGGCGAACTCCTCTAACATCTGCTTTTGATGGCTTATGGAATTACTCTCGCCCTGTAACTCATCGTCACGGCTCAAACGCTCGTACAGTGGGGTGATTTTCTCGTTTCTCATGGCTGTACCTCCTGAAATGAAAATGCTCTAAGTGACTGCTTCACTAACCATGACAAAAACCATGATTAAGAAGTCACTTAGAGCATACATCTCCCGCCGCCAATTTGTATTTTTTATTATTGCTTCACCGCGAAATGGTCGGGGCTGCGTTCTTCTAAATCGGCAAAGAGCAGATCAACGGGGCTTTGGTATTCCTCGTCGTCCTCGCGTGCTTCGCTTGCATTGATAAGTTCAAGCAGCGTTG
>ENA-OQNT01000231-OQNT01000231.1-human-gut-metagenome-genome-assembly--contig:-NODE-231-length-13865-cov-2.125855_pt1 | contig 13865 bp, 13 predicted proteins | sample MGYA00242634_ERZ504890 | MGnify/ENA primary metagenome ERZ504890 (study PRJEB26092, sample SAMD00036379) | human gut metagenome | host: Homo sapiens | study: EMG produced TPA metagenomics assembly of... | reverse complement strand
ATGCGGAAACCTCAATGCTGATGCCGATCTCTTTCTCAAAGATCATTGCAAGGATCACAAGGATCAGTACTACCAGGGAACAGTCTGTTTCCACTTCGGTACATGACTGAAATCCTGCTGATCTTCAAGAGCTGCACCGGATGCATTCTTTCCATCCGGAAGGAATTTATATCCGATAAGGACAAAGTAAGGATTCCGATCAGAAGCATCGGAACTCCAACCGGCGCATACATAAAGAAGCTTGTGGAAAGCCCCATCTCCTGAAGTGCATTCACACCCATCAGGTTTCCGGGTGCACCGATAATAGAAAGGTTTCCGCCAAGTGCTGCGGCAAATACCAGCGGCATCAGAAGACGGCTTCTGGAATAGCCGGACTCATCGGCGATTCCACAGACTACCGGGATCAGCACTGCTGCAGTACCTGTATTGGATAAGAATCCGGACATTACACCTACGATCACCATGATCGCAATGATCAGTGTTTTTTCTGTTCTGGCAAATTTCGTGACCAGTCCTCCGATCTTATTTGCCATTCCTGTTTCGAACAATGCCTGGCCTACTACAAACATGCCAACGCAAAGGATTACGTTACTGTTTACATACTGTGAAAATGTTGTTGTTGCATCCACAACTCCTGTAAGGGTCAGGCCGATCGCACAGATCGAAGCCGTCAGACCAAGAGGAATTTTTTCAAGGATGAAACTGATAATGGTGAACACAAGAAACAGCAATGTGATAGTTGTCTGAGACATTTCTGTACTCTCCTTCCATTTGGTTTTTTCCTGAAAAGTATAGGCCGTACACGTTTCTTTTGATGGTTCCATTATAACCGGTGTACATATAAAAAAACAAATTAATGAAACATATATCCGCATAAAAAATATTTATAGTATCAGTTTTTAATGATAATTTTTGTACATTACTAACATAAAATCAGCGTATCAGCAAATGAATCTGGCAAAAATTATATTTCTATGCTATTTTTATGTAGACACCAAAATACTCTGTCACATCTTTTCCGGACAGAAATGAAAAACTTTACTAAAAAATTTAATCTGACAATTCATCGAGAGAAGGTTTATCATGACACTGAATCAACTACGCTATTTCTGCACAGCCAGCCGCTGCCACAGCATCACAAAGGCAGCCGAAGAATTATATGTGACCCAGCCCACCATTTCCATGGCTATCCGCGATCTGGAGATTGAATTCGGGATCAGCCTTTTTTCCAGAAAAGGAAATCAGCTGAGTCTGACCCAGGAGGGAGAGTCCTTCTACAAAAAAGCTACCTATATCCTTCAATATTGTAATGAGCTTCAGGCCGATTACTCCAGCATGTCCAGGATAAAGCCCCCTCTTCGCATCGGGATCCCTCCCATGCTGAGTACCGTATTTTTTCCGGAGCTGCTTACGGCGTTTCACGAAAAGCACCCGGAAATTGCCGTAGTACTGGAAGAATACGGATCTGTCCGTGCCTGCAATCTGGTACAGGATGACACCCTGGATGTAGCTTTGGTCAATATGGAACAGTATAATATAGATAAATTTCACAACACTGTCCTGGCCAACGACCAGGTGGTTTTCTGTGTGAGCAACGACCACAGGCTGGCAGAAAAAAAAATCAGTCACAACAAAAGATATGGCGAAAGAGCAGCTGATCTTTTTCAATGCTGACTCCGTCCAGAATCAGATCCTGAAAATGCGTTTTGAAATGGACGGCTACAAGCCCAATATCGTGATGCGAAGTAGCCAGATCTACACTACTTTGCAGTTTGTAAAAACCGGAAATATGGCTGTTTTCTCTATTCCAGCATGACCGATAAATTTTCCTCTTCCAATATTACCGGCATCCCTCTCAATCCTACCTGTCCGCATAAAAATCGGCATGGTATGGAAAAAAAAGCAAATACATCAGCGGCGATATGCTGACATTTCTGCATTTCACCCGCATGTATTACAAAGAACATCCGCTGTATAGAAAAATAACAAATTTACCAGATCCTGATTATATGTCGATTAATTTTTCTAATAAATGCATTTTTTTTAAAAAACCATTGAAATCCATCAATTCATGTGATACTCTGTGTTACAGTGTTTTTCTACACGAAACGAATGACCGCCACCACCGCACACAAAAAGGTCCTGGCATCATTCAAAAATAAAAAACTCAGGAGAGTCTCTTCAAATCAAAAGGGAAGAGCGCCGAAGGTGTACGCTAGCACACAAAATGCTGTAAATCTCTCAGGCAAAAGGATGGAGGAAAGAGTAATGTTTACACAAATCAACAACTTTATCACCTGGTTTGACGGAGTAGTCTGGGGACTTCCGTTAATCATTCTGATCCTGATCACAGGATTCCTTTTAACCGTTCGGTTAGGCTTTTTACAAGTAAGACATCTTGGAAAAGCACTGAAATTCATGGTAAAAAATGAAGAAGGCGGCGATGGTGAGGTCACAAGCTTCGGAGCTCTGTGTACTGCGCTTTCAGCAACCATCGGAACCGGAAATATCGTAGGTGTCGCAACTGCTATCGCAGCCGGCGGACCAGGAGCACTTTTCTGGATGATCGTAGCCGCATTCTTCGGAATGGCAACCAAATACGCAGAAGGACTTCTGGCGATCAAGTACCGTACCATTGACAAAGAAGGCCACGTTCTCGGCGGACCTTTCTACTACATCGAAAACGGTATGGGAAAACAGTGGAGATGGCTTGCCAAGATCTTCGCATTTTTCGGAGCAGGTGTGGGACTTTTCGGTATCGGAACCTTTACACAGGTAAACGGTATCTCATCTGCAGTTACCAATTTCTTTGACCCGGATAAAGCACACACAGTAGCACTTTTCGGAAATACATATTCCTGGGCAACTGTAGTTGCATGTCTGATACTTACCGTATGTGTAGGACTTGTCGTTCTCGGCGGAATCCAGAGAATCGCAAAGGTATCCCAGGTCGTTGTACCGTTTATGGCAGTTCTCTATGTTGCACTGGCACTGATCATCGTGATCACAAACATCACTGCAGTACCTACAGCGATCGTAACTATCGTAAAATCTGCTTTCACAGGAAGTGCACTTGCAGGTGGCGCAATGGGAACCATGGTCGTAGCTATGCAGAAGGGTATCGCCCGCGGTATCTTCTCCAATGAGTCCGGTCTTGGTAGTGCCCCGATCGCAGCCGCTGCAGCTCAGACAAAGGAGCCGGTACGTCAGGGTCTTGTATCCATGACAGGTACATTCATTGATACTATCGTTATCTGTACCATGACAGGTCTTTCCATCGTCATCACAGAGACATGGAACACAGGTCTTGAGGGTGTTGCCATCACAACAGCTGCTTTCCAGAAAGGACTTCCTTTCCCGCCGTTTGTAGCATCCTTCTCACTGATGCTGTGCCTGGTATTCTTTGCATTCACAACAATCCTTGGATGGGATTACTACGGTGAAAGATGTCTGGAATACCTGTTCAACAGAAACAAAGCCGCAGTTACAACATACCGCTGGCTGTACATCATCTGCGTATTCATCGGACCATATATGACTGTAGCAGCTGTATGGAACATCGCAGATATCTTCAATGCCCTGATGGCATTCCCGAACCTGATCGCTCTTCTTGCCCTGAGCGGTGTGGTTGTAAAGGAAACTAAGGATTTCTTCAAAAGACATAAAAATTACGAATTCTGATCCCAAATATCGTAATCAAATGTAAACACACGCAAACCCATGATGATCCCTAATATCATATAAAAAAAGACGCGAACCTTTTTATCCTTCCGATAAAAAGGACCGCGTCTTTTTTTATTTTAAAAGCTTTCTATGCCAGCGTCAGGATCTCCATCTGCTGTGTCAGATCCCGCTGCATCCAGAATCTCTCCATTTCGGATATCTTTCTTATCAAGCCGGACACACATTTTCCTCTCCATCTGTCATATGGAAAAAAATTATCCTCCAGAGTAACATCCGCATCAGTAAATCCAATAGCTGTAAACGGACTGAAGCAGCTGCTTTTTAAATGGATCACAAATGCATCACCTTGCTCCTCCACCTCGGCAGTGATCTCCGGTTTATCCAGCTCCAGATATTTATACGGAACAAGGGTCTCCACATCACAGAGCACACCTCCGTCAGCAAGTGTCACTTCCGCCTCAAGAAAGATCTCATACTTCTTGTCTTCCCATCCGGAAACATCCACCGCCAGGATCGGAGCGGACTCCTGCACACCCACAGTGCCCGTTCCGGTAAGCTTCTCAAGAATCTCGCATTCCACATTTTTCACATAAAAGGCAACCTGATATGACTGTGCGTCCATACTTTCATTTGCCAGATACACCTGCATGATATCCCCATCCATGCACATACTCACCGCCTGTGGCCCATAGAATTTTTTTGCCATATAATGAAGTGCCTTCCAACGGCCAAAGTAGTCGATACTTGCCCAGGATGCCACCGGCCAGTTGTCATTGATCTGCCAGTAAAGGGTACCCATACAGCGGCCTCTGTGACGTCTCCAGTGGTCTACTCCATACTTCATGGCCATTCCCTGAAGGATCTGGCTCACATAGAGAAGCTTGCGGAAATTCTCCGGATAACGGAAATTCTCGGAAAGATAATACAGGATCTTTCCGTTAGCTGCAGGATTTTTCTGGTGGTTCTCCATCACCCTGGAAAAAATATTCCTGTCTTTCTCTTCCGTAAAGCTCTCCACAGTTTTCAGGCACGGAAAAGACTGGAAGCCAAACTCCGAGCAAAAACGAAAATAATGCTTCTGATAATCTGTAAAAGGCTTCTGACCATGCCATACATCCCAGTAGTGACAGTCTCCTCTGTTCTCATCGTCCGGATCATCAAAGCAGCCTCCGGAGCTTGGGGAAGACTGCCAGAAAAAGGTCTCGCTGTCTGCCGCCCTCACTGCTTTCGGAACTATGTACTCAAACATTTTTATGTAGTCCGCACGGAGATATTTCGACTCACTCTGTACCTCCGGCCAGTGATCCCAGGCAGACTCCATCTCATTGTTTCCGCACCACAGGCCAAGGGATGCATGATGACGGAGACGTTTTACATTTTCCGTGATCTCCTTCGTGATATTATCTTCAAATTCTTCTGTAAGATCATAAACATTACATGCGAACATCAGATCCTGCCATACGATCAGTCCCATCTCATCACAAAGATCATAGAAATGATCCGAAGGATAATAACCGCCGCCCCACACACGGACACAGTTAAAATTGGCACGTTTGCAGGATTCCAGAATATACTTCTGGACCTCCGGTGTGATCCTGGAATAGATGCAATCCTCCGGAATATAATTTCCCCCCATGGCAAAAATTTTCACGCCGTTGACACAGAACGCGAACTCTTTTCCCCAGAGATCTTTTTCCTGGCTGATGGTAAGGGTACGGAGACCGATGCGCTTCGTTATGGTTTCCAGAACTGTGCCATACTCGTCCAGAAGTTCCACCTGAACTTTATATAACGGCTGATCGCCGTAGCCGTTTGGCCACCAGAGCTTCGGGTTGTGGATCGAGGATGTCAGCACTGCTGGATTATTATTCGCTGATACAGTCTCCCCCACTTTGCATACATGGGCTTCCGTTTTTCGGTCGTTAGCACCTGTTCTATGTCCACAGACGCTCTCTGCATCCTCCTGGATCGTCACCCTCACCTGACACTTATCCACAGCATCTCCGCTTACAGCCACAGTTGTACACACATCCACAGCATTATCCCCATGCACCTGTATGATCTTCACATCCTCAATTCTCGGATGACTGTATGCTTCCAGATAAATATCCCGAAAAATCCCGGCATCAATGGTCTGGGGGCCCCAGTCCCATCCAAACATACAATGAGCCTTCCGGATCAGCTGGTTTCCTTTCATTCCACCGCAGGGAACATAGTGGATCTCTTTATTATCTTCATACTCATAAGCTTCGATATACTTGAATACCGACCGGAATACGATCCGGATCTGATTCTCCCCGGAATGAAGAAATTCTTTCACATCCAGCTTCCAGGTACGATGCATGTTATCTGCAGATCCGGCTTTTTGCCCATTGATATAAATATCTGCAAGAGTATCCAGCCCCTCACAGACCAGTATTATTTTTTCTTCTTTCAGGATATCCTCTGCAGCCACAAATGTTCTGCTGAATTCATAATCCTTCCGGAACAGTTCCCTTGTCACATCCTCATTTGTCCGGTAAAAAGGATCTTCGATCTTCCCGGCACCATAGAGCCCGGAAAGCACAGATCCCGGAACCTGTACCTCACATAATCTGTCATTTCCTGCTTCTGCCAGCTCCCACTGGCCATTTAACATTATTTTCCTCATAAAATATATCTTCTCCTGTAAAAATCCCCTTCGCACGATCTTATATACAGGGCTGTTGTATTAGCCGTACTGTATTTTATTTATAGCCTTCCCCCATAATTCCGGTAATTCTCAATATAATCCAGGATCTCCTCCGGGTCTTTCATGAACCGGCACATACCCACAACATCTCTGGACATAAATTTTTTCCCCTGCTGTGTATTCCAGGAGTGCCTGCATGCTGTCGTAATATCCCTGAATATTATAAAGAACGATCGGCCTGTCGATCCGTCCCAGACTCTTCAATGTCAGAATCTCAAAAAACTCCTCATAAGTACCAATTCCCCCAGGTACCACGATAGTCGCATCCGAGCGGCTTTCCAGCAGGTGCTTCCTCTCACGCATATTTTCAGTAAAAATGAACTCTGTACAATGCTCATACAACACTCCCGGCTGGTCAAAAAATCTCGGTGCGATACCTAGGATATAACCTTTTTCTCTGTCAACACCCCGGGCTGCCGCCCCCATCAGCCCCTCTTTTCCACCTCCGAAAACAAGGCCGTGGCCACGTTTCCCCATCAGCTGTCCCAGCTCTCCGTTTTCTCATAATAGATCTTTTTCAGCTCTGCGCTGGACGCTCCATAGATACAAATATTCATGCTTCCGTCTCCTTCCCTGCTGCCTCCGCAAATGCCCGGAGAAGCTTCAGCTGTTCTGAAGAATCATACATCATCTCCGGATGCCACTGCACAGCTACTGCAAATGGATGATCGTTTATCTCTGAATATAACTTTTGCCGGCCTCTGCACATGATACTGGCAAAGACCGGCTTTCCGTCATTTCCGATACATCTGGAATGCATCCGGAAATGCCTGTTATTTTATTATAATCTGACATACACATGGGGTCAAGCAATTGCCGCTGCCTAAAGCTCCCGTTTTATTATACGAGAACTTTTTCTACTGCGTTTTTCCATCCGCTGTATTTCTGGTTTCTTTCCTGCGGATTCATGGAGGGGATGAACTGATTGCGGTTCTTCACCTCGAAAATGCTCTCCATCTATAATTTAGGACTGATCAGTCATACAAGCCATTCTGCTCAAAATCTCTAAACAGGCTGGCTTCTCCATCATCAGCAAATGCATCTGCATCCCCCTGATCGGAATCATCCTGTCCTCCCTGGATATCTGGGATATCTGCATCCTGGGAATCCTGGGACGTGCTATCCTCAGAGCTGTCCTTGCTATCCTTGCTGGAACTGTCATCTTTACCAAGTTTTACAGTGAGTGTCTTCTCCTTATACTCATTGCCATCCAGAACTGCAACCGTCACATCGATCTTTTCCTTCGGCTCATAATACTGAAGCAGCTCAACCAGCTGATCGATACTGGTGATCGTTTTACCATCAAACTCTGTAATGACCATATTCTTGGTAATACCTGCATCATCGGCAGGGCCGCCCTCGGTTACCTTCGAAACAAATACACCCTGCGGGATACCATAAATCTGTACTGCCTCCGTACTTACTGTACTGCCTGTGATACCAAGGATACCATGATTATCCACTTTATCTCTTGCCTTGGCATTCATCATGTTCTCAAGAGAATCCGCAACATCAGAAATTGCAATGGCATACCCCATACCTTCAACCTCAGTAGAAGCAAGCTTGGAAGAGTTAATACCAACAACCTCACCATCCATATTCAGAAGCGCACCGCCACTGTTACCGGGATTGATAGCCGCATCTGTCTGGATCAGGTTCACGCCCTTGTTGATACTGCTGCTGTTATCTGTAGAATCACCCTCGATCTGTCCTGATGCATCTGTCTTACGGTTCTTAGCACTGACAATACCAGTAGTAACGGACTGGCCATAGCCAAGTGCATTACCGATGGCAACAACCTGCTCACCGATCTTCAGATCATCAGAGCTTCCGATCTTTGCAACAGAAATTGCATCCATTGTATCATCCGAAACATCCTTCGTTGCAACAGAAACAACTGCAAGATCCTCGCTTTCATCAAAGCCCTTTACCGTAGCCTCATAAGCATTACCATCTGCAAAGGCAACTGACAAGGTATCGGCACCATCCACAACATGATAGTTTGTGGCGATCAGTAGCTCAGAATCTGTTTTTCCGATGATAATACCGGAACCGCTTCCTTCAACTTCCTGCTCCTGGCTCGGCGCATACTGGGAACCAAACATGCTGTAATAATCCTGAACCTCCTGAACGGACTTGGTTGTGATGGCAACTACAGAAGGCATTGCCTTCTCAGCAACATCTGATACATCCAGACTGCCCTTTGTATCGGAGGATTTTGTAGCCTCTGTATCTTCGCTGTCTTTATTTGATTTTTTATCAGACTTCATAAGAGTCAGATTCTCGGAGCTATCGGTTGCCGCCTGTACGGACTGTGCACCGGAGAAATAATTTATACCTTCATATGCACCAACTCCAATGCCGCCGGCAAGTACTGCACACAGGCTGATGGTTGCACCCTTTTTCATCATTTTCTTTATTTTTAATTTTCTGTTGTTGTTCATGGTTAAGTCCTCCCTGGAAAAATTCTTCTCTGTTTCCTTTTGATGCTTCAAAGTATATGGGTTAATTGTGTTTACTTTGTGGGAAAAATGTGTTTTATTTGTTAAAACTTTTCACTGTCATCACAACTACAAACCACGCAACCTCAAGAAGAACGATCATTCCACCTGGTTTTCAGTCCGGCATAATAGGAAAGAAACAGTCCGGCAATGGTGGTACATACCGCCACGATAATGGCACAGATCAGTGTACCCTTATAGCTTTTTTGCCATCTGCATCCCACACGCCACCGGAACTACCAGCATGGAGGAAACGATCAGGGTTCCTACTGTTCGGGACGCAATGGAAACTGTCAGAGCCGTCAGAATAGTAAAAAGAAAATTAATATTCCGCACGGAAACACCGGAGATCCTTGCCGCATTTTCATCAAATCCGATATAAAACAGTTCCCTGTAAAAAACAGCACTGCTGCCAGTACCAGCACACTGATCACAACTACCAGTGCCAGCTCTCCTTCACTGATGGACACAATACTTCCGAACAAAAAGCTGTTCAGACTGGCACCGTTTTCCACAAAGCCGGACAGCACACCAGCCAGTCCGATCCCGGCAGACATGACGATGGAGATCGCCACCTCCGAATAACGCGGGATTTTTTTGCGGATAGCCTCAATTCCAAGAGCAGCTACGATGCACATCACTACTGCACCGGCTACCGGATTCACTCCAAGTATCAGTCCCAGCACAACACCAGCCAGTGAAGAATGGGAAAGCGCATCTCCGATCATGGACATCCGTTTCAGAACAATGGTGATCCCGATGCAGGGCGTAATCACAGCCAGAAGGATTCCCACCAGAAAAGCCCTCTGCATAAATCCATACTGTAAAATACTCATACTTCGTCGATCCTCCCCTCTTCCGCTTTAAAGAACCGGTTTGCTCCTTTAAACTCACCGGAATTTCCATGAGTAACCATAAGAATCGTCAGCCCCTGTTCCTCATTCCGCTTCCTCAGAACTTCTGCAAGTGTTTTCACAGAAACCATATCCATTCCTGTGGTAGGCTCATCCAGGATCAGGATCTTCGGTTTTCCTGCCAGTGCACGTGCCAGCATAACCCTCTGCTGCTGTCCTCCGGAAAGATCTCCGATCCTTCTTTTCCAGAACTCTTCCATTTCCATTTCCGCAAGTGCGGCTTTCAAACGCGGGATCTCTTTTTTTGCCCGGAAACGTGCCTTCCAGGAAGAGGAATACACACCTGTCATCATGATCTCTTCCACAGTCGCCGGAAAATTCTGGTTTCTGCTGATACTGTTCTGTGGAACATATCCCAGATCTCCCTTTCCGAATGTGGCAGAAATATCTTTTCCATTTACAGTGATACTTCCCTCCTGCGCCTTCAGTTCGCCCAGAAGAAGCTTCAGAAATGTACTTTTTCCACTTCCGTTTTCACCGGTAAGGATGGCATAATCGCCATCCTTCACCTCCAGGTTCACCTGATCCAGCACAGGTGTCCCTGTATAGTGAAACGAAAGATTTTCTATCAAAAATTCCCATAATTTCTCCTTTTTTGTTACAGCTGCTGTCCTGCACCTTCAGTTCAATGCCTTCCTGAGTGCCTCCAGATTCTTCCTCATCACAGAAAAATAATCCTCTCCGGCCTCTATATCCTCCTCACTTAATCCCTCGATCGGATTCAACACAGCAGTCACCGCATCCACTTCCTTCGCCACTGTCTTCGCCACCTTGGGACTTGCCAGCTCCTCAAAAAATATGGTATGGATGTCGTATTTTTTCGCATACTCGATCACTTCCTGCATCTTGGCAGGATCAGGCTCTGAATCCGGTGTCAGCCCTTCAATAGCCAGCTGCTTCAGATCATAGGCATTGCACAGATATCCAAAAGCCTCATGCGCCACTATGATATCCCGGCTCTTCGTACCTTTCAGACCATCTCTGAACTCCTGATCCAGCTCATCAAATTCACCGGCATATTTCTCATAATTTGCTTCATAATAATCACCGTTCCCAGGATCAGCCTTTACCAAAGCATCCCTGATATTCTTCATTTCCTGCTTTGCACGCATAGGATCAAGCCAGACATGAGGATCTTTTCCTTCATCACCATGAGCATGATCATGTCCTCCATCCAGAAGCTCCACACCATCCGATGCCTCAGACACAACCAGATCCTGATTCTCCAGAGTATCCAGTACATCCTCCGCCCAGTGCTCCAGATCCGCACCATTATAGACAAACACATCTGCATCCTCAAGATTCCGGATATCCGTTGCCGCCGGCTCCCAGTCATGAGGCTCCGTTCCCGCCGGAACCATATCCTTTACCTGGATCCTGTCGCCTCCTACCTTCCGGGCAAAATCATACATGGGATAAAAGCTGGCCATCACCTTCAGTCGGCCATCCTCCACAAATGGCTGTCCCACCGTTCCGGCCCTGTGCAAACCATATCCAGTCACACCGCCCACAACAAGAAGCGTCACCGCCAGAACTGCTGCCGCTGTCATCTTCCCTCTGTTAACATTCATTTTTTAAGCCTCCTGCAGCTGTCACAATATCCATAAAAGATCGTCCGGCTCTGATCGATCTCAAATCCGTGTTCATCCAGCACATGTCCCACAAAATGATCGATACATCCACACTGCAGAGGAATCGTATGCCCACATTCCAGACACACAAGCTTACCGTAATTCTTCCGCTCCTCATCACGTATAAAACGATACTGGGCAGGCGCTCCCTCCACAGACGGAACCTTCAGCACCGCTCCCTCCTTCTGCAGCCGCTCCAGTCCTCTGTATACCGTTGTCCTTCCGATCTGGATCTCTTTTCCACGAAGGAGCTCCATAAACTGATCTATGGTATAAAATGTATCTCCATATTCCTGCAGGCATTCCAGAATTTATTTTCTGCTGCCTGGTGCTGTATTTCATTTTTTCTTCCATTATATTTCCTACTCTCTTCTATCGACTGCACCTTACATGGCAGATTTGAATTTGAAAACCGTTTTCATATTACATTCAAATAAGAATTTCGTCAAGATATTTTTGAAGGGAAATAATTTTTGGTATGTTCTTATAAAAGCACTTTATCTCTACCTTCTTTTATGATAAAATATAACCAAGACTTAACCAATAGAAAGAAGGTAGACCTCTATGAAATCACAGCGACTGGACATGATCGAAGAATATGTGCTGGAGCATAAGAACGCTTCTCTCGATACATTATGTGAGAAATTCAACGTATCCAAAAACACCATCAGAAGAGATGTCGATATCCTTCTGAAACGTGGCAGTATCATGAAAGTATATGGCGGTGTCGCAGCACTCGAAACTCCACAGACTCTTCCCCTTCTGTCTTACGAAGAGCGTGGCGGACGTTTTCCTGACGAAAAGAAAGAAATCTGCCGCCGTGCCGCAGAGCTTGTGGCAGAAGACGATACCATCTATATCGATACAGGTACAACCTGCCTGAACCTGGTTGATTTTATTGCAGATAAGCACTGTACGATCCTGACCAACAGCCTGCTTATTTTCAACAAGGCAGCATCCTATCCGAACCTGGATATCATTTCCGTTCCCGGAAAGCTGAACCGCAAGACCCTGTCCTTCACAGGACCGGATATCAATGATTATCTGCAGACCTACAACATTTCCATGGCTTTTATGGCCTGCACAGGTGTAACCATGAAGAGCGGACTTACCAATGCCAGCGCCGAGGAATACATCACCAAAAAAGCCATTGCAGAGAATGCCAACAGCATGATCCTTCTTGCAGACCATTCCAAATTCGGCCGGATCTCGCTTATGACCTATTCTTCCATGGAAAAGCTGGACGCCATCGTAACCGACCAGCCACTTCCCGAAGAATACGACAGCTTCTGCCAGGAGCACGGCATCCGTGTTATGACGATCGATTAAATCGGATATTGGCCCTAAAAAACGGTGCATCTGCCGGAAATCCAGCAGATGCACCGTTTTTGAATATGCTCATTTCATTAGAGGATTTTATCTGAAAGGCAGATCTTACCCGATCTGCCTTACAGTGTCATAAATTTATTTATGAAGCTTTCTTAAGCCTCAGTACTTCCTTCCCATGTGCCGACCTTTCTCTTTCCGGCAGCTTCATCGAACCAGTGTGTTGTAACTGTTTTTGCTCTTGTGAAGAAACGATAGCCATCTTTTCCGAGAACGTGCAGATCACCGAAAAAGGAATCCTTGTTTCCGGAGAATGGGAAGTATGCTGTCGGAACCGGGATACCTACATTGATTCCTACCATACCGCCATCTGTCTCCATAGCGAATTTACGGCTGTAATATCCGCTCTGTGTAAAGATACAGGAACCATTTGCAAATGGATTGGCATTCATGACTGCGATGCCTTCCTCGTAATCCTTTACTCGTTTGATACAGGTTACCGGTCCGAAGATCTCACGGTTTCCAACTGTCATCTCAGGTGTTACATGATCAAGAATTGTCGGTCCTACGAAGAATCCGTTCTCATATCCCGGAACTACTACATTACGTCCGTCAAGTACAAGCTCCGCACCCTCATCGATACCCTTCTGGATCCAGTTGCAGATCTTCTCCTTATGGCCTGCATTTACAACCGGGCCGAGATCGGTATCTTCATCATATGCACAGCCAAGTTTCATAGCCTCTGCTTTTTTCTTAAGAAGTGAAACAAATTCGTCTGCGATACTATCCTGTACGCATACAACCGGAAGAGCCATACATCTCATACCTGCGCATCCGTATGTAGAGTTGATGATCGCATTAACAGTAGCCTCAAGGTTGCAGTCCTCAAGTACAAGTGCATGGTTCTTTGCCTCACACTGTGCCTGAACTCGTTTGCCATGAGCTGCTGCCTTGGAATATACCTGTTTACCAACACCTGTTGTTCCTACGAATGTAACAGCCTTTACTCTCTCATCTGTAAGGAGGATATCAGCCTCTACACGACTGCAGGTTACAAGGTTTACAACACCTTCGGAAT
>ENA-OQNT01000227-OQNT01000227.1-human-gut-metagenome-genome-assembly--contig:-NODE-227-length-13955-cov-3.139717_pt1 | contig 13955 bp, 15 predicted proteins | sample MGYA00242634_ERZ504890 | MGnify/ENA primary metagenome ERZ504890 (study PRJEB26092, sample SAMD00036379) | human gut metagenome | host: Homo sapiens | study: EMG produced TPA metagenomics assembly of... | reverse complement strand
GAATCTGATTGAAATCACAGGAAATACTTCATATAATTTTAATGAAGAAGACGTACATAATCTATTCTATATATGTCGAAGTATTTATGATCAGTCTATTTATGAAGGAAAGAGTAATAGCTTTGGATTTGTGAAGAGCAGTGTGTTAAAAGTAGTCAAGACATTAACGGATGTAGAATGGTTGGATTTAGAAGAATTAGAGGAAAAGGAGGAGATTGAAATGTGTGAAGCTGAAAAGAGATGGCTTGAAGTAAAGTCAAAAGAATGGGAAGCTAAAGGAAGTAAAAAAGGAAAAGTCGAACTAAGGACAAGTTAGTAACAAAGGAATTGAACGAAAGGAATTAGGAACAAGGGTAAGTAGGAGAAAAAAGGAGCTTGAGATGTATCGAAAATGATGGACAAGGGATTTGGAATTAAAGCTATCGCATCTATCTTCTCAGTAAGTGAAGAGTCGATTGAAAAGCTGCTGATGAAAGCTTAGGAGAAATTAAATGTGTGAAGCTGAAAAGAGATGGCTTGAAGTAAAGTCAAAGGAATGGGAAGCTGAAGGGATAAAAAAAGGCATTGAACAAGGAATTGAACAGGGTAGTGAGAAAAAGAGCTTGAGATGTATCAAAAAATGATGGACAAGGGATTTGGAATTAAAGCTATCGCATCTATCTTCTCAGTAAGTGAAGAGTCGATTGAAAAGCTGCTGATGAAAGCTTAGGTAAAGCTGAAAAGAGATGGCTTCGAAAAAGAAGACACATTCTTTTGTTCAATGTTTGTAACAATGGATACCAGGAGATGAAAAATCTCTTCTTTTCTTTTTCGTCTGTGATATAATAAGGTGACTTTGAAAGGATTGAGAAAATGGTATTTCTTTTATTAGTATTAGGTATGGTCCTTTTAATGAAGGGTGCAGACTTGTTTGTGGATGGTAGTGCAAGTGTGGCTCGTAAATTAAAAGTGCCTTCAGTTATTATTGGTTTGACAATTGTTGCGCTAGGAACAAGCTTACCAGAAGCAAGTGTGAGTATTACAGCTGGTTTAATGGGCAGTAATGAAATTGCAATTTCAAATATTGTGGGTTCTAATATTTTCAACACGTTGGTTGTGGTTGGAACAAGTGCAGTCATTACTCCGTTTTTAATGGATCAGGATATTTTGAATCGTGATTTAAAAATCAATATTTTAGTGAGTATTTTACTTTCAATTTTTGTGTTGAATGGAATGTTGAATCGCTTTGAAGGTATTATCTTCTTAGTCGGTTTAGTATTGTTTATTTTAAATTTGATTCGTAGTGCTAAAAAGAATCGTGTTGAGGATGAGAAAGTTGAAACTTTATCGGGAATCAAATGCCTGATTTATATCGTGATTGGTGTTGCGTGTATTATTTGGGGTGGAGATATCACTGTAGATAGTGCAAAACAGATTGCTGCTATGCTTGGTATGAGTGATACTTTGATTGGTTTAACTGTTGTTTCAATTGGTACTTCTTTACCTGAGTTAGTAACAAGTGTTGTTGCGGCAAGAAAAGGGGAGAGTGGATTATCTTTAGGAAATGCGATTGGAAGTAACATTATGAATATTTTATTTATTTTGGGTGCTTCAAGTACAATTCATCCAATTGCGGCTACTTCACAGAATATTATTGATACTTTTGTCTTGATTGGTGTTTCTCTATTAATTTATGGTATTGCCAAAAAGGGAGATACGATGACAAGAAAAAAGGGGATCTTTATGATCCTCGTATATGTCATTTATATGATTTATATTATTGTACGCTAGGCTTGTCCTAGCTTTTTTTCTTTCCTTGGGAAAGAATAGCTCGAATAGAATCGAAAAGAATGGGTTTATATTCTTCAATAGGAAGGGGTTGACTATGAAGAATACTGTTGTAGCAAGTACTTCCTGTAAGTTCAACTATTAAGTAGAGTATGACTTCTGAATTTTCAAATTCATATCCATTTGCGGTTGCGATTTCGTTAAATTCTTTTATAAGATTGAAACTATCATTATCAATAGCTGTGTTTAACTGGGCATGGAATACTCCCCAAGATAAGTTTCTTTCAACGAATTTTAAAATCAATGGATTGTTTTCTAATCGAATCAATACTTGATTGATCAAAAAAATCACAGAGTCTTCAAAATTACGAATATCGTTTTTTTCTAATTGTTTGTGGGCTTCTTCAAAAAGACGATGTGCTTCTTTTTGAATTAGAATATCGCGAATTTGGTATTTGTCTTTGAAATAAAGATAGAAAGTTCCTTTTGCGACACCTGCACTCTTTACAATATCATTTACAGAGACATTCGTAATGTCTTCTTTTGTGAATAGATTAAAGGCAGCCTGTAAGAGGTTGTTTTCTTTTATTTTCTTATTTTCGATTATCTTACTTTTCATGCATATCACCATCCTTATTATAAACAATAATTTAGAAAATACAAATAAAAATGACCGATTGAACATATTAAAACAATTGTATATTAGGAATTTAAAAAAAATAAAACAAAATTATTGACTAGTGGTCAGTTTGGTACTATACTCTTCACGTAGTAAAGGAAAGGATAGAAAAAAAGGTGATTCGATATGGATAAGATGTCAAAATGGATAGTTAAATATCGTAATTTGATTTTGGCCGTAGCCATCATACTATTAATTCCAAGCGCAATTGGTTATTTCAATACAAATATTAATTACGATTTATTATCTTATTTACCTTCAACTTCAGAATCTATGAAAACACAAAAGATTCTTGGGGATGATTTTAACTTATCGAGTGTAGACTTCTTGGTTGTCAACAACAAATCAGATCAAGAGGCCGCAAAAATTAAGGAAGAGATCAATAAAATTGATGGAGTTGAAAAATGTATTTGGAGAGATGATGTATTAGATATTTCAGTTCCAAAACAGGCAATTCCAGAAAGCATTCAAGATATGCTTTATTCTGGCAACAGTACAATGATGATTGTTACATTTAAAGAGCCAACATCATCAATGCGTACAATGAATGCGATTAGTAAAATAAAAAAATATACAAAAGATGATTGTTACTTAGGTGGTATGTCAGCCATCAGTGAAGATACTAAAGATCAAACAGAACATGATACACCAATTTATGCAGGCATTGCCGTTGTATTATGTATGGTCGTATTGTTCTTAGGATTAGAGAGTACAATTGCTCCAGTTGTATTTATGTTAGGAATGATTTTCCCAATTGTTTATAACTTTGGTACAAACGTATTCTTAGGTGAAATTAGTTATATCACAAAGGCTTTGGCCGTTGTATTACAGTTAGCTGTAACTTTGGATTATTCCATCTTCTTATTACATAGATATCAAGAAGAAAAACAAAAACTTCCAAATGAAGAAGCTATGGCAAAGGCTATCAAAGCTACGTTTACTTCAATTACTTCAAGTTCAATCACAACAATTGCAGGTTTCGTTGCCTTGTGTGTAATGCAGTTAACACTAGGTAGAGATATTGGTATTGTCATGGCAAAAGGTGTTGTTCTTGGTGTATTATCAACCATCTTTATTTTGCCAAGCTTGTTGATGTTCTTTGATAAGACGATTGAAAAGTACAAACACAAAACAATTTTGAATGAGTTACATAGAGTACCTCGTTTTGTGATTCATCACTATAAAAAGATTCTTGTTGCCTTCGTGTTGATTTTCATTCCATTTGGATATGGACAGTCACATACAAATATCTATTATGATTTGATTTCTGGTATGCCAGGTGATTTTGCGAGTATCATTGGTACAAATCAGTTAAAAGATAAATTTGATATGACAACAACACATTTCGTTTTAGTGGATGACAAATTAACGACAAACGAAATTCAGAATATGTGTTCTGAAATCAAAGATTTAAAAGGAATTCATAACGTATTGGCTTATGAAGAATTTGTGGGTCCAGGACTTGCATCCAACTTTACTCCAAGTGTAGTAAAGGATATTTTCCAAAATGGTGGAAAGAAATTAATTGTTGTGAACAGTGATTATAAAGCTGCAACAAACGAGTTAAATACACAGTTAGACAAAATGGATACCATCATTCATAAATATGATAAGAAGGGTATGATTGGTGGAGAAGGAAGTATGACACGTGATTTGATCACAACAACAAATACAGACTTTGCGATGGTTAACGTATTATCCGTTATTATGATCTTTATCATTGTTGCCTTAACATTTAAATCATTTGCACTTCCAGTCATTTTAGTATTAACAATTGAATTTGCGATCACAATCAATATGGGTATTCCATTCTTTACAAAAACTACACTTCCATTTATCGCAAGTATGGTTATCGGAACCATTCAATTGGGAGCTACCGTTGACTACGCTATCCTAATGACAACGCGTTTTAAAGAAGAGTTATCGCATGGTAAGAAGGTTAAGGAAGCGGCTTTGATTGCGATGGAAAAATCGAGTGTTTCCATTATGACAAGTGGATTCTCGTTCTTTGCCGCATGTATCGGTGTAAGCTTTGTAGCTAAGATGGATTTAATTAAATCATTAGTCATTTTATTAGCACGTGGTGCTTTAATTTCAGTCGTAAGTATTTTATTAGTATTACCTTCATTGTTGATTTTCTGCCACAAGTTCATCGAAAAGACGACAAAGGACTGGCCAGAATCAAACATGGAAGCGAAAGGAGAATAAATATGAATTTAAGTCATACAGTAAAAGTAGTTGGTAGTGTAGTGTTGAGTGCAGTTATGGCAGGAAGTATGATGCCTGTGACTGTATTTGCACAAAATAATGATGAAAATCCTACAGAAAAAACAGAAACTGTTTATTCTGTATTAAACTCAGATGGTTCCATCAGTGATACAATCGTATCTAGCTGGTTACATGATGAGGATGGAATTAATAATATTAAAGAAACTTTAAACTTAACAGATGTTAAGAACATTAAATCAAATGAAAAACCTTCAAAAAATGGAAATACATATACATGGAATGCGAAAGGAAATGATGTGTATTATGAAGGAACAGCCACAAAACAACTTCCTGTGTCTGTTAAGCTTCGTTATGAATTAGATGGTCAGGAAATGTCTGCAAAAGATATGGAAGGTAAGTCTGGTCATTTGAAATTAACTATTTCTTTCACAAATAACTATTCAGAAGTAAAAATATTAATGGAAAATCCATTGTGATTCACCCTAGTTATTTAGCTGGTGGTATGTTGAATATGAGTACTGGTAACTTTACAAATGTGAAGTGTGAATCTGGTAAGATTGTAAATGATGGAACAAATGAAATGTTGGCATTTGCGAATATTCCAGGCTTGAATGAAACATTAAGATCAGCTGGTTTAGACAAAGTAAATAATCAATTAGGAATTAGTGATGATGTAACAGTAGAAGCGGATGTCAATAATTTTGATTTAGGTTCTATCATGGTTGGTATGACAAATGAAATTGATTTGGCAAGTGAATTAGGTGAAATTGGTTCTGTATCTGAATTAACAGATGGAATTGATCAATTAATGGATGCTGATGATCAATTGATCGATGGTTCTAAACAATTGTATGATGGAACAACACAATTAAAAGAAGGTATTGCTCCATTATCAAGTGCTTATCCTCAAATTGAAACATTAACAAATGCATTTGATCAATTACATGATGGAACAACAACTTTAAGCACTGGTTTAAATCAATATACGGCTGGTGTGGATCAATTAAATGTCGTTAAGTAAACAAAATTTATATAAATTATCAATGGGTGCTACAACATTAAATACATCTTTAAATAACAAAGAATCAAAGAGTCAATTAAATCAATTGGTTCAAGGATCTCAAGCTTTGGATGCTGGTATTCAGAATCTAAATGAACAAGTAAATGGCGATGACAGTATGTTAAAACCAGATATGGTAAAAAATCTTACTGAAGCTTTAAAGACTACGAATGAACAGGTTGGAAAATTAGGACAAGTATTGAATGATTTACAAGATCAAGAAGGTGCATTTGTTGATTTAAGCAATCAAATTACAAAAGCCAGTGAAAATATTAATAAATTAGGAACTCTACAAACAAGTTTTAAAGAAGTTACAGATGGAGCATCTGCAATTATTACTGCAGATAATGAACAAATTAAGAGTGTTGATGATCAATTAGCTGCTATTCGTACAAAAGAAATCAACGCATTAAATGCTTCAATTGAAGCGTTAAAAAATGCTGCCAATGCTGTTCCAGAAGATGATACAACTGGAGCTAAAGCTAAGATTGAAGAACAAATTAATGCATTAGAAAGCCAGAAAGCGACATTAGGAGATGCGTCTTCATTAAGTGTTACATTGAAAGATTTAAGTCAATGTCAGGCGGGTATTGATAAAATTGTTGCGGATTCAAAGGAAACTTTAGAAGAATTAAATGCTGTTTATAATAGTTCTAAAACTGACATTAAGAATCTTAGTACAAAATTGGATGAAGCTAAAAAGTCAATTGAAGTTTTAAATGGCGTAATGAAGCAATTAAATGAAAATGGCATAACTAGTGAAGAGTTTGAAAAAAAGGTGAATACTTTAAAAGCAGGAGTTGAAAAATTAGCAAAGAATTCACCTGCTTTAGCTAATGGTGTAGCCACTCTAGCAAACAAATTAAATAATTTAGGTGAAGGCTTAAATGGCTTAGATTCAGGTATGTCTCAGGCTTATACAGGAATAACTCAAGCAACAAGTCAATTATCTGATAACAGTGATTCTTTAAGAAATGGTGCAAAAGCATTAAATGATGGAACTGCACAATTAAGTGCATCTAAGTCAAAGATGAGCGAATTAACTAGTGGATTAACTAAATTAAGTGATGCCGTTGATCAATTGAATGATGGAGCTCAACAATTATACGAAGGTAATGAACAATTCAAGTCTGAAGGATTGGATCAATTAAAAGAAAAGGTTGATTTAGGTGTTGGAGAACTTGAAACGTTACAAAGCGTAATGAATGAAATCAAAGCTATGAACAAAGAATATGCTTCATACTCTGGTGCTCCAGAAGGTGCTACAGTAACGAGTCGTTACGTATTCCGTACTAAGGAAGAAAGTTCTAAATAGTTTATAAAGGTATTCTTCGGAATGCCTTTTTAATTTGATATTATTCGTTTGGCGTGTTAAAATAAAAGGGAATTTATATGGGGGTATATAATCATGAAACATATTAATACAGTAGATACTCGTAACTTGTGTGAAAGCGCAAAAAATGGTGGATGTGGAGAATGCCAAACTTCTTGCCAATCAGCTTGTAAAACTAGCTGCGGAATCGCGAACCAAGCTTGCGAACATAATAAAGAAAGTAAGTAATTAAGAAATGCCGAAGTGATTCGGCATTTTTAATGCCGCCTTTAAGGCAGCATTTTTTTAAATTTTGAGGAGGAAATATAGATGATTCATCAGTATAAGATGTTTAATCAGAATATTGTATTGGATATTTGTTCAGGAAGCATTCATGTGGTAGATGAAATTGTTTATGATATGATTGCTGAATTTTTAGATAAAGATAAAAATGCTTTGGTTTTAGAAATGAAGGAGAAATATCCTAGTGTAGAAACATCTGAATTAGAAGAATGTTACGATCAAATCTTAGAATTAAAAGAACAAGGTCGTTTGTTTAGTGAAGATACATATGAACCTATGGCAGGCCAATTAAAAGCTAAGACAAGTGGCGTTATTAAAGCTTTATGTCTTCATATTGCCCATACTTGTAACTTGAATTGTTCTTATTGTTTTGCAAGCCAAGGAAAATACCATGGGGACCGTGCATTAATGAGTTTTGAAACAGGAAAACGCGCTCTTGATTTCTTAGTGGAAAATTCAGGAACACGCAGAAACTTAGAAGTAGATTTCTTTGGTGGAGAGCCACTAATGAACTTTGATGTGGTTAAACAATTAGTTGCCTATGCTCGTAGCATTGAAAAAGAAGCCGGAAAGAATTTCCGCTTTACATTAACGACAAATGGTATGTTGATTGATGATGACGTAATTGAATTTGCGAACAAAGAAATGAGCAACGTTGTATTAAGCTTAGATGGACGTAAAGAAGTGCATGACCGTTATCGTGTGGATTATTCTGGTAAGGGAAGTTTTGATACAATCGTTCCTAAATTCCAAAAGTTAGTAAAGGCTCGTGAAGGTAAAAATTACTATATGCGTGGTACTTTTACTCATGCCAATCCAGATTTCTTAAAAGATGTGCAACAAATGTTAGATTTAGGTTTTAGAGAATTAAGTATGGAACCTGTGGTTGCCAAGTCAGATGATCCTGCAGCACTAACAAAGGCAGATCGTGAAATTGTTATGAAACAATATGAAGATTTAGCAAAGTTGATGCTTGATTATGATGATAAGAAAGATCCATTTACTTTCTATCACTATATGATTGATTTAAAGGGCGGACCATGTATTTATAAACGTATTTCAGGATGTGGTTCAGGAACTGAATATATGGCCGTTACACCATGGGGAGATTTATATCCTTGTCACCAATTTGTAGGAGAAGAAGCCTTTAAATTAGGAGACATTTATACGGGTGTCACAAAACAAAAAGGTCCAGAATGAATTTGCATCATGTAATGTATATGCACGTAAAGAATGTGCAGATTGCTGGGCAAGACTTTATTGTTCTGGAGGATGTGCAGCCAATGCATATCATGCGACAGGATCTGTCAAAGGTGTATACAAAGAGGGGTGTGAACTATTCTGTAAACGACTAGAGTGTGCACTTGCCGTAGCCATTATTCGTGATATGAAAGAAAATAGTCATGAAGACGCCGATTGTTAATTTTCTTAAATCGTATCAAGAAAAATCACCTGTAAGAATGCATATGCCAGGCCATAAAGGTGCTGGCATTCTTGGTTTTGAAGGAATGGATCTTACAGAAATTTATGGAGCCGATGAGTTGTTTGCGGTAGAGGGAATCATTAAGGAAAGTGAACAAAATGCTTCCTCTTTATTTGGCTGTCCAACCTATTATTCAACGCAAGGCTCTACTTTATGTATTCAAACGATGTGCACGATATTATGCCAAGATGCCAAAAGTAAAGGCAAGAAGCCTAAAATTCTTGCAGGAAGAAATGCCCATAGAAGCTTTATTCATGCTGCTGCACTTTTAGATTTTGAGATTGAATGGCTATATGGAAATAGTGATTATTTATCTTGTACGATTAGTACAGAAACTTTGGAAAAGGAAATTGTTGAAAACAATCCAACGGCTGTATATCTGACAAATCCAGACTATTTAGGAAACCTTTTGGATATTAAATCTCTAGCTTCGATATGTAAAAAGCATGATGTATTACTTGCCATAGACAATGCCCATGGTGCATATCTTCGTTTTTTAGAACCATCTTTACATCCTATTGATTTGGGAGCTGATCTATGTTGTGATTCGGCTCATAAAACACTACCTGTACTTACAGGGGGAGCTTATTTACACTTAAGTGATTCTTTGAATCAAGTATGGAAAAATGACGTAAAACATTTTATGGAATACTTTTCTTCCACAAGTCCATCCTATTTGATTATGGCATCTTTAGATGCTGCAAATGAGGTGTTGGATACTACGTTTAAAAAATCCTTGTCTGAATGTATTCAAAGAGTTGATGTATTAAAGAATGCTTTGATTCAACATGGATATACGATTTTATCTGGTGAACCTATGAAGATTACGATTTCAACGAAAGAGTTTGGCTATACTGGAAATGAAATCGCAAATTTTTTAATGGAATGTGATATCTATCCTGAATTCTATGATTCAGACTATATTGTATTAATGCCATCTCCATATAATACGAAGGATGACTTAAAACGATTAGAGACATGTTTATGTAAAATTGAACGGAAATCTGTTGTATTTAATTCATTTCCTAAATTAGAACGTGCAAGAAAAGTAATGAGTGTACGCCAAGCTTTATTTGCGCCAAGTACAATGATAGAAGTTTCTAAATCTTTAGGACAAGTATGCTCCAGTGTTTCTGTATCTTGTCCTCCAGCGATTCTTCCAGTGATTCCAGGAGAAGTTATCAGCAAGAGTGCAATAGAAGTCATGAAATATTATGGTATTGAAAACTGTACGTGTTGTCAAAGAATAAACTGATTGCCGGTGGCAAAGAATATCCATATGATAGTGTCATTATGGCTGTTGGATCAAAGGCAAACGATACAAGTATGTATGCCAATCTAGGTATTCCTACATACATTGTTGGTGATTGTAAAAAAGCAGGTATTGCCTTAGATGCATTTAAAGATGCGTATCATGCCGTATTAGAAATTAATAAGTGAAGTCTTAATCGGCTTCACTTTTAAATTGGTCAATATATTTTTGTACAGAATTTGTCATTTCTTTTGAAAAATCCGAATTGTATTTTCGATTACAGAAAGTTGTTGCCCATTCATTTAATGTTTTATTTCCAGCTTTATGTTCAAACATATTTTTTAATTCCTGTTTGTCTTTTCTATGATATTGATCAACACAAATTATATCCTCTAATTTACAGCGCTTTGGTTTTTGTCTTTTAAAATGATCCTCTGCAGGATATCCAAGTACTAACATGCATACAGGCACTACATATTCACTTAGATTTAATAATTCCTTATGTAGATCATGCTGCTCTAAAATATCCCCTATGTAACAAGATCCAATCCCTAAACTTTCGGCAGCTACAACCGCATTTTGTGCGGCAATGGTCGCATCTGTTGTGGCTAGTAATAAATCGCCTACGCCTGGTTTTCTTGGGTTGTCGGTTTTCATATTTAAATAAATCATACCATTTTTGAAAGTCGGCACAGAAAATTAAAATACATTTTCGCTTGATTGATGAAGGGTTGATTGTCACACGTTTTAGATAGTGTTTCTTGAAGCTTTTTGTCTTGTACATCAATAATTGTATACATTTGTTGATTTCCTGCACTAGGGGCTTGCATAGCAGCTTGAAGTATCAGTGTTTTGTCTTCTTGTGATATTTCTTTATCTTCAAAAATGCGACAAGACTTGCGGTCAAATAAACTTTGAATGATTGGATTCATTATAATTCCTTCTTTCTTTTGAAAATATTTTACTATAGATATGGTATTATTTAAGTATGAAACTTAAAGAAATTAAGAAAAATGCACATAAAAATGTAAAAACACATTATGCGACCTATTTAGTGTTATGTCTTGCGGCAGTACTTATGGGAAGTGAATTTAGTTCGACTTTATCTCTTTTAAAACAAGATAATGCCAAGAGTGTTTCAGGCCTGTTAATGCACTCTTCTTTTGTGAAGTCGATGACATCTTTACTTCCTGAAGGCGTCTTTGGTACGACCAACGGTGTATTTGCACATGTGGTAAATGGAATTACTTCAGGATCCTTTGTGAAGACACTATTTTTAGGTTTATCAACTATTATTCATTCGAAAGATATTGCGAGTATTTGTTTTGTCGTAATAGGTTTATGCATATCTGTGTTCTATAGAGTATATATTGTGAATGTATTGCCGGTTATTAATCGCAGACTCTTTTTGGAAGGAAGAGTTTACGCAAAACTTCCACTTGATCGATTGGTTTATTTAATGCGAATTCGAAAGCAGATGCATGTTGCGTTTGTGAAACTTGTTAAATCTATTATTTTGACAATTATGAACTTTACTGTTGTAGGAGGCGTCTACTTTTACTATGTATATTTCTTAGTGGATTATATCTTAGCCGAAAATCCGACGATATCTTTAAAAGATGCACTTTCTTTATCTCGAAATATGATGAAGGGACATAAGTTTGAATGTTTTAAATGGCAATTTTCAATGGCTGGATGGTACATTTTGGATGTTTGTACATTTGGGATTAGTGCTATATTTTATTCGAATATGTATCGTATGTCAGTAATGTGTGAATTTTATACATTAAGAAGAAAAGAATTTCAAAGTGCTATTTTAAACGATACGTATTTATTTGAAAAACCAAGTAGTGCTTTGATGCGTAATACCTATTCGGATGTAATTGCGGCATTGAATGCGAAAAATCCAATGGAGAATGCGTATACGGGTGTTAAAAAGTTCTTGTGTGATAATTTTGGAATTATTTTTCATTTGAGTTCTAAAGAAAAACAATATGAAAGATATACCTATAATAAAATGGAAGCTGAAACTATGATTACCGAAGTGTATTTATTATGTTATCCAGTGCGTTTATCTCCAATTGAAGAGGCGTATAAGAAGTCAAATCTTCGTGTTTTACATCCAAATCGAAATTATACAGTAACATCTATTTTAGTTTGTTTCTTCTTTATGTGTTTTGTTGGATGGATCTGGGAAGTAAGTCTTTCAATGATTAGCTATGGAAGATTTGTGAATCGCGGTGTTTTACATGGTCCATGGATTCCTATTTATGGTTTTGGCTGTGTTTTGATTCTGCTTTTATTAAAACGATTTAGAATGCGTCCGAAAGTTGAATTTAGTATGGCTGTGCTTCTTTGTGGATGTATTGAATACTTTACAGGTTTCTTTTTAGAGCTTACGCATAATGGTCAAAAATGGTGGGATTATACGGGTTATTTCTTAAATCTTGATGGAAGAATTTGTGCAGAAGGTTTATTGGTGTTTGGCGTTGGTGGTATGGCTTTTGTCTATGTGATTGCACCACTAGTTGATAACTGGGTTAAAGAACATTTAAATAAAAGATTATCTACTGCCTGTTTAGTTTTACTTCTTTTATTTGGTACAGATGTTGTTTATTCGCACTTTGAACCTAATGTAGGAGAAGGTGTTACAGGATGATAAAAAAGTTAAATGGAAATCAAATCAAGATGATTGCGATTATTGCGATGTTTATGGATCATTTCGCAACGACGTTGTATTCAAATTATGAAAAATTCTGGTGGCTTTTATTGATACATTTAATTGGACGAGTGGCAGCACCTATTATGTGGTTTATGGTTGTGGAAGGCTATACGCATACGCATAGTTTAAAGAAATATTTAGAAAGATTATTGATTTTTTCAATTATCGCTCATTTCGCGTACAACTTCTGTTTTGGTATTTCTTTGATTCCTTTAAAAGATTCTTTATTAAATCAGACAAGTATTATATGGTCATTATTCTTGTCTGTGATTGGCTTATGGGTAGAAGATCAAGAATGGAAAGATGTAAAGAAAATAGGTTGTATTCTGATTCTTTGTTTATTGGCATTTCCAAGTGATTGGTCATGCTTTCCAGTTCTTTGTACAAACCATATTTATAAAAATCAAGGCAATCTAAAAAAACAAGTATTAGGTATGGCTTTATATATTTCTATGTATGTTTTTGTTTATTGTCTATGCATAGATGTAGTTTATGGTTTATTACAGTTTGGGATTGTTTTAGTATATCCAATTATGTCTTTATATGATGGAACAAGAGGAAAGAGTACTTTTATGAAATGGTTCTTCTATTGGTTCTATGTGGGACATTTAGTTTTTTGTGGATTGATTCGTGTAATGATGTAGAGGTAAAGAATGGATGAGGAGAAAAGTACGTAGAGTGCCAGTTGTTCTTGATGCAGGTGAAATTAAAGATTTGCCACAAGAAGATATACGGATGATTTTAAGAGGGGCCGATGAATTGATTTCAACTGGCGGAAGAAGTATGTTGGCTAAAATATTAAAGGGTTCAAAGGATAAAAAGATATTTGAACATAAACTAAATGAATGTCCTGCTTATGGATACTATCAGGATATGAAGTTGGATGATATCGCAAAATGCATTGATTGGATGATTAAGAAAGATTATCTCAGAATTGAATATGATTATCGTCTTCCTTTATTGGTATTTTCAGAAAAAGGATGGCAAATCGAAAAAGAAACATTTGCCCAAGAACTTTATCAGAGAATCTGTTTAGATGTAGAAGAAAAAAAGGCTCGTGTCATTTTTGAAATGAAAGAAGTGAATAGACAAGTTGTCATGCGTGTGCTTGATAAAATAGAGAAAGATGGAACAAAAAAATTTCTGCC
>ENA-OQNT01000225-OQNT01000225.1-human-gut-metagenome-genome-assembly--contig:-NODE-225-length-14152-cov-3.251337_pt1 | contig 14152 bp, 20 predicted proteins | sample MGYA00242634_ERZ504890 | MGnify/ENA primary metagenome ERZ504890 (study PRJEB26092, sample SAMD00036379) | human gut metagenome | host: Homo sapiens | study: EMG produced TPA metagenomics assembly of... | reverse complement strand
AACCCAATCATCATCTTCATCATCCAAATTCAATGGTGTGATCATAATAAATCTTACACCAACGATTATTTTTTAAATTATCCACCAATTTGGCTCAGTGCCATTGTTTTTACAAGCATACAAGCGACAAGAATAAAAAATGGAAGTATATTTTTAAGGTTGGATAATAGTAAATGGATTGGAAAATAAATCAATAAAAGTGTGATAACTAAATCAATCCAATAAAGTATACGAAACCATTTGTTGCCTAAAGAAAGAAGAACAAAGGTGATGCCATATAATATTAATTGTCCAGCTGTTAGCTTTAATAACATGGAGTGAAAAGAAGGATCATCAACCTTTAAAAATTCTATGTTAGAAAATAAATATGCCATTAAAAAAAAAGTATATACATAATATGGCGAAATATAAAATTAAATGTATAGTTATTTTTTGTTTAGCTTTTTGATAGAGAATCAGGTTTTGTTCCTGTTTAGAATACATATAAAGACCTACTTTCTATTTTGAAATGATCATACATTTCTTATATTATTTTAGCATAGGAATGAAATTCATTGTCAATATTTTAACAATGGATTAATATATCAAAGGAGGATATTGAACATGGAATTAAAAACGATTCGAATTCAACGTGTTGTTGAACAACAAAATTTGGCATCTGTTATGAAAAGTGGTTCATTAGATGTCTTAGCTACACCACAAATGATTGCGTGGATGGAAGAAGCAGCCTGTTTATGTCTTGATTTAGACCAAGGCAAAACAAGTGTAGGCATTTCTATGAATGTATCACACGATATGGCTAGTCCCTTAGGCGCAACAATCACAATTGAAGCTAAAATGGTACATGTGGAGGGTCGCAAAATAGATTATGAAGTGCAGGCTTTCCAAGATGGAAAATCAATTGGAAAAGGTGTGCACAGTCGTTTTGTGGTAGATGCACAAAAGTTTATGGATAAAACATATAAGAAATAATGAAGAGAGCGGTAGACTTTATACTCTACCGCTTTCTTCTTATTATCGAAAGATTTAAAAGAATCATACTTAAAGCTCCAATTGTATCAATACAAATATCTGTGATTTGTGGACTTCTTCCCGAAACAAAAGATTGATGCCATTCATCACTGCATGCATAAAGAATGCAAGTTAAAAGTGCAATCAATGCAAAGCGTTTAACATTGTAGTTTTTATACATGTAGAGTGTATTATAACCAAGCAAGGCATAGATTGTAAAATGGGCTAGCTTACGAATGAAGTGCATTGAAAAAGGTAAGAATTGTAAAAACCAAGCACTTGTTTGTGTGGATTGCTCTGCATTTTGATTTGAAAAATAAAATATGAGCATCATGTTACAGATTGTAAGAATAGTGAATATGAATTTTTTCAAATGGAAGGCTTCCTTTCTTGGATGAATAATGCGTAATTTGCTTTTTTAAAATCTTGTTCATTAAAATAATTTCGAACATAGATAAAATGATAATCAAAAACATTGCTCATGTCAAAATCATCTAAGATGACATAACTTGTGATATTATGTTCATTTATAAATTCTTGGATTGCCTTTGTACGTGGTGAAATTAAAGGTGTATTTGCCTTTATGTACTTTCCTAAGCCAAAAATATCAAACATAGTTTGTAGCTGATCAAGGGAGTATACAATTCTCCAAGAGCTTGTGATGATAATTTGTGCGTTGTATTTTTCAATTAATTGTTTCAAATAATCGATACTTTCTTTGAAAACAAGAATAGACTTGATTGATTAAATATACATTTAAATTTGCGATTTTAGGATGATTTAATTTTTTGGCTAGAGTATTTGGTAAACTATAATCAAAATGATATGTAGTATTTTTTCGGTTTGGGTTGATGACACCATCAATATCTAAAAATATACAAGGTTTCATAAGTGGTCCTCCTGTTAATATGATAGTCAAAATTGTACTCAAGTTCAATTGTTGGTATAATTTATGAAAAGGATGTGGGATTATGGAAAATAAAATTGTTCTTGTGACAGGAATGTCAGGAGCTGGAAAATCAAGTGCAATGAATGCCTTGGAAGATTTAGGGTATTATTGTATGGATAATTTTCCTAAGGAATTACTAGACAATTTAGAAGAATTATTAAGAAAAGATGAAACGCATTATAAAAATGTGGCATTAAGTGTGAGTGCAATAGATTATCAAGCTTTTGTCAGTTATTTTGAGAATATAAATAGAGAACTACAAATTTTATTTTTAGATTGTAGTGATGAAGAATTATTGTTGCGCTATCGCTTTACAAGAAGACAACATCCAATGATTGTAAATCATTTAGCTACGACATTAGAGGATGCGATTGAAGTTGAACGTGATTTTTTGGATCATCTACAAGAAAATTCACAGAATACGATTCACATTGATACGACAAAATTAAGTACTTCAGCTTTGGCAAGTCGTGTTTTACATCGTTTTAAAAGTGCAAAACGAAGTGTATTTACAGTAACATTTCAATCTTTTGGATTTAAGCACGGGGTGCCATTAGATGCAGATATGGTTATTGATGTTCGTTTCTTACCCAATCCATTCTATGATCCTTTGTTGAGAGAAAAAACAGGAAATCAAAAAGAAGTGTATGATTATGTTATGGATAAAACAGAAACACAGGAATTTATTGTTCATTTAAAAAATTATTGTGATTTTGTATTTAACCAATATGAGAAACAAAATAAGTCACATATGATTGTTGCAATAGGTTGTACAGGTGGACAACATCGTTCGGTTTCCATTTGTAATTGGTTATATGACACATATAAAGATACATATCGTTGTTTTAAATCACATCGCGATATTGGAGTGGATGAAGAATGAAAAAGATAGTTGTGATTGGTGGAGGTACAGGTCTATCCAGCATGTTGAAAGGCATGAAACGATTGGAAAATGTGGATTTAACGGCTGTTGTTACGGTTGCGGATGATGGTGGTAGTACAGGAAGAATTCGAGATATTTACAATGTACCTGCAGTTGGAGATATACGACATGTTTTATGTGCGATGGCCGATGAAGAAGATGAGGGTTTCTTTTCGGATTTATTAAATTATCGTTTTGAAGGTAGCAAAGACATTGGTGGACATAATCTAGGAAATTTGATCTTTTTGGTCTATGATCAACACGACAGGCTCTTTTATGGGTGCTATTGAATCTATTTCAAGTAGTTTTAAATGTGAAAGGAAATATTTTGCCGAGTACTATTAGATTGTTGTCACTTTTGTATGCCATGATGAAGGATGGGACTTTGGTTCGTGGACGAAAAAAATATTCCAACTGTATACAATAGTATTGATCATGTGTTCTATCAAACGGATGTTAAAGCTTACAAGCCGGCTATTGATGCGATTGAAAATGCAGATTTAATCATTTATGGAATTGGATCGTTATATACTTCGATTATGCCAAACTTGATTATTTCAGATATATCTAAAGCAATAGAAAAGAATCCTTGTAAAAAGATTTATTTCTGTAATGCGATGTCGCAACCTGGAGAAACAGATGGCTATACTGTACAAGATCATATTCGTGCAATTGAAAAGCATTCATTTAAACATCCAGTGGATTTAGTTGTTGTGAATCAATCAAAGTTACCAAAGGAAGTATTGGATATGTATGCTTCACAAAAGAGTTATCCAATTTGTATTGGAAATGAGGCAACGGACTATGCTATTATACAAAGAGATTTGTTGGCCTTGGACGCAAAAGGACGTATTCGTCATAATCCAATGGCGGTTAAACAAGTTGTTGAGGAACTAATCAAGGGGGTATAGACTTGTCCTTTACTAGTGAAATCAAAAAGGAAATTTGTAAAGAAGAAATCGATGCTCAAATGATGAAGGCACAATTATGTGCCCTTTTTCAAATGCGAGCAAGTTTACATATGAACTGGCAAGGTATGTATTTATCTTTTCAGACTGAAAATGCAACGATTGCGAAACATGTATTTCAAATTATGAAAACATTATATAATGTGGATCCGCGTCTATCTGTATTGAAAAAAATGCAGTTAAAGAAAAACAATATATATCGTATTCAGGTTTTTGATAAGGCACAGGAAATTTTGGAAGACCTTCAAATTCTTACGGATTCAGGTTTACGATATACGCCAAGTGTGAAAATGGTGCGTTCAGAAAAGATGGCTAGAGCCTATCTTCAAGGATGTTTTTTGGCAAGTGGCAGTATCAATTCACCTAAGTCGAGTAACTATCATTTAGAGATGTCTAGTCAGGAAAAGGATTTGGCATTGAGTGTTCAAAAATTGATGCAGCGTTTTTATTTGCCTGCAAAAGTAATTGAAAGAAAAAGTTTATATGTCGTATACATAAAGGCTGGAGATAAAATTGCTGATTTTTTGCGCTTGTGTAATGCTTCGAATGCGTTGTTTGAATTTGAAGATTCTAGAATACAAAGAGATTTTTACAATCAGATCACGCGTTTAGATAATTGTGAAGTGGCCAATGAAGTGAAAAGCTTGAAAGCGGCAAAATCACAATTAGAGGCGATTGAATTTTTGGAAAGTAACGCAAAAAATATTGTTATTCCAGAAAAGATCATGCATGCGATGCAAATTCGAAAGATGTATCCAGAAGCAAATTTGAATGAATTGTGTTTGGAATGTAAAAATGAATTTGGTGAAGATATTTCAAAGTCAGGTATGAAACATCGTTTGGCTAAGGTGAAGCAGATGGCTAAAGATCTCAAGGAGGATTTAGATGTTTAAAAAAATAGGGGTTGTAGTTTTATCTTTCTTATTATGTGCATGTTCAATGGGGGTTCAGTTAAAGAAACAAACATTTACAATTGAACTTGGTAAAGATATTTATGCCAATCCAACTTTGTATTTAAAGGATTCATCTCATTCAAGTCGATTAAAAGTTGTTTCAAAAAGTGTTGGTGTAGATAAAAAGAACAATCGTTTTATGACATCGGGTATGGATTATCTGGTGGTTGGAGAATATGATTTTGCGATTCAAGACGGGAATAAGGAGTATCCGTTTGTGATCAAGGTAAAGGATACAGCACCACCTGTTTGTGCAAGCGAAGTCAGTCAAATCACTATAAGTGTTGGTCAAAATATTGATTGGAATTCATACTTTCATGCGACAGATCTATCAGGCGTGACATTTGAAGCGAATGTGGATACGTCATCGGCTTCTACACAAGATGTACAAGTGAAAATTAGTGATCGTTTTGGAAATGCAGTCACAAAAAATGTAAGTGTGGTTGTACAATGAGAAAAGCTGATAAAATATTGATAGTATGCATTATGGTTTTATCTATTTTTCTTTGTGTTCCCTTGTTTTTAATAAACATGTGAATAGCTATGCGAGTGTCTATGTGAAAGAAAACAGGTTTTAGCGTATCGATTTATCAAAGGATAAATCTTATGTTGTGAATGGAAAGCTTGGTAAAGTGCATATTGAGGTCAAACAAAAAAAAGGTTCGTGTCACTCAAGAAAAGAGTTTGCATCATTATTGTTCAAAACAAGGTTTTGTTTCGGATGCCAATGTTCCAATTGTGTGTTTGCCAAATGAAACGGTGGTAAAAATTGAAAAAGAAGCCAGTCAGGATACGGTGATACAATGAATGTAAAAAAAAGTGTAATTCTAGCATTTCTAGTTGCGGTGGGAATCTTGTTGCAGCTATTGGAAAGTTTTGTAGGTATCTTCATGATAGTTCCAGGATATAAGATTGGTCTTGCGAATATTGCAGGGTTGTTTGCACTATATATATATGATGAAAAATCATTGGCTTATGTTTCTTTACTTCGCTATTTTTTTATCAAGTTTGATGCAAGGAACATTATTTTCGGTTTCTTTCTATCTATCGTTAAGTGGTGGGATTTTGGCTTGTATTGCGATGATTATTGCCTATAGAAGTAAAGTGTTTTCTATATATGGAGTCAGCATACTTGGAGCTTGCTTTCATAATATTGGACAAGTGATTGCGATTACTTGGATCTATCAACAATATTTTATGCAACTTTTTTTGCCAATTCTTTTGGCATTATCCATTGTGAGTGGTATATTAATTGCAGTAGTATGTAAAAAAGTGTTAAGTCGAATTCATGGAGGTTTTTATGGGAAAATATAGTTATACACCAAAAGGTGTTTGTAGTCGTCAATTCAATTTTGAAATTGAAGATGGAATTATTCAAAGTTTTGAAGCCATAGGAGGATGCAATGGTAATTTGAAAGGTATTGGTTGTTTGTTGAAGGGAAGAAGTGTAGACGAAGTTATTGATACATTAACAGGTGTAACTTGTGGTAATAAACCAACGTCATGTCCGGATCAAATTGCGTGTGCGCTAAAGGCGTATCGTGGCTGATCATTTTTTAGGGGCTTTAAAAGAGATTGAGCGTCGTGCACAAAATAATATTCTTGTGTTTTCGGATGTTTTAAGTGAGCGTTTGGATGTTATAGCACAAAGCATGATTTCTAAACAGCTTTCGGATAATGATTATTTAAAGTTGGCTGAATTGTATTATAAAAAATTTTCGAAAGAAAAAAATAAACAGGGAATGTTATTTTGCCTTTTAAGGATGCAACAAATTGTGTTTTTAAAAGAGCATACGGATAAACAAACAGATGATATTAAATTGGAGTTTAGTGAAGAAATTGATGCCATTACAAAAGCTTTTTTATCAAGAAAAAGAAATTATTATCAGAATTCATTAAGAAATATATTTCAAAGATTTATTTTGTTGGATACATTGGCATATGTTTTATTGTTGATGTTATTTGTGCTTTTATTTCACATTCCTTTTAAAGTTGCATTTATACTTCTAGTGCTTGCTTGGATAGTTGTACTTGTCTATGCAAAACAGAAGGGGGTTCCATATTTTTATGATTTGCGTATTCAAACGCTTTCACAAGAGGTGGATTCAACATTTTTACAAGTGGATCAAGGTATTTTTACAAAAGTCGAGTAATCGACTTTTTTTCACAAGTTCATTTGTTATACTTGTTAAATATATCACAAATGTGTTATTATTAAGCCATGGGGTGATATAAATGCAGAATAGAAATGTGCCCAAAGCGACTTTACAAAGATATCCAGTGTATTTAAAAGCTTTACGTAAGCTACAAAAAAATGGCGTTGAAAGAATTATGTCTAAGGAATTATCTAGTTTTGTTGATATTGAACCAACGACGATTCGACGTGATTTTTCATTTTTAGGCAATCTTGGAAAGCAAGGCTATGGATATGATGTGGATAAGTTGATTGAAATATTTAATAGTCAGCTTGGCGTTGATTTTGATGAAAAGATTATATTGGTAGGTGCAGGTAACTTAGGTCGTGCATTAATGAATTATAATAAGTGGAATTATGTAGTTGGCGAAATTGCATGTGCCTTTGATGTGGATCCTAAAAAATGTGGAACCCAGTTTGGTGTTGAAGTATATCCAATGTCTGAATTGGAGAATAAGATTCCAGAAGGATGTCGTATTGCCATTTTAACAATTTCACATGATGTACAAGAAACGGTAGATAAATTGGTTCAGTGTGGAATCAGTGGCATAGTAGATTTTACGCATCAGCATTTTTTTGGTTCCAAAAGGGGTTGTCATAAAAAGTATTGATGTGGTATCATCTATACAAGAATTGGTATTTATTACAAATTCATTAGAAACAAAGACGCAGAAATAGAAGTCGTCCGAAACAAACATTTAGAAGAGAGTCCTAGTGGGTGAAAAAGGATAATGTAAGTTTGGATAGATAACACCTGTGGAGTCGTACTGGAGAAATTAAGTAGACAGTGACGTGTGGAATGCGTTAAATTCCAATTGAGTGCATACATGCGTGTGATGAAACAGGATGGTACCGCGGTTATAATCGTTCCTTAATTATTAAGGGACGTTTTTTTTATTTTGAAGGGAGAAACTATGTTAGTAAAAAAATTAAAAGAAACTTTTGAACAGTACGATGGACAAAGTGTAACTTTGCAGGGTTGGGTTCGTACAAATCGTAATTCAAAGGCAGTTGGTTTTATTGCATTGAATGATGGAACAACTTTTTCAAATGTCCAAGTTGTATATGGAGAAAATTTAGAAAATTTTGATGAGGTATCTAAAATTACAACTGGTTCTGCAATGGAAGTAACAGGTAAATTAGTATGTACTCCAGATGCAAAACAGCCATTTGAAATTCAAGCTGAAAATATTTGTGTTTTAGGATTATGTGATCATGATTATCCTTTACAAAAGAAACGTCACAGCTTTGAATTTATGCGTGAAATTCCTCATGTACGTCCTCGTGCAAATACATATTATGCGATGTTTAGATTAAGAAGTGTTTTAAGTATGGCTATTCATACATTCTTCCAGGATCGCGGATTTGTTTATGTAAATACACCAGAAATCACTGGTAATGATGCGGAAGGTGCTGGAGAATGTTTTACCGTTACAACGCGTGAAGATGCAAAATATGATAAGGATTTCTTTGGAAAACATGCACAATTAACAGTATCTGGACAATTGCATGTTGAACCTTTTGCCTTAGCATATCGTAATGTTTATACATTTGGTCCTACTTTCCGTGCAGAAAATTCAAATACAACTCGTCATGCTTCTGAATTCTGGATGATCGAACCAGAACTTGCATTTGCCGATCTAGCAGATAACATGGATTGTATTGAGGAAATGATCAAGTATTGTATCAACTATTGTTTAGAACATGCTAAAGAAGAAATGGAATTCTTTGCGTCTATGATTGATAAAGAATGTATTAAGCGTGTAACACATGTGGCTAATTCTAGTTTTGAAAGAATGACATATACAAAGGCAATCGAATATTTAGAAAAAGCGAAAGATCAATTTGAAAACCAAGATATTTTCTGGGGTATGGATCTACAAAGTGAGCATGAGCGTTATATTTGTGAAAAAGTAGTAAATGGTCCGGTGTTCTTAACGGATTATCCAAAGGATATCAAAGCTTTCTATATGCGTATAAATGATGACAACAAAACTGTTGCGGCATGTGACTTGTTAGTTCCATATGTTGGAGAATTAGTTGGTGGATCACAACGTGAAGAACGTTATGATGTATTAGTAAATCGTATGAAAGAAATGGGAATGGAACAAGAAACACTACAATGGTATTTAGATTTACGTCGTTTTGGAGGATGTAAACATTCTGGATTTGGTTTAGGATTTGATCGTATGTTAATGTATTTAAGTGGTGTAGCTAACATTCGTGATGTACAGCCATATCCTCGTACGCCAAGAAATTTAATTTTCTAATGATTTAAACAGGTATCTCGTTGATACCTGTTTTCTTGTGTGATATAAATAAGGGGTATGAAAAAAACAAGAGTAATAAATAAAAGAAATTTAAGCACAATGATTATCGGAATGGTTACGATTGCAGTTGCGATTGTCTGTGTTTTTTTATATGTTTCAAAGCCGAAACAAACGAATAAATCATCGCAATCTTACTTGAATGGTGTGGATGTTGATAAATTACAGAAAAAGGTGGGAAAGGATTTTGAAGGTACGTATCTATTAAAGGATTATGTGGTTTATGGAGAAACGTTATCCTTGTATAAAAGTAAATATGGATCAACAGAAACTGATAAGATGCAAGGCAACAACATTGTATTAAGAAATGTCATGACGGATGCAACAACGAGTTTTACTTTTAATGGAAGCGTAGATTCAGGTGTTGATTTAGGAACTTTAAAAGAAGGAATCTATGAATTATATACTTATAATCATTTTGAAAAAGAGCGAATCTATTTCAAAGATGCTTTTAAGGCAAAAGCTATTACTACGATGCGTCGTGATGAAAAGGTGACTTCCGTATCTTTTATGGCGGATAAAAATGCATTGAAAGAATATGGAATTCAATTTAAGAAAAATTACGCTTTTATTATAGTGACAAGTCAAGAACCAAATGAAGCTATTTATGATGTGGTTATTGATCCATGCGGAAATGCGATGAATTATTTTTCGAATACAGTTGATGTTGGTGCAAGTACATCTATTTTAGATGAGTCTAGCTCTTCTTTAGAATTTGCCAAGAAAGTGAAAAAAGAGTTGGAAAAGAAAGGCTTGAAAGTAAAAATCTTGCGTAAGGAAAATGAAACTCCAGGCTATTATGGAGCGAATGGTCGTCCAGCACGTGCTTATAAGACAAAGGCAAAATTATATTTAGCCTTAGGTGCTAGTTTAGATGAGAATGTTTATGCTCCATATATGTTAACGAGTCCTTATACAAATAGTGGATTAGCCAATACGGTTTCATATTTTATGGAACAAAATGGTTTGACTTTATATGAAGCAAGAACGAATACGACACAGGAAAATGGTGTTTTATACGATTCTTATGCAGAAAGTGATGATGGAAAAGTTTTAGAGTATGAACTTTATCCTCAATTAAGAGAAACTGGTGGAAGAGCTACCTATGCAGGTGTATATGGGGATGAGTTTAAAAATGTAGATTATAAAGATGCATATGGAATGTATGGCCTTTATTTTTCATATGCGAGTGCAATGAATTCGCAAAGCGTTACTTACTATAATGAAAATGCGGATGCGATAGCTAAAATATTGGTTAAAAGTATTGTTAGATATTTTGAAATTTAAGGGTGATATAGTATGAAATTACAATTGAGCAATATTCAAAAGTCTTTTGGTGCCAAAACGGTTTTGGCTGGTGCAAATTTTCAAGTACGTGATAATGAAAAGATAGCGCTAGTTGGACGTAATGGTTGCGGTAAAACGACGTTGATGAAAATTATTTGTGGGCAGGAAAATTATGATTCTGGAACACGTATGGTATTGAATGGAACGAACATTGGTTATTTAGCACAGATTACTTTTGTGGATGAGGAAAAGACTGTATATGAAGAGCTTTTAACAGCTTTTGATAAGGTTCGTGAATTAGAAAAACAATTAAATGAGCAGGCGGAAGTTTTAAAAACAGATTCGAGTGAAAAGCAACTTGCGAAATATGATGCGTTGCAGACTCGCTTTGAAGCTTTAAATGGATATCAATATGAGGTGGAATTAAAGAATGTATTTTTTCATTTTCAATTTGATGAGAATGATTTAAATAAAAATTATGTGAATTTAGTTCAGGACAAAAAACAAGAATCGCTTTAGTTAAATTATTGTTGACGAAACCAGATATTTTATTGTTGGATGAACCTACAAACCATTTGGATATCGCAGCTATAGAATGGCTTGAAAATTATGTGAAGCATTATCCTTTTGCGGTTGTTTTGGTCAGCCATGATCGTATGTTCTTGGATCATGTTGTGGATGAAATCGTAGAAATTGAATTTGGTAAGACACAAAGATATGTGGGGGATTATTCGCATTATTTAAAGGCAAAAGAAGAATATTTAAAAAAGAATCATGAGGCGTATGTTCGTCAACAACAAGAAATTCATCGTTTAGAGGATTTGATTGAGAAGTTCAGATATAAAAAGAACAAAGCCGCTTTTGCGAAGAGTAAACAAAAATATTTGGATCGTATGGATAAAATTGAAGATAGTTCATCGGATACAAGTCAAATAAAGGCGGTGTTTACTTGTGCAAGAAAGGGTGGTAAACAAGTTCTTGATGTTGAAGATTTAAGTGTTGGCTATGATAAAGTGTTGTCTAAAGTGTCCTTTCAATTACTGCAAGGACAACGTATGGCCATTGTTGGACCAAATGGTATTGGTAAATCCACTTTGATCAAAACTTTGGTGAAAGAACTTCCTGCCATTTCTGGTAGTTTCAAATTTGGTCATCAAATCGATGTGGGATATTTTAATCAGGAAAGTGCCCAGATGAAATCTAATAAAAATGTTCTTGATGAATTATGGGATATGGATCCGGATGCAACGCAAACACAGATTCGTAACACGTTGGCTAGTTTTTTATTTACACAGGATGAAGTGTTTAAAGAAGTGAATGATTTGTCGGGTGGTGAAAGAGTGCGTTTAGCTCTTGCAAAACTAATGTTAGAACATGATAATGTTTTACTTTTGGATGAGCCTACAAACCATTTGGATATACCAGCTAAAGAAGCATTGGAATCGGCATTAGAAAAGTATGATGGAACCATTCTTTTTGTATCACATGATCGTATGTTTTTAAAGAAAATGGCTACGCGCGTATTAGAGATGGATTCTGTAGGTAAAATCTATGATTTGAATTATGAAGAATACTTGGATAAAAAGGCGAATAATGAATTGATAGAATCGGTAACAAAGGTTGAAAAAGAGGTAAAACCACAAACGGTATCTTTTACAGATTTAAAGGCTATTAAAAATCGTGTTGCGAAACTTGAAGTCTTATTAGATGAGGCTGAGCAAGATTTAGAGGCTATGCGAGAATTAAGATATGAGCCAGAGTATTATCAAGATTATCGTAAGATGGAAGAATTGGATGCGAAAATCGATGATAAGCATAATGAAATAGCCGCCTTAATGAAGGAATGGGAAGAAAAATAGGCTATGATGGAATAGGGGTGTCAAAGACATCCTTATTTTTTAAAAAAACAGTTGCAATCAAAAATATGTTATGGTAATATATATGGGCATTGATAAATGGACTCTTAGCTCAGCTGGCAGAGCAACTGACTCTTAATCAGTGGGTCTGGGGTTCGAATCCCCAAGAGTCCACCATTTATGTGTATAAGTCGATGAGTCGGCTTTATTTTTTTGAAAAAAATATTGCATATACCACATGTGTATGGTATTATCAATAGGTAAAAGAAATGGAAAGATAGAAGCACCCCTTCTCACCTGATGTCTAGAGGGACATAGGTTCACGGCCAATTCAGTTTGAATTCGTTTAAAAGAGTGATGGGTGTTGAATGCACCCATTTTCTTTTTGTGAAAATTAAAAAAAGGATGGTGTCGAATATCAATAACAGAAAAGTTGCCCCAAATAATGTAAACGATGATTTGTTTAACGAAAAGATTCCGTTTAGAGAAGTTCTTGTCATCAATGCGGATGGAGAACAATTGGGAGTTATGTCAAAAAAAGAAGCATTGGACATTGCATACAAACAAAATTTAGATTTGTTGTGTGTTGCACCCAAAGCGCGTCCGGCTGTGTGTAAAGTTTTAGACTATGGTCGCTATCATTTCGAACAACAGAAAAAAGCTAAAGAAGCGAAACGTAAACAACATGTTGTTGAAGTTAAATCTTTGCGTTTATCACCGATTATCGATACACACGATTTTGAAACTAAAGTACGTCAGACGTCAAAATGGATCGAAGCGGGTATGAAAGTAAAGATTGATATGCGATTCCGTGGTCGTTTGATCACTCGCTTGGAAGTTGGTCGTAAGATCATGAATGACTTCATCGAAGCTATGTCTGAAGTAGCTATCGTTGAAAAGAAACCTTCAATGGAAGGTAATACGATGTCAACAGTGTTGGCACCTAAAAAGAAGTAAGGAGGACTAGACTATGCCTAAAATGAAGAGTCATAGAGGATTAGCAAAACGTGTAAAAAAGACAGGTTCTGGAAAATTAAAGAGATCTCACGCTTATACATCTCACCGTTTCCATGGAAAGACTAAGAAACAACGTCGTCACTTAGCTAAACCAGGTACTGTACATGCTACAGATTACAAACGTATTAAGGAAATGTTAGTTAAGTAATTAAGGAGGATATAAAGAATGGCAAGAGTTAAAGGTGGAACAGTTTCACGCGCTCGTAGAAAAAAAGTGTTGAAACTTGCCAAAGGATACTTTGGATCAAAACATACATTATACAAAACTGCAAATGAGCAGGTAATGCATTCATTCAGATATGCATACAACGATCGTCGTAAGTTAAAAGGAAACATGCGTAAAATCTGGATTACACGTATTAATGCAGCTGCACGTATGAATGACTTATCATACTCTCGTTTAATGCACGGATTAAAATTAGCTAATATTGCGATCAACCGTAAAATGTTAAGTGAAATGGCTATTCACGATGCTGAAGGCTTCACTAAACTTTGCGAAGAAGCAAAAGCAGCTTTAAATGCATAATTAAACTGTCGTAAGACAGTTTTTTGTATATTAAGATCTTTGTTTCGAAATAGAGAAATACAACATGTGAAATAGTATTGAAATATCACAAGATATGAATTGTCAGGAACGACAAAAAGGACTATTGAAATAGCCAATATTT